>Ga0302314_10006874_pt1 | contig 20528 bp, 23 predicted proteins | sample III_Palsa_N2_3_FD_200533 | JGI IMG/M metagenome (GOLD analysis project Ga0302314, IMG submission 200533) | Peat permafrost microbial communities from Stordalen Mire near Abisko, Sweden - III_Palsa_N2_3 | ecosystem: Environmental > Terrestrial > Soil > Palsa > Peat permafrost | place: Sweden... | reverse complement strand
CAACGGCCCGGGAGGCCGCGTGGTGGCGCGCGGCGGCGTGCCGCAGCAGCTGTTCGGCGGCCACCCGGCGCTGCGCGAGGAGGCGGAGCGCCGCGTCGGCGGCGGTGATAGCGGCGTAGGCGTCAGCCGCCTCGTCCTGCCGGGCCGCCAGGCGGGCGCGGACCGCTTCGGCCGCATCCGTGGCGTGACCGGGGTCCGCTGCGCGCCCTTCCTGGTCCTGATCCGCCGCAAGGTCTTCCGGCATGCACCCCACCCGCCCGGCAATCCGTCATCATTCGGCTACTGAGAGCAACGGACCGGCGAGCCGTTCGGTTCGATCGCGGGGGACTGCCGCGTTTCCATCGCGGGAAAGGACGGGGAGAGCAGTAGGCGCGGGCGGTGTCAGCCGCATCCGTTCTGGATGACCTGGAGGGGAGCGCGACGGCGGCGGGCGGCGCGGCGCGCTCAGCCGTCGGCGGCGCCGAACGCGGCGCCGAGCTGGCGCATCGCGTCGTCGAGGAGCGCGCCGAGGTCGGCCGCGGGGGCGTCCAGCCAGTGCTCGTAGGCGGCGACGGAGACGCCGAGAACCGCGTGCGCGATGGCCTGCGGCGCGAGGTCCTCGGAGCGGTGGCCGGTGCGCTCGGCGACGAATTCGGCGATCACCTCGCGCCAGGCGGTGAACCGGAGCGTGGAGTGCGCGAACAGCGCCGGCACCCGCAGGATCAGTTCCATCCGGCGCCGGTGCAGCGGTACCTGGGCGGGGGAGACGCGGTTGAAGTCGATGAGTGCGAGCCTGATCGCGTCCATCAGCGGGACCTCCGGCGGCCCGGCCTTCAGCCGCACCCGCATCCGGTCGAGCTCGTCCTCGAACGCGCCCCAGGGGATGTCGTTCTTGGACGGGAAGTACCGGAAGAACGTGCGCCGCCCGATCCCGGCCGCCGCCGCGATCTCGTCCACGGTGGTCGCGTCGAACCCGTGCGCCGCGAAGAGGGCGAAGGCCGTCTGCTCGAGCTCCGCGCGCGAGGTCACCCGCCTGCGGCCAGCGGAGCTGCCGGCCGGTGGCCTGCCTGCCACGGCACTGCCAGGCACGGCACTGCCAGCCACAGCGCCGCTGGCCACGGTACCGCCAGACACGGGGCCGCCGGCCGCCGCCGCGGGCCGCGTCGCCGCCGTTGCCGGCACCGGAACCACCATCCTCGGTCGGGGATTTTATTTTACGCCAGGCACGAGATGAAGCGTCGTGACTATCCGTGAGGATCTTGATTTTGGCACCCGGTGTTGTTTAGGCTCCTGTCAATGTCGTTCCTGGCACTTGGTGCCACTACTACGCGGAGGTTCCATGGCTGAGCATGAGGCGGAGACGGAAGCCCTGACCACCGACGAGCTGCTCGTCGAAGAGGTCTCCATCGACGGCATGTGCGGCGTCTACTAGGACCGCGGTTCGGCGAACCGGTCATGCCTCCTGAGTCGCCGGCGGTCCCCCAGCAAACGGGGGCCGGATCAGCGACCTTCGACCTCGACCGCGCCTGGCGGGTGGACCCGCGGGTGTCGCTGCGGCCCGAGCCGTTCGGGGCGCTGCTGTACCACTTCGGCACCAGGCGGCTGTCATTCCTCAAGAACCAGACGGTGCTGGCGGTGGTCAGGTCCCTGGCCGACCACCCCAGCGCCCGGGCCGCGTGCCTGGCGTCCGGCGTGACCGAGGCGCAGCTGCCCGTCTACGCCCGCGCGCTCGCCGCCCTGGCCGATTCACAGATGATCTCGGAACGGATCTCGCATGACTCTCGCTCCTGACCTGGCCCCTGCTGGCAGTGCCCCTGGTGCCGGTGTCGCCAGTCCGGGGAAGCTCACCGACCTGTTCCAGCTCGGCCTGGACGCGCCGATCTGCCTGACCTGGGAGCTCACCTACGCCTGCAACCTGTCCTGCGTGCACTGCCTGTCGTCGTCCGGCCGCCGCGACCCGCGGGAGCTGAGCACGCAGGAGTGCAAGGCGGTCATCGACACCCTGGAGCGCATGCAGGTCTTCTACGTCAACATCGGCGGCGGCGAGCCCACCGTCCGGCCCGACTTCTGGGAGCTGGTCGACTACGCGACCGCGCACCACGTCGGCGTGAAGTTCTCCACCAACGGCGTCCGCCTCGACGCCGCCGCCGCGGCCCGGCTGGCGGCATCCGACTACGTCGACGTGCAGATCTCCCTCGACGGCGCGACGCGGGAGGTGAACGACGCGGTCCGCGGGCCCGGCTCGTTCGACACCGCGATGCGCGCGATGCAGAACCTGGCCGACGCGGGCTTCGCGGGGTTCAAGGTGTCGGTCGTCATGACGCGGCAGAACATCCCGCAGATCGACCAGTTCAAGGCGATCGCCGACCGCTACGGCGCGCAGCTGCGGCTGACCAGGCTCCGCCCCTCCGGACGCGGCGCCGACGTGTGGGATGAGCTGCACCCGCTGCCGGAGCAGCAGCGGCAGCTGTACGACTGGCTGGTCGGGCACGGCGAGCAGGTGCTCACCGGCGACTCCTTCTTCCACCTGTCGGCGTTCGGCGGCGCGCTGCCCGGGCTCAACCTGTGCGGCGCCGGCCGGGTGGTCTGCCTGATCGACCCGGTGGGCGACGTGTACGCGTGCCCGTTCGCCATCCACGAGAACTTCCTGGCGGGCAACGTGCGGTCGGCCGGGGGCTTCGAGGGCGTCTGGAAGACCTCGGCGCTGTTCGCCGACCTGCGCAAGCCGGACACCGGCGGCGCCTGCAAGTCGTGCGGCTTCTACGACTCCTGCCGGGGCGGCTGCATGGCCGCGAAGTTCTTCACCGGCCTGCCCCTGGACGGCCCGGACCCCGAATGCGTGCAGGGCTACGGCGAGGCGGCGCTGGCCTCGGCCGCGTCGCCGGACAGCGCTCCGGTGCCGCGTCCGTCGGTCGACCACTCGCACCGCACGTCCCCGTCGCGCCCTCGTTCGTCGTCGGGGCCGGTCCCGGTGAGCATCGCCGTCCGCCGCCCGCCGACGCACGACTGCGACGAGAGCCCCCTGGCCGGCTTCACCGCCGGCCGCTAGGCCCGTGTGCCGCCGCCGAGCCGCGGCCAGGCAGCGCCGCCTGGCCGCCTGGGCGGCATGAGCGGCGACCGGGCACTGGCCCCGGCCGGGATCCGGCTGACCCCGGACCCCGGGACGCGGCTGGTCGCTCACGGGTCGGTGCTCGTCGGCGGATCGCCGGTCCGGGTGCTGCGGCTCACCCCGGGCGGGGCGCGCCAGGTCGCCGCCTGGCTCGGCGGCACCCCGGTTCCCGCGGGGGCCGCGGCGCGCAAACTGGCCCGCAGGCTGCTCGACGCCGGCCTCGCGAATCCGGTCCCGACGCCGGCCGCCGCGGACCGGCTCGGCGGTCCGGCATTCGCCGACGTGACGGTGATCATCCCGGTGCGGGACCGGCACGCGGAACTCGCCCGCTGCCTGGCCGGCCTGCGGGACCTGCCGCACGTGACCGTCGTCGACGACGCCTCCGCCGACCCGGTCGCGATCAAGCGCATCGCCGCGGAGCACGGGGCGGCCGTCATTCACCGGCCGGTCAACGGCGGCCCCGGAGCCGCCCGTAACTCCGGACTGCGCGCGGCGGACACCGAGTTCGTCGCCTTTCTCGACTCCGACTGCGTCCCCGCACCCGGTTGGCTGGAGGGGCTGCTGCCGCACTTCGCCGACCCGGCCGTGGGTGCGGTCGCGCCCCGGATCGTGCCCTACGCCCACGGGCCGGGCTGGCTGTCCCGCTACGAGGGAGCCAGTTCCAGCCTCGACATGGGGGCTCGCCCGTCGGTCGTCCGCCCCGGCGCCCGCGTTCCCTACGTCCCGGGCGCGGCCCTGGTGGTCCGGAAGGCCGCCGCCGGGGAAGGCTTCACCGACGGCATGTACGTGGGGGAGGACGTCGACTTCGTGTGGCGGATGGCGGCGGCGGGCTGGCGGATCCGCTACGAGCCGGGGGCGGTCATGGGCCACGACCACCGGGTCACCTTCCGCGCCTGGTTTTCCCGCCGGGTCGACTACGGCACCTCCGCGGCGGCCCTGGAGGACCGCCACCCCGGCGCCGTCCGCCCGCTCTACGCCTCCTGGTGGACCGCCGCGGCGTGGGCCGCGGCCCTGGCCGGCCGCCCGGTCTCCGCGGCCGCGCTCACCGGCGCCGCGACGGCCCTGCTGGCCCGGCGCCTGTCGCGGGTCACCGGCGAACGCTGGCCCGTTCCCGCTCGGCCCGCGGACACGCGCCCGGCCGCGGCCGCACTCCCCACTCCGTCCGCGGAGGCGCGCCCGGCCGCGGCCCAGGATAACAGCAAGAAGCGAAGGTTCGCGGTGCCCGTGGAGAGCGCGGCCTGGGAGCTGGCCGCCCGGCTGGCCGGCGGCGGCACCCTCGCCGCGGCCCGTCCCCTGGGCAGCGCCCTGTCCCGCACCTGGTGGCCCGTCGCCATCCCGGCCGCCCTCGCCGTCAGGAAGCTGCGCCTCCCGGTCGCGGCCCTGATCCTCGCTCCGCCGCTGCTCGACTGGGCCGACCGCCGCCCCCCGCTCGACCCGGCCCGCTACGTCGCCGCCCGCCTGCTCGACGACGCCGCCTACAGCATCGGCGTCTGGCAGGGCTGCCTCGCCCGCCGCACGGTCCGCCCGCTGCTGCCGCTCATCGGCGGCAGCCGCGCTTACGGCGCCGGCCGCTCGTGATGGGATGGACCCACGACGGCTTACGGAGGTGACCATGGACGTGCGGCGGATGCACCGCTATGACCTGATGGTGTCCTGGACGGGCGACCGGGGCACCGGGACCAGCGGGTACCGCGCCTACGGCCGGGATCACCTGGTCACCGCGGACGGGCGGCCGCTGCTCGAGGGCAGCGCCGACCCGGTGTTCTTCGGCGACAAGACCCGGTGGAACCCCGAGCTGGAACTGGTCGCCGCGCTCGCCCAGTGCCACCTGCTCTCCTACCTGCACGTGTGCGCGGCCGCGGGCGTGGTCGTCACCGCCTACGAGGACGCCCCCTACGGCGTCATGGCAGAGACGGCGGACGGCGGCGGCCACTTCACCGAGGTCGTGCTCCGGCCGCTGGTGACGGTCACCGCGGCGGAGATGACCGAGGCGGCCGTGGAACTGCACGAGGAAGCCGGCCGGAAGTGCTTCATCGCCAGCTCGGTCAACTTCCCCGTCCGCCACGAGCCGACGGTGTCCGTGTACGGCGCCGCCTAGCCACACCGCGAGCCGGACAGCTACTGGGCGGGTGGAGCACGGGATGGCCTTGCGGCCATCCCGGTGGCGCACGGTGGGGGCGGACCGCGCGCGCCGGGATGGCCGCTAGCAGCAGCGGACTGGCGAGGCCGAGCATGCCGCAACCCGGTCCGGCGCGGCACTCGCCGCCGGGGAGCGGCGGGCGTCCCGGCCGGGCCCGGGGCGGGGGCGCCCGGGCCGCCGGGACCGCCGGGGCCGGGGAAACCCCATCAGTGCCGCCGTCAGTTTCCGTGTCGCAGTCAGCATGCCCGCCTCGGTGCCTGCCGTGATCTGCTGTCTCTACTGTGGCCGATAATCCTGCCGGGACCCTGAACGACCGCTCTGAGCTGGCGCTGAGCGGTTCCCCGGCGCTACGGGGTGAGCCGGTTGGGGCCGCGGAAGAGTCCCGGAACGGGACGGCCTCATTGGAGGCAGCGCTCGGGAGTGTCTTCGCCCGGGGACGCGGCACCGCCTGCACAGCTTCCGGCGGCTCTCTCGGCTCGCGTGATCCCCGGCTACTAGGTTCCGTCGCGGCGCTAGCGTCGAAGTAGCCGTTGCCGCGGGCCCCCGGCAACGGATTTTCGGGTAACGAAACCACCGTGTGCCCGTGCGGGCACAGGTTCTCCGGCCTTTGATGTTAATTTTTCGGTATGAGCGAGCTGCTGCCCCTCTTTCCCCTGTCGACGGTGCTCTTCCCCGGCATGCGGCTGCCGCTGCACATCTTCGAGGAGCGCTACCGGGTCCTCGCCGCGTCCCTGCTGGCGCAGCCCGAGCCGCAGCGGCGGTTCGGGGTGATCGCGATCCGCAAGGGGCGCGAGGTGGGCCCGGACGGGATCACGGCCCTGCACGAGGTCGGCTGCGTGGCGCAGGTGCGGCAGATCGTGCCGCATCCCGACGGCCGGTTCGACCTGGCCGCGGTGGGCGCTGAGCGGTTCCGGCTGCTGCGCGTGGACGACTCGCTGCCGTACTTCCAGGGCGAGGTGGAGCCGCTCAGCGACGAGGAACCCGCCGGGCCGGCGGCCGCGGGCGAGTCGGACCCGGCCGCGGACGCGCCGGCCGGCCCGCTGGCATCGGTGACGCGCCAGGTGCAGGCCGGGTTCCGGAACTACCTGAACGCCCTGGCCGACCGGGGCGGCGGCGTGATCAGCGTGGCCGAGCTGCCGGACGAGCCGCTGCTGCTGTCCTACGTGGTCGGCGCCGCGATGATCATCGACCTGCCGGAGCGCCAGTCGCTGCTCGCCGCCCCGACGGCACTGGACCGGCTCCGGCTCGAGCGGTCCCTGCTGGTCCGGGAGACCGCGATGCTCCGCGCCACCACGTCACGCCCGGCCCCCGACTTCACCTACGAGAAGTTCAGCCCGAACTAGGCAGGCGCAGGATGCGGGCCGCGTTGTCGTGCAGCAGGGCGGGGCTCGCGAGGCCGAGCTCGGCCGCCTCGGCCAGGCAGCGCTCCGGTGCGATGAAGGGGAAGTCACTGCCCCAGAGGAACTGGTCCGACAGCCGCCCCCGCAGCTCGCGGGTCACCTCCGGCGGGATGCGTTTCGGCGACCAGCCGGAGATGTCGATGTAGACATTCGTCTTGTGCAGCGCGATCGCGACCAGGTCCATGTGCCAGGGCCAGCCGAAGTGCGCGGCGACGACGGTCAGCCCGGGGAACGCCGCGGCCACCGAGTCCAGCTTGAGCGGGTGCGCGTAGTCGATCCTGATGCCCTGCCCGCCCGGCTGCCGGGCGCCGATGCCGCTGGTCCCGGTGTGGAACAGCGCGAGCAGCCCCTGGGACTCGCACGCTTCGAACACGGGCCAGAACGCCTCGTTGTCGGGGGCGAACGCCTGCAGCGACGGGTGGAACTTCACGCCGCGGAGCCCGAGGTCCGCGATCCGCGCGACCTCGTCCACGGCCGACTTCTTGTGCGGGTCGACCGAGCCGAGGCCGGTGAACGCGTCCGGGTGCGCGCGGACAGCGGCGGCGACGGTTTCGTTGGGCACCCGGGGGCGGCCGGTCGCGGTCTCCGCGTCCCAGGCGAGCAGCACCGCCATCGCGTCGAGCCCGCGGTACTTGTCCGCCAGCTGGTCCAGGGACTGGCGCTCGACGCGGGACCGGAAGTACGCCTCGGCCGCCTCGACGTAGCCGGCCATCGACCCGTCCAGCCAGTCTGGCGTCGGCAGGTGCACGTGGAAATCAATCGCTCGCACCCGGTCATCGTACGGCGCAGGATGATGGAAGGATCATCGGTGTGGCGCTCTTCGTGATCTCCGGCATTCCGGCGGCCGGCAAGTCGACGGTGGCCCGGCTGCTCGCCAGCCGTCTCGAGCGGGCGGTGTACGTGCCCGGCGACACGATCCGGGCGATGGTGATCAGCGGGCGAGCCGAGATGGTCCCCGGCGCGGGCGACCCGGAACTGGCCCAGCTGCTGCTCCGGTATGAGGGAGCGCTGGCGATCGCGGCCGTCTACCTGCGGGCCGGGTTCGACGTGATCGTCGAAGACGTGATCATCGGCCAGGTGCTGCGCGGGTTTCTTCCCCTTGTCCCGGTGCCGGAGATGCACCTGGTGTTCCTCGACCCGTCGGGGGAGGCGGTGGCCGACCGCGACCGGGACCGGACCAAGACCGCCTACGGCGAGCGGTGGAACGTCCGGCAGCTGCGCGACGTGCTGCACCTGGAGACGGCGCGGATCGGCCTCTGGCTTGACTCTTCGGAGCTGACGGCGGAGGAGACGGTCGACCGGATCCTGAACGACCTGGACGCGAGCCGGGTGATGCCTAGCCGGCTGTCGGCGTCGGCCGTGCGCCGACGGCGGTTCGGGCCACCTCGGTGATCAGCGCGCCCAGCCGGGCCAGCTGGTCCGGGGCGATGCTGTAGCAGATGGTGTTCCCGTTGCGCGCGGTGGTGACCACGCCCGCCTCGCGCAGCACCTTCAGGTGGGCGGAGATCGTCGGCTGCGACACGTCGAAGAACTCGGTGAAATCGCAGGCACAGATGCCCGGCTCCGCGGCCAGCCGCCGCAGGATGCCCCAGCGGACCGGGTGCGCGAGCGCTCGCAGCAGCTCGACCTCGCCAGAAATCCCCGTCATCCCGCTAGTGTATCGCCTCAGTCCGATATAGGTTGAGGACTATATTGAAGGGAGACGATAGATGCCTGACACGTCAGACAATGCCGTCCTTGACGAGGGGCTCAGCAGGCTCGCCGCCACCGGCCCGGAATTCCGCGGCGGGCTGTCCAACCACGGCCCGATGGCGTCGGAGGCCCTGGTGCGGCTCGGCCGGGCCGACGCCGTGGAGTCATGGCTCGACGGCTACCTCCCCCGGCTCGACGACGCGCCGAAGCCCAGCCTCCGCGTCACCGGGGAAACCTGGCGGGAGGCCCTCGGCCAGCTCGACCGCGTCGCGGACTGGCAGGCCTATTTCCGGGCCCAGCTGTCGGAAGACCCGTGGCCCGACGTCCTCGCCCGCTGGTGGCCGCGGCTGCTGCCCGGCGTCGCCGCCGCCGCCACCCACGGGGTGATCCGCACCGCGCACGCGGCCCGCAGCCTCGCCGCAGCGGACACCGCGCAGCGTCAGGGCGAGCTGGCCCGCGGGCTGGCCTACTGGGCCGCCAGCTACCTGGAACTCCCCGGCGCGGCACGCACCGCCGGCCGCCTGGACCTGGAATCGGCCCTCGGCGCGCTGCCGGCCGCGGGCCCGGTGGCGGCGCGGGGCCTGATCACCGACCAGCTCAGGGCGGGCCTCGCGGCCAGCCCCGGGTTCGGCGCCGCGGTCGCCGCGCTCCGCCCGCCCGCCGATCCCGCCGCCGGCCTGCGGGACCTGGCGGCCAGGTTCACCCGCGTCTTCCTCGGCTACGGCCGGTCCCGCCCGATCGCGCTGCTGCACGCGGTCACCGCCCCGGTCGCCGCCCGCTCGGTGCTCCCGCTGCTCCCGGCCCCCTTGGCGCGGCCCACCTACGACGCGCTCTGGCAGGTCGGCGCCGCGCTGTACGCGGTCTACACCCCGGGGGTGACGCCGGAGCCACTGCCGGCCGGCCCGGCGCCGTCCCGCGAGGACGTGACCGCCCGGGCGGTGGCGACGGGCGACGAGCACGCCATCAAGCTCACCGAGGCCTGCCTGCGGCTGGACGGGGAAACCCCCGACCCGGTCTTCCGGTACGCCGCCGCCCGCGCCAGCGACCTCCTCGGCCGCCCGTAGCCGCGCCGCGGCCGACCGCCGCCCGCGCCGAGCGCTTTAGCTGGCAGCGGGACGCCGGGCCGGTGTTTTCACCGTGTGGGAGGCGGTCCGATCGGATGCGCGCCCGCGCTGACCAGCACGTCCCAGAGCAGTCGGCTCTTCTGGCCGCCGCCGCTGATCTGTATCGGTTCGGCCCCGGTCCCCGGCAGTCCGCAAATTTCGATCCAGTCGTGCAGCACCCCGTGGACCGTCTCGACGGTCGAGTCCTGGGCCCGGTAGCAGTAGTCCGAGCCGTTCAGGAACCCGATAACCGGGACCCGCTGCGCGACCTCGAACGCGTCGCCGTGCACGCTCAGCGAGAAAGGACCGCGCTCCGGGGACGGAACGTCAAGAAACCGCATCGCGACCTGGGCCCGGAACGTCGCCGGCCGTGCCCGCATCTCGTCGCGCAACGGCTTTTCCCAGTGCTGCCTGATCACGTTGCCGCGGATACCGTACCCGATTACCCCTATGGCCAAGAGCACGATCACCACAGTGACGGCGACCGTCATCGTCCAACCTGACCCAGCAACACGTCATCTCTTCCGGCCGCCTGATATCTAGCGACTCAGTATGACATGCCTCGCCTGGACGGCGACGAGATGGGCCGGGAGGTGCGGACCGTCCCCGGGTGGCCCTGCGCTACTCGTGGATGATGACGCCGCGGATGTTCCGTCCCGCCATCATGTCCTCGTAGCCCTGGTTCACCTGGTCCAGGGTGTACCGCGTGGTGATCAGCTCCGCTAGCTTGAGCCTGCCCGCCCGGTACAGGTCCAGGATGCGCGGGATGTCGTCGAACGGGTTGGACGACCCGAACAGCGAGCCCTGCAGCCGCTTCTCGAGCAGCGACAGCTCGAACCCGGAGATGTTCACGGTCTTGCTGGCCGGCCCGGCGAGCCCGGTCAGCACCACGGTGCCGCGCTTGCGGACCGCGGCGAACGCGGCCGACACGACGTCCTCGGTCACCACGCCCATGGTGACGATCGCCTGGTCGGCGCCGACGCCCCAGGTCAGTTCCTGGGCGAGTTGCTGCGCTTCCTCGAAGGAGGCCACCGCGTGCGTCGCGCCGAAGGTCGCGGCCGACGTCCGCTTGAACTCCACCGGGTCGACCGCGATGACGTACCGCGCGCCGGCGATCGACGCGCCCTGCAGCGCGTTCGCGCCGACGCCGCCGATGCCGTAGACGATGGTGGTGTCGCCCGGCTTGACCTCGCCGGACTTCACCGCGGAGCCGAAGCCGGTCGGCACGCCGCAGCCCGTCAGGGCCGCGAGCTCGAGCGGGATGTCGTCCTCGATCTTGACCACCGAGGCCTCTGACAGCACCGCGTACTGCGAGAACGTGCCGAGCAGGCACATCTGTCCGAAGTCGGTCGTCCCCTCGTGGTAGCGGTAGGTGCCGTCCGTCAGCGAGTTGTCGTAGAGGAACCGGCCGAGGTCGCACAGGTTGGTCTGGCCGCGCGCGCAGAACCGGCACTTGCCGCAGACCGGCAGGAACGACGCGACGATGTGGTCGCCGACCGCGAGGCGGGTGACGCCCTCGCCGACCTTCTCCACGACGCCGGCGCCCTCGTGGCCGCCGACGATCGGGTAGCGGACGGGGATGTCGCCGGTGCGCAGGTGGTCGTCTGAGTGGCACAGGCCCGAGGCGGCGAACCGGATGAGGACCTCGCCGGTCTTCGGCTCGTCCAGGTCAAGCTCGACGATCTCGAACGGCTTCCCGATGTCCCTGAGCACCGCTGCTCGCGTCTTCATGCCACATCCTCCCGGGAGTAATCGCGGTTTGCCTGTCATCATCCGCCCCGCCGCGGGACACGGTCATTGTGGCGCCCGCCCAATGACAGCACCTCTTCCTTGTACTCTGCGCAGGCAAAATTCCGCAAGAGCGATCCAGAACGAGTTCGCGGTCCGCCTGGCCGCGCCGCCTTGCTCCCGGGGACACGACGGCACCCGGATCCCGCCGGGCGGGATCTGGGTGCCGTCGTCACTCCCTCATGCTTCGGTGAATCCGGGGAACATCCAGACGGTGCACTTCCGCCGCCTGCCAGCTACGCCTAAATTCGGTGTATCTGGGGCCTGCCTCGCGCCTCCGGATAATCAAGAGCGGAAGCCGAGCGCCGCGCCAGCGCCCCTGGAGTCCCCGTGCGTGATGACCCGTCTGTCGTCGCCCTCGTCACCCGCGCGGCCGGGTCGGACGAGGGTGCCTGGCACGAACTCGTTGACCGGTACGCGCCGCTGGTGTGGTCCATCTGCGTCCGCTACCAGCTCGGCGGCGCGGACATCGAAGACGTCGGCCAGACGGTCTGGCTCGGCCTGGTCGAGCAGCTGGCCAGCGCGAGCCTGCGCGAGCCGGCCGCACTGCCCGGCTGGCTGGCCACCACCACCCAGCGCGAGTGCCTGCGCGTGCTCCGGGCCCGCGGCAAGTACGAGGTCTTCGGGACCGACCCCGACGACGGCGGCCTGCCCGTGGAGGCGGATGCCGCGGTGATCGAGGAGGAGATCCTGCTGGCGGAGCGGAACGCGCTGCTGCGCGCCGCGCTCGCGGAGCTGCCCCAGTCCGAGCAGCGGCTGCTCACCCTCCTGCTGCGCGACCCGCCGCTGTCGTACGCGGAGATCGGATCCATTCTCGGGATGCCGCCCGGCAGCATCGGGCCGACGCGGCAGCGCTGCCTGCGGCGGCTGAGCAGGTCGCCGCTGCTCGCCGGGCTTTCCGATGTCGCGCCGCCCGCGGCCGCGGGCGGCCGGCCCGCCGGCCACGGGCCGCCGCGACGGGGAACTAGGTCAGCCGGCTCGGGCGTTAAGGGACCAGAGAGCACGGGGTTGTCCGGCACGGGGGCGTCAGGCACGAGCGCGGGAACCGCCCGGGCCACCGTCAAGGAAGGCGGGCCACGTGAGTGACAGCATGGACGAGGACCTGCTGCTGGCGGCGCTCCGCGCGGCCGTCGAGGCCCGCGCGGCGGTCCCGGCCGCGTTCGTCGAAGCCGGAAAGAACGTCTATACCTGGCACGATATCGACGCCGAACTGGCCACCCTGGCCTACGACTCGCGCCAGGATGACGTGCCGGCCGCGGCCCTGCGATCCGAGGACGCGTCGGTCCGCGCCCTCACCTTCCAGTCGGCCCAGTTCTCGATCGAGATCGAGATCGCCGACGGGTCGGTGTTCGGCCAGCTCATTCCGGCGCAGCCGGGGACGGCGGAGATCCAGACGCGGTCCGGGCAGGTGCTGACCGTGCCGATGGACGAGATCGGTTGTTTTACCGTCCAGGTGCCCGACGGCCCGTTCCGGCTGCGCTGCCATACCGAGGCCCGGGCGGAAGTCCGCACCGGCTGGGTCACCCTCTGATCTCCCCGGTGACCGTCACCCGGCTGGACCTGACCAGGGAGCAGATCCTGGCCTTCCGGCGGCAGTCCGGCGCCCTGGACCGCCGGCTGCCGCCCGGGGCTGACTCGCTGCGGCGCGCGGCCTGGTGCGGGCTGCAGGACAGCATGCCGCGCGCCGCGCTGCTGTCCATCCACGCGCGGGTCGAGGGGACCAGCCCGACCGCGTGGGAGCACGCCTCCCTCGTCCAGCTGTGGGGGCCGAGGTTCAGCGTCTACGTCGTGCCCGCCCGCGACCACGCAGTCTTCTCCCTCGGTCTGCTGCCCGACGACGTCAAGGGCCGGCGGAGGGCCGAGGACCTCGCCGCCCGGCTGAACGCCGGCCTTCGCGGCAAGCGGGTTCCGCACGGGGAGGCGGCCCAGGCGGCAGGCGTCGGGCCGGCCAACCGCCTGCGGTACGCGGCGGCGGCCGGCACGGTCCTGATCCGCTGGGAAGGCGCGCGGCAGTCCACCGTGTGGACCGTGCCGCGGCCGGAAACCGACCCCCGCGACGCCCGCCTGGAACTCCTCCGCCGCTACCTGCACACCTACGGCCCGGCCACGCCAGAGTCCTTCGCCCGCTGGTCGGGGATCGGCCCCCGGTCCAGCGCGGCCGCCTTCGACGCGCTCGGCCCGGAACTCGCGCCCGTCCGCACCCCGCTCGGCGACGCCCGGCTCCTCGCCCGGGACGAAGCCGCCGTCCGTACCGCCCCCGCCCCCGCGGCCCCGGCGCGGCTGCTCCCCAGCGGCGACACGTACTTTCTGCTGCAGGGAACCGACCGCGAGCTGCTCGTCCCCGACGCCGGCCAGCGCGGCGCGCTGTGGACCCCGCGGGTCTGGCCCGGCGCCCTCCTCGTCGCCGGGGAGATCGCCGGAACCTGGCGCCGGGCGGGCGCGGTCCTGACGATCCAGCTCTGGCGCCCGCTGACCGCCGGGGAACGCGACGCGGTCACCGCCGAAGCGGAGTCCCTCCCGCTGCCCGGTCTGCGCCGCGGTCTCGCCGTCCACTGGGATACCTGACGGGCCCGGTGGCCGGCCCACGACGGGGACCGGCCGGCCGCGCGCGCCATCGCCCTGAGCTCATAGGCCACCGGGACGCAGGCGGCGGACCTGCGGAAATTGTTGAGACTGCGAGGCAACCGGAACCGCGGTCCAGCCGTCTAAGAGGCAACTTCCAGCTCTCACTCAGGTTGGTGACTCAGATGCCTAAGCTGCCCGTCTTGATGTTGTCTCTCCCGGTTGCCGCGATCGCCTTGCTGGCCGGCTGCAGCAGTACGCCCTCGTCCCCGGACGGCACCCCGGCCAGCGTGGCGGCGACGGCCTCAACCTCGCTCAGCGCCTCGTCCGCGCCGTCGGCCGCCGCCTCGGCGTCCGTGAGCGCTTCGGTTCCGGCCAGCCCGGCGTCGGCCACTCCCGTTGCCACCGGCGCCGGCGCGTCGCCGTCGGGTGCGAAGGTGTACTTCGCCGAGAGCGGCGACGCGGCCGGGACGGCGCTGTACCGGCCGTCCTGTGCCGCGGACTGTGTGCTGTCCGGCGACAGCACCGCCCTGCTGCGGGACATGACCTGGCAGACGTGGACCGCGACGGAGGCGGTCGGCAGCGGCACCGAGAAGGTCGACGACTGCCAGCCGAACTGCGCCGCGGGCACCCTGCACCCCGTCCGGGTGACGGTGACGTTCACCAAGCCGGTCAAGGCGGGCTGCAGCGCCGCCACCACCCGGCTGTACTGGACCCGCGCCGCCTTGACCTGGCCCGACGGTCTGCCCGCGGCCCTGTCCGGCCAGAACGCTCCGACCAACCTGTTCGTCTACTCCCAAATCGGCGGGACCAGCGCCTGCGGGTAGGGCGGGCCCGTCCGAGGCCGTAGCAGACTTCAGGCAGCCCGGTCTGCCTGCGGAACTTTAATACGGGGAGATCAGGTCGGTCCCGGTATAGCGTTGCCCCAGAAGGCTTCCGCTTCACCGAGGAGGTTTTCGTACCATCGGGCATCAGCTGGCGTCATCATAAATTTTGGTTCTCCTGCTGCCTGGTATGTGTAATATTCGGAGAATATCGCTGAGGTCACGGAGCGGAAATCCGGCGAGCTGTCGATAGCTATGATGCCCATAGCTATCGGATAAGAGGTCAGGCGCACAGACAGTGCGCCGCCCGTCGAAGTCTGGAGTTCTTCCAAAAGCTTAAGGGAATGCTTGATGCGTCCGCGCAGGAATTCGGGGGATCGATTCGCATAGTAACGCTCGGCTGCACGGGAGACGGCAGCGTCGGAGGCAGGATCAATCAGCATGAACCTGATCCGGCAGCCGTCGCGGAGCCAAGTCTCAAATTTGGTGTAGTTGCTCGTGAGGAGCGTATTTCGTGATACCCCGGTGATGAGTAGATCCCTGGCGTGGTCCATGCTCTGTCCCAGTTCCGCTCCAAAAGTTTCGCGAAATGCGGGACGGGGTGTTCTTGTGAGTTCCTGGGCAAGGGCAAATGGCCAAGGAGTGCCGTCCTCCCATATCCGTTCCGCCTCGCCGAGGAAGTGGCTGAACCAGAACCCGTCTTTCCTTTCGAGACGGATGATGGGGCGGCCTCCCTTGATGGCTTGTACTCGTTGTGTTGTACGACGAGGACTCCTTCTGGCGATTGGCCGTCCATGACGCTTATGGTGGCGGCTCGGCCCGCTCCGCGCAATAGCACGAGGTGGAGAAAGTGGCGCCCTGGGTGTCCGTGGCCTGTTAGGGAGCGATGCCTGATTCGCGCGGATGGCCTCGGTTCACAGGATTAAGGTGCCGAAGCCAGGTCCGTTCAGGACAAGAGGCTGCCTGTGTGTGAGTTTCGCATGCCTCTGTCCCGCCGTGCGCCCGGATGCCGCTGAGGCAAGCGGCAGGCTCGAGGGTCTGCCGGGCCGCCCGCAGCCTGGCGGAGCTGGCCCATGGCCGCGGGCACCTGGGCGACGAACTCGGCTGACCGGCAATACCGACTGCTTGCGCTCGGCACTCGTCCCGCGGCCATGCGCAGCAGGCGTCACGGGTCGGCTTGGAAAACCTCAGCGATCGTGGCGGCGGTGAGAGCGCGGTCGAACCAACGGGTCACCTGAGTCAGGTCGGTGCAGTCCGTGACCTGCTTCCGCTGGTCGTCGGTAGGAGCGAGATGTCGGGCGTTGAGAACCTTAAGGACATCTTCGGCTTTGGACTTCACTACGGCCGCGGCCGCAGCCCGTTCTTCGATGCCTTCGATGAAGGCGTTCCTAACCTCGGGAAGTGCCATTGTCATCTCCTGCAGAATCGTCCGGGCTGCCTCGGACGCTAGATTAAGGATAATCATGGTCATCCGCCGGCGGTCGGCGATGCCCGCGCGGGTGTTGTTGATGGCGGACAGCACGTGGTACGCGTTCGCCTTGTCTTCCAGGTCGATGGCGCCCATGCACGCGGCGAACACCGTGAGCCAGGGAGCGGTGCCGTCCCCGCCGGGGGCGTTCTGCGGGCTGATGACGATCGGTGCCAGGTCGAAGCCGGGGTGGCCGGTGCGGATGACTCGGGCGCACTTGACGGCTTCGCCGGGGTCGGGGCAGATCACCAGCAGGACGGCCGCGGGGCAGCGGCGGACCCGGCGCGTGCTGGCGACGTAAACGGGCCAGCTGTACTGCTTGGTCTCGTCTTCCCGCACCTGCGACTCAATGATCACCGACAGGACTGGACGACCGGTCGCCGCGTCGGAAATGACCACCACCACGTCCGCCAGGTACTGCTTGGGAATTACCTCACTCATGTCGGTGGCGCTCAGCGTCACCGACGGCTGGCCAGGAAGTTCGATATCGGTCACCGAACGCAGCAGGTCGACCGCCAACTCTGGGTGCTGGCGGATCAGCTCGATCGGTGCCTCATGGGTCAGGGAGGGCATGCCGTCACGTTAGGCAGGCGAATACGCTCGGTAGAAGAAAAACCACGAAAATGAATCAGTGTGGCAAATGAGTTAAATGTGAACGCAAAGAGTTGCCACATTGGGGCTGCCGGGTCCGGAGACGGCAATAAGGATTGTCGGCGGAGACCCGCCTCCGTTTGGGCTGATCCGGTGGTTAACTTCCGTCGGACATGGCCAGCTCGGTGTTGTGGTAGGCGGCGCGGCCGGCCAGTTCCGGGCTGTAGCGGGCGATGATCTGCCGGACCCGGCGGGTGGCGAGCGGGCCGAGCAGGTCGTAGCAGGCGATGAACAGCTCGCGGGCCGCGGCGCGGGGCCAGGCCGGGGGGAGCAGCTCGTCCGGGAGGTCGGGGTCAAGGGCGGGGAAGGCCCGCCACTCGTTCATCACCCGGGTCCGGGCGACGAGGGCGTCGGCCACGCTGATCTGGCCCGCCTCGGTCTGGTCGCGCAGCAGGCCGGCGAACGTGGTGAACTCCTCGTACCGCTCCCGCAGCCCGCTCAGGTCCCAGGCCCGGGCCGGGATGTCGAGGGCGCCCGCTCCCGTCGGCACCGCGCCCGCGGGCACCGCTCCGTCGGCCGGCGGCAGGCCGTCGGGCAGCGGCAAGGCGGTGGCGCGGAACGCGGTGGCGGTGGTGATGCCGAGGCTCTGCAGCCGCCCGATGACCTCGCCGGCGTGATCGCGGGGGGACACCCACAGCCCGTCGTACAGCGGGGCGAACCCGAGCCAGCGCAGTTCCTTGCGCAGCTCGTCGCGGGCCGCGCGGTGCTCCTCGGGGATGGAGAACGCGACGAGGGACCACATGCCGTCCCACGGCGACGGGCGGCCGCCGAAGGAGAAGATGCGCTGCGCGCCGTCGTTGAGGATGTCCGCGGCGCGGGCGGACAGCTGGACGAAGGTCCGCCGCCCGTTGCGCGAGGTCACCAGCAGCCCGTTGCGGGTCAGCCGGGACAGCGCGGCGCGGGCGGCCGAGTCGCTGACGCCGAACTCGGCCAGCATCGCGACGATCGCGGCCGACGGCAGCGGCTCGGTCCGCTGCCACCAGTAGTCGCCCAGCAGCGTCAGCAGCAGCCGGGGCGGCCGCTGGGCGACCGCTCCCGGTGAGGTCCACGGCTGGGGGACGCCATCGTCCTCCAGCGGGTCAAGAAAGGTAGTCAGGCTGCTCACGGTAGTGCCCACTTACAGAAGGATAACTTTGGCGGGTCAATGCCAAGGAATCGGAAGCAGTTATTCCACAGAATGCCCGTCAGGTCTGCTTCCGAAAGCCCCATCGACCGCAGGGTCTTGGCGATGGGCTGCTCCCGGGGCATCGCCGGGTAGTCCGAGCCGACCAGCAGCCGGTCGGTACCCAGCATGTCGGCCAGGTACCTGATCGCGCGCCGGTCGAACACGAGGGAGTCGTAGTAGAACCGCCGGGCGAGCTCGATCGGCCCGTGCTCGGCGAACCAGGGGGCGGCCTCGGGCCGCTCCGATTCGGGCCGCGGCGGCTCTTCGTTCCAGGTCCTGCCCCAGAACCACTGGGCCCGGGTCAGGATCAGCGGGAACCCGCCGCCGGCGTGGCTGAAGGAGATCTTCAGGTCCGGGTACTTCTCCGCGACCCCGCCCGCGATGATCGCCGCGGCGCCGAGCGACGCCTCCGCGCCGACGCCGAACGTCGCCGCGGCCGCGCCGGGCACCCGGTCCGGCGACACGGGCAGGCCGTGCACGAATACCGCGCTGCCGAGGCGCTCGGCCTCGGCCCAGAAGCCGTCGAACCGCGGCTCGTGCAGGGACGCCCCGTTGATGCTGGACGCGATCTCGACGCCGGCCAGGCCGAGCTTGGCCAGCTCGGCCAGCTCGGCCGGGCCCAGGTCGGGGTCCTGCAGCGGGACGGTGCCGAGGCCGTAGAACTTCCCGGGGTACGCGGCGACCAGGCCGGCGATGTACTCGTTGGTGACCCGGCACAGGTCGCGGCCGACGGGGCCGGGGACCCGGTAGTTGAGCAGGGCCGGGAACGGTGACAGCAGCTCGGCGTCGAGGCCGGAGGCGGCGGAGGACTCCAGGCGCCGCTCCGCGTCGAACCAGACCCGCTTGGCCGGGAACCGCATCGGCCCGTTGACCAGCAGCCGGGTGTCCGGGTCGGGCCCCTTGGTGACCGCCGGCCACGCGGCCGGGTCGCACCCGGCCGGGACCGGACCGAAGTCGCCGGGGAAGATGTGGGCGTGCGCGTCGATGACGGGCATCAGCTGAGAGCTCCTTCCTCGCCGCGGCTCACCGGCCGGGCATGACCGCGACGTGGATACCGTCCTGGCCCGGTATCTCGCCCGCCAGCAGCTTGATGGCGTGCTCCACGTCGTCGAGCCCGTACTGGTGCGTCTGCATCTTCTCCAGCGGGAACTTGCCGGACTCGATCAGCTTGATGGCGTCGGTGTAGGCGGCGGCGTCCACCGAGAACGCGCCCTTCACGGTGAGCGCCTTGTTGATCAGCATGTCGGTGTTGACCGGGATCTCCTGGCGGCCCTTCAGGCCGGCCAGCACGACGGTGCCGCCCCAGCGGACCGCCTCGATCGCGTCGCGGACCGGCTGCTGCGCCATCGGGGTCAGGTCGAGCACCACGTCGGCCCCGTCGCCGCCGGTCAGCTCGCGCACCCGCGCGACCGTGTCTTCCTCGTCGACGTTGATGGTGACGTCGGCGCCGAACTCCCGCGCCAGGGCCAGCTTCTTCTCGTCCCGGGCGAGGCCGGTGGCGATGATGAGGCCCGCGCCGACGTACTTCGAGGCCAGGATCGCCGCGAGGCCGCGCTGCCCGGCGCCGAGCACCAGCACCGACGAGCCGAGGTGCACGCCGCCGTACTGCAGCGCCCAGCGCACGCCGGCGCCGAGGGGGTTGTACATGACCGCGATCTCGGCCGGGATGTCGCCGCGGACCGGGTGCACGATCGAGTTCGGGTGCAGGTGCATGTACTCGGCGTAGCCGCCCCACAGGCCGAGGCCGCGCTCCGGCGGGTTGTAGCCGCCGTGGCTGCCGGCCCGGTTCTGGCACTGCATGTACTGCCCGGCCAGGCACAGGTCGCAGGACCGGCACGGGATGAGGATCTCCACGGCGACGCGGTCGCCGACGTCGACCCCCCAGCGCGCCGCGGTCGACGGGGCGATCTCCTCGATGATGCCCAGCGGCTCGTGTCCGGGGATCATCGGCAGCCCGCGGGTGCCCAGCGCGCCCTTGTACTGCTCGACGTCGGACCCGCAGATGCCGCACGCCTCGACGCGCAGCAGCGCGCCGTCGTCCGGGCCGATCACCGGCCGGGGGAACTCGCGCAGCTCCATCTGCCGCGGCCCGGTCTGGACCACGGCGCGCACCCTGTCAGCCATACCCGTCCTATCTGCGCGGCCCTGCCGCTGCGCCACTGCCCGCCGAGACACACTGCCCGCTCAGACACCGTGCCTGCCAAGGCACCGTGCCTGCTGAGACACCGTGCCGCGCCCGGGACGTTGGGCTCGGCAACAGTGCCCGGCCGGGTGATTTGTCGCAGGTCACAAGCGGTTCGCCCGGCTCATGGACGACGATATATGACACTTGGCGTGTCGGGAAGCGCGTGATATGAAATCTAATGTCAGGACAGCCGTGGATGGTCGTGTCATAAGTAAGGCCACAAATCCGCTGGCAGAAGACTGGCTGGAGACAGGTAGAACCCGACGCCGGGAGGCGCTCCATGAAGACCCGTGCGGCCGTGCTGCGCAGGGCGGGTCCCCCCGGGAGATCATGGGAGAAGCATCCGCGGCGTCGTCGTTCACCAGCACGGCGGACCGTCGCGGAAGTGAGCCGGGCCAAGGGAAGGTCAGAGCAGTTATGCCGAACGCGATCCTGGACCCCACAGGGACCGTCACGACCAGC
>Ga0302314_10006873_pt1 | contig 20529 bp, 12 predicted proteins | sample III_Palsa_N2_3_FD_200533 | JGI IMG/M metagenome (GOLD analysis project Ga0302314, IMG submission 200533) | Peat permafrost microbial communities from Stordalen Mire near Abisko, Sweden - III_Palsa_N2_3 | ecosystem: Environmental > Terrestrial > Soil > Palsa > Peat permafrost | place: Sweden... | reverse complement strand
TCGGTCCTCGGTTTCGGCGCGGCGGAAATCGGGCTGGAGAACGTCGCGCTGGCCGACGCTTCTCGCCTGCTGAACGGCGCGCTCGATGCCGGGGTCAACGTGATCGATACCGCCGAGTGCTACAATGGCAGCGAGGAGCTGATCGGCAAGGCGATCTCCCATCGGCGCGATTCCTTCCATCTCTTCACCAAATGCGGGCATGCCCATGGCCTGGTCGGTGAGAATTGGGATCCGAAGACGATCGTCGCCGGCATCGACCGCAGCCTTCAGCGCCTGAATGTCGATCATGTCGATCTGATCCAGCTTCACTCCTGCCCGCTCGACCTCCTGAAGCAAGGTCACGTCATCGAGGTGCTGGAAAAGGCCCGCGACGCCGGCAAGACCCGCTTCATCGGCCTGAGCGCCGACGGTAACGCCGCCGCCTATGGGATCGGCACCGGCCGCTTCGACGTGCTGCAGACCTCGTTCAGCATCGCCGACCAGGAGTTTCTCAAGACTAACGCGGCCTTGGCCGCGCAGAATGACATGGGCGTGATCGCCAAGCGCCCGCTGGCCAATTCGGCCTGGCGCCATGCGGAACGCCCGGCCGATCCCTGGCTGCACGCCTACTGGGACCGAATCCACGAACTGGCCTACCCATTCCTGGCCGAAGGCGGCGAGCAGGCCTTCGCCACGGCGCTGCGCTTCACGCTGCATCCGACGGAAATCTCGACCGCCATCGTCGGCACCACCAAGCTCGACCATCTGGCGAGAAATGTCCGCGCCATCGGGGAAGGTCCGCTCGCCGGCGAGGAGTTCAATGCCATCCGCCAGCGCTGGAGCGAGTGCGGCGACCAATGGCCCGGCAAGGGCTGACGGGGACGCCATGAAACTGTCCTTCGTGATGTGTTCGAACCGCACCGGGTTGGAGGTTGTATCCCGCATCGGCCGTCTCGCCGCCCTGGCTTCGGACGAGATTGAAATCGTCGTCCGCGACAATTCCGGCGATCCGGAAAAACAGGACTCCTTGGCGCGCATGCAGGGCCCCAACCGCAAGATCGTCTCGGTGGATCCCTGCGCCAGTTGGGGCAACATGCTCGGCGCCCTGTCCCTGGCCACCGGGGATTACATCTTCGAGATCCATGACGATGACGACCTGAACGTGATCGCCATGCCCGGGCTGCTGCGCGGCATCCGGGACATCGATAACGACCCTTCCTACGTCGCCGTCGCCGGCTTCTATGTGCTGGAACTCGGCGCGCAAAGCGTCCTCTATTCACTTGAAGATTTCGACGCGCCGACGGGGGGAGAGCGCGTCGGTTCCTTCGTCAAAAGCGCTTACAGCGTACTGCACTTCTCCGCGATAAGGCGCAGCGTCCGCACCCAGCTCGACGATTTCAACCGCTCCCTGCCGTTCCGTTTCGCCTATCTGGATCAGATTCAGGCGGTGCTATTGCTCTCGCTAGGGCGCTTCCGGACCGTGCGGCACGTCCTCTATACCTACGACATGCATAATTGGGCCGACCCCGTGCAGGCCCGTCGGACGGACCTGAAATATTACAAGGATAACGGCGTCGATGGCTCGGTCCTTCAGCTGCAATATCTGCTCCAGGGGTTCGAAGGCGCCAAAGCGATCGCCGAGAAATTCCTGCCACTGCCGCTGACCGCCGCCGAACGGCTCGATATCGCGCACCGATGGTTCGGGCACAAATATTCCCGTTTCGCCGATGGCCCCGTGGCCGTCGACGAGACGGCGCGCTTCAACCGCGAAGCCCAGGCCTTGGCGGGAAAATGGAAAAGCCGTCCGGAATTCGATTTCGCGGCGCTGCTGACCGATCTTTCGGAGTTCTTCGCCCTGTCCGACCCCGCCGCCGGGCAGCGCTATTACGATTTCTGGAAATAGGCGGCCGACATGACGACGCCGTTCTCCTGGCAGGGACGCCGGGTTCTCGTGACCGGTCATACCGGTTTCAAAGGCTCCTGGCTGTGTCTGTGGCTGCAGCATCTGGGAGCCGTCGTGCACGGCTTCTCCCTGCCGCCGGCGACGGAGCTCAGCCTGTACGATCTCGCCCGGGTCGCCGAGGGCATGACCGGCGAATTCGCCGACATCCGCGATCTCGGCGCGCTGCACCGGACGATCGCGGCGTTCCGCCCGGAAATCGTGTTCCACCTGGCGGCGCAGGCCATCGTCCGCGAGTCCTATGACGATCCGGTCGGCACCTTCGCGACCAATGTCATGGGCACCGTCAATCTTCTCGACGCGATCCGAACCGCCGGCACCGTCACCGCGACGGTGATCGTCACCAGCGACAAATGCTATGAGAATAGGGAACTCGGCCGACCCTTCCGCGAAGACGACCCGATGGGCGGGCACGATCCCTATTCCGCCAGCAAAGGCTGCGCGGAACTGGTGACGTCATCCTACGCCAGATCTTTCTTCGCCGAGAGCCAGGCGCAGGGATCCTTATGTTCCGCCCGCGCCGGCAATGTCTTCGGCGGCGGAGACTGGGCCAAGGATCGCCTGGTCCCCGACCTGGTGCGCGGATTTCTGGAAGGATCCACCCCGCTGATCCGGCGGCCGGACGCGCGGCGGCCCTGGCAGCATGTGCTGGTGCCGCTGTCGGGATATCTGCAGCTGGCCGAACGCATGCTGGAGGGCGGGCTGCCGGCCTGGTCGGGCGGATGGAATTTCGGTCCGGCGCCGGCGGACGAACTCTCGGTTTATGAATTCGTAACCTTGATGCTTCAAGAATGGGGAGAGGATCGCGGCGTGTCGTTCGGCGATACGCAGCGCATGGTTCACGAAGCGACGCTTCTGGCCCTTGATTCCGGCCGGGCGCATCGCGACTTGAATTGGAGGCCTTGCTGGGGCATCTCCCAGGCAGTCCGCGAGACGGCCGCCTGGTATAAAGGGTACGGGGCGGGGGCCGATATGCGCAGGATGACGATCGGGCAGATCGAGGATTACAGTTGGGCCTGGCGGCCGGAAGGCGCCACACCGCGGACGCCCCGCTGATGCTCCCGCGAAAGTGCGATGCGCGCCCCTTTTTGACAATCGACTATCCGCTCGAGCGAGCGTGAGGAGGCCCTATGAGTGCAGTGATCAAGCCGCGGATCAATCTCGAGAACCGCACCAAGCTCGAGACGGTCATCCCGCTCGCCACCCCCTTCGTTCTGTTCGTCGACCCGTCCAGCGCTTGCAACTTCCGCTGCACGTTCTGCCCGACCGGCGATCATGAGCTGATCCGTGGCACCGGCCGCTATCAGGGCACACTGGATTTCGACGTGTTCAAGAAGATCATCGACGATCTCGCCGAGTTTCCCGACAAGATCAAGGTGCTGCGCCTCTACAAGGACGGCGAGCCGCTGCTGAACAAGCATTTCCCCGACATGATCCGCTATGCCAAGGATAGCGGCCATGTTCCTTATATCGACACCACGACCAACGCCTTCTATCTGACCCCTGAAAAGGGCAAGCAGCTGGTGGAGGCAGGCCTCGACCGCATCAATATCTCCATCGACGGCCTGTCGGACGCCGATTACATGAAATATACCAAGACCCGGGTCAGCTTCGAAAAGATCGTCGAAAACGTCAAAGCCTTCTACGAGATCCGCGGCAATTGCGAGGTCTGCGTCAAGATGCCGGGCGATTTCCTGTCCGACGAAGAGCGCAAATTCTTCTTCGACACTTTCAGCCCGATGGCCGACCGCATCTCGCTCGAGAATTTCGCGCCATGCTGGCCGGAATTCGGCGTCGAGGAGCGGATGGGGATCGAGATCACCCAGGGTATCTACAACAATCCGATCCTGGACACTCAGACCTGCCCCTATATCTTCTATTCCTTCGCGGTCAATGCCGATGGACTAGTCAGCCTCTGCTTCCTCGATTGGAGCCGCCAACTGGCGATCGGCGACGTACGCACCCAGTCCTTGAGCGAGATCTGGAACGGCGACGCCATGTTCGAGCACCGGATCAACCATCTGCTCGGCAAGCGCAAGGAGAACAAGGTGTGCGGCGATTGCGGACAACTGACCCACTGCCTGCCCGACAATATCGACCCCCATGCCAAGGAACTGGCTGAAAAGCTGATCGCGTCGCGCGCCAAGCCGTGAAGCTTCTGCATGTGACGGCCCATCTGGGTGGCGGCGTCGGACGCGCGCTGTCCCGGTTGGCCGACTATCGCCAGCGCAGCGGCGCGGCTATCGACGCCACCTTCGCCTGCCTTGAGACGCCGCAGGATCGCCGGTTCGCCGACGCCATCATCGAGACCGGCGCATCGGTGGTTTTCGCGCCGGACCTGGACCAGTTGAGGCGGCTGATTGCCGAGAACGACATCGTCCAGCTGGAATGGTGGCATCATCCTCTGATGGCGAGAACCTTGCTGGACCTCGGAGAGGTTGCCGCGCGGTTCGTCGTCTGGTCGCATGTCTCGGGGCTGCATTATCCCGCCTTCCCCGATGCCTTCCTGTCGGCGCCGCACGCCTTCCTCTTCACCACCCCCGCCTCCGCCCGCTTCGCCCACGAGCACAGCGAGACGACCTTCGCGGTCGTCAATAGCAGCGGCGGATTCGACGATTTGCCGGACATCGCCCGCGACGCTGCCGCCCCCGCGCGGTTCGGCTATCTCGGCGCCTTCAATCCGGCCAAGATCCATCCGCGCTTCCTCGACTTCGCGCGGGCTGTCGACCTGCCCGGCTTCGTCATGGACATGTATGGCGACGCCTCGGTCAATCCGGAGTTGTCGTCCGCGGATGAGCCCCGTATCCGCCTGCATGGTTTCGTCGCCAAACCGGCGGCGATCTTCCCGAAGCTCGACGTGCTGGCCTATCTGCTCAACCCCTCCCATTACGGCACCACGGAGAACGCGCTCCTCGAAGCCATGGCGTCCGGGATCGTACCGGTGGTGATGGATAATCCGGTGGAAGCCGGCATCGTCGATCATATGGAGACCGGCATCGTCGTGCGGGACGCCGCCGAATTCGCCCAGGCGGTCCGTCTTCTGGCCGAGGATGCGTCGCTCCGGCTGCGGCTCAGCCGAACGGCGGCGGAAAGAACGCGTCAGACCTATTCCATCGAGACCACGGCGCGGCAATTGGAGGACATCTATCGGGCCGTGCTGCCCCGCGCCGCGAAAAGGGTGAATTTCGCGGAGGTGTTCGGCGCCGCGCCACAAGACATCTTCACCTCCTGCCTGGGCTCCTATGCGCGCCTGTTCACGAGTCCCGCCGCCGCCGGACGCGACGGACGCATGGCGCAGGATTTCATCTACGAAGAGTCCAAATCCTCCGTATCCCAGTTCAGGAAATATTTCGGGGAAGATGACTGGCTGGACCTTTGGGCTGACATCGTCGCCGAGGAACAGTCGGCGCGGTCGACCGCACGGGGCCATCCATGAAGTCGCGGATCTATGTGCCGCACTATAAGCCGGCCAAGGACCGGAAAGCGGCGCTCGCGAAGCAGTTCCGCCTCGCCGGAATCACGGAATGCGCGTTCGTCGAGGTCTATGACGCCGAGGAATTAACCGACGAGCTGATCGATCGATTTTCCCGGAACGACGATGCTATCCGCCAGGAAAAGATCGATCTCGTCAAAAGCATTCAGGTCGAGAACATGTTCTATGCGGACAGGAAGCCGTGGACGCAGGGTGTCGATTATTCGACGCCGACAGCGGAAGTCGTGCCGTTGCGAAAATCGGAAATATCCCTGTCGCTGAAACATCTGCTGGCATGGATGGATATTTGCGAGAAGGATCTCGATTACGGCATCCTTCTCGAAGACGACGTCATAATATTTCCCGGGTTCACCGAGGATTTCGATGAAAATCTGAAAAAAACCCCCGAGGATTGGGACATGATCTTCTTCGGCAGCGGATGCGGATTTCGCGTCCCGGAGCGGACCACCGGGCGCGGCGTCTATAAAATGACCCCGCCCCGAGTGAAATGCACCGATTCCTACGCGGTCAGCAACAAGGCGGCGAAAAAACTGCGCGACGGCCTGTTCCCGATCACTGTGCCGATCGATTTCGAACTGCAGCATTTTGCGGTGAAGCACGATCTCTCGGTCTATTGGTTCGAGCCTCCGCTGATCCTGCAGGGCTCGGAGATCGGCACCACCCCCTCTCTGATCCGTTGAGCACCATGACCGCGACCAGCTCCGACTTGTTCAACCAGGCGCTGATCCTGCACAAGCAGGGCCGGATCGCCGAAGCCCTGCCCGTTTACCGCCAGGCCCTCGAGACCGGGCCGGAATTCCCCGATCTGCTGATCGGCGCCGGCATCGCTTTCTCCCAGGTCAACCAGCTGCCGGAAGCCCTCCGCCATCTGCGTCGGGCCACGGAGCTGGCGCCCGACAACGCCGTCGCGCACGCCCATCTCGGCACCATGCTCAACGATTCCGGGCGCGCCCGCGAGGCGCTCGGCATCCTCGAGCGGGCGGCCGAACTGGCGCCGGAAGATCCGGCGATCCTGACCAATCTCGGCTGTTCCTACCGCTCGCTCGGACGCATCGACGAGGCCTTGGCGACCTTCGAGCGGGCGGTCCGCCTCGATCCGACCATGGCCGAGATCCAATCCAACCTCGCCACCACCCTGGTCATGCTGGACCGGCCGGTCGATGGCGGCCTGCGGCTCTATACGGCGTTGGTGCTGAGCCCGGATTACGCCGACGCCTACAGCAATATGGGGGCGGTCATGCTGCGCGGCGGCCTGCCTCATTCCGAGCCGGCCATGCATATGCTGGCCCGCGCCGTGCGGATCAATCCCGACCTGCCCATGGCGCACAGCAATCTTTCCGTCATCCTGGCCGGGCGCGGCGAACCCGACATCGCGGTGCCTCACAATATGCGCGCCGCCGAATTGGCGCCCAACCCGGAGAATTGGAGCCGGGTTCTGTTCAACCTCAATTACTGCGACAGCTGGTCGGCCGAGGATTGCGCGGCCGAGCACAGGCGCATCGGCACGCTGTTCGACGCGGCCGGCGCGCTGCAGCGCTTGCCGCCCGCGGCCCCGGGCGGAGGCCGGCACCGGCTGGGTTTCGTCTCGCCGGACTTCCGCAATCACTCGGTCAGCTATTTCCTGCGGCCTCTGCTTCAGGCCATCGATCGCGGCCGCTTCGAGATCTTCTGCTATTCCGACGTGTTGAAAGGCGACGAGGTCACCGCCGACATCCGCGCTTCCGCCGATCATTGGGTCGAGGCGGTCGGGCTGACCGATCTCGAACTCGCTCACAAGGTGCGCGCGGATCGGATCGACACACTGATCGATCTGGCCGGCCACACGCCGCACAATCGTATGGGGACGTTCGCTCTGCGCCCGGCGCCGGTGCAGATGACCTGGCTCGGCTACGCCAACACATCGGGTCTTGCCACCATCGACTACCGTATCGTCGACGATGTCACCGATCCGCCGGGAGCGGCGGACGCGCTGGCCAGCGAGACCCTGTTGCGACTGCCCGGCGGTTTTCTCTGCTATGGGCCGCCGCCTTATGCGCCCGAACCGGCGGCGCGCCCGCCGGCCGAGGGCGGGGCGATCATCTTCGGCACCTTCAATAATCCCACCAAGATCACCGACGCCACCTTCGATCTGTGGTCGCGGCTGCTGAACCGGCTGCCCAACGCCAAATTGCTGATCAAGAGCTTCCGCCTGCGCGACGAAGTCCTGCGCCGGCACATCCTCGGCAAATTCGCCCGCAACGGGATCGCCGAGGACCGGCTGCTCCTGCTCGACGCCAATGCCGACGCGGTCGAGCATCTGGCCACCTATGGCCATATCGATATCGGCCTGGATCCGGTTCTCTATAACGGTACCACCACCACTTTCGAAGCGCTGTGGATGGGCGTTCCGGTGATCGCCGAGCGCGGCGACCGCCATGCCGGCCGGGTCGGGGCCAGCCTGCTGACCCATATCGGCCTGCCCGAGCTGATCGCCGAAACCCCAGACGATTACGTCGAAATCGCCTGCCGCCTGGCGGAGAACCCCGCCGAGCTGGCGCGTCTGCGCCAGGGATTGCGCCAGCGTCTGGCCGCCTCGCCGCTGTGCGACGCCGCCGGCTTCGCGCGGAAATTCGAAGCGGCCCTGCTGCAGGCCGCCGGCGCGCCCATGCCCGCGCCCATCCTCGCCCCTCAACCGAGCGCGTTGGACGTCCTGCGGGCGGCGATCACCGCCGCGCCGCTCGACCTCTCGGCGATCGCCGCCGCGCGGGACGCGCTGGCCGACGCGGTCCGCACCGATCTCGCCGCCATTCCCCAGATCGGCGCCCTGGTACCCGTTTGCCGCGACCTGTCCCTGCTCGGACTGCGCAATTCCGCCCTGCCCGCCCCGACCGGCGACACGCTGGGGGACATATTGGCCCAGTGCCTGAAGGCGCCCGCCTTCACCTTGAAAACCCTGCCCGCCCTCGACGCGCTGCCGCCGGGAGCGGTGGCCACGCTGGCCCCTCTGCTGCTGGAGGAGCCCCCCTTCTGGACCGCGCCCGGCGAGCCCGAGCGCTACGCCATCCATGTCGAGACGGTTCTCGGGCTGATCCGCAAGGGATTGCAGGGGCGGTCGGGCGATCCCGCCGCCGCCGAAGCCGCCTTGGCGGTCGCCGCCGCCTGCCGCTTCGAACCGGCGATGGTGAGCGACCTGCCGATGAGCGGCGCCACACGCGATCGGGCTGAGCTGATCGAATTATGGCTGGCCGGCCAGGGCGTTCCCCTCGACCACGCCTTCGCGCCATCGGGGCGCGCCCGCCCGCGTTTCGGCCTGTTCCGCAGCCAGTGGCAGCCGTCGGGCGAGTCCACGGCGATGCTGTCTTATCTCGAGGATCTGAAGGCGCAGGGCGAGGTGACCGTCTACACCATCCAGCCGCTCGGCGAATCCCCGTTCGAACAGACCGTCCGCTCGCTCGCCGACACGGTGACGCTGCTTCCCGATTCGATCACCCATGCCACCGCCGTTCTCCGCCAGGACGATCTCGACCTGCTGCTGATCGGCCATGACGTGACGACTCATCTGTCGCTGCCAGCCGCTCTCTCGGCCTATCGCCTGGCCCGCCGCCAGGCGGTCACCGCCGCCAGCCCGGCCGCGCCCGGCCTCGCCCGCATCGACGATTGGCTGGGCGAGGATCCGCTGCCGCCGCGCGACTGGATTCCCCAGGGCCCGCCGCCGGTCACCTTGACCCGCGCCGAATTGGGGGTGCCGGACGGTCGCACCCTGCTGGTCTCCGCCGCGCCCCTGGGCAAACTCACCGCGGAACTGTTGGCCTGCTGGGGCGGCATTCTCAAGAGCCGCCCGGACACCCATCTGCTGCTCTATCCCTTCGACCAGGGCTGGGCCAACCATCCGGCGCTGGCCGGCGGCGCCGGCAGACTGCGCGCGATGCTCGGTCTCGCCCCCGCCGATCAGGAACGCGTGACCCTGCTGCCGCCCGGCGTGTCGAAGGCCGGCGCGCGCGGCGTGCTGGCGCTGGCCGATCTTTATCTCGACGCCTTTCCGGCCGCCGATCCCGCCGATCTGCTGGATCCGATATCGGTCGGACTGCCCATGCTGCTGTTCCGCGGCCGGCAACCGCGCAGCCGGCGCGTGGCCGAGATTCATCGCCTCTATGCCTTGCCGGCCCTTGTCGTCGACACGCCGGAGGAGTACGAAAAGACAGCCGCGGCGCTTGCCGCCGCGCCCGCCGAAAGGGCGGCGTTGCGGGACGGGGCGGCGGCGTGCCGAAAGCGTCTCGATGAACGCGGCACGTTAATAAGTTGGCTATCATTTCCGTCTAGGGTGACCCCCTCGGACCTGGGGTCCTGACGCATTACGGACGAAGAGATGATCGCCGCTGAACTTCGCTTTTTTCCCGGCTTCGCTGCCGGCCCAGACGGAACCCCGACCGGGTTCCGGGCTTTCGGCATCGCGTGAGGCGGGACGGGGACTCAGTCATGGCAAGCACAAGCCGGAAAAAGAAATATCTCGAGGTGGTCCAGCCGGGATCCGCCATGACGCAAGCGCGCCTGACCGCGCTGCGCTGCCTGTTCCTGCTGGCCCGGCAGCGCAGCGTCATCGTCTCGAACGAGACGCTGCTGAAGTCCGACGCGTCCAACACGGTCCTCTCGGCCCTCGCCGTGCTGCGCGACGAAGGCATCGCCGGCAAGCTGATGGATGGCCGCGACTGGCGCATGCTGAGCAACCTGAAGTCCGCCTTCCCGGTGATGATCGAGAAGGATAACGGCAATTGGGTGGTGGTCGCCAATACGGTGGCGCATAACGGCGTCGAGATGGCGGGCGTGCTCGATCCGCTGGCCGAGGCCGCCGGGGTGCAGCCGGTCAGCCGCGAAGAGATCGAATCCTACTGGACCGGCCGCGTCGTGCTGTGCAAGCGGCAATACCGCCTGAAGGACGAGCAGCGCCCGTTCGGCCTGGGCTGGTTCATGCCGGAAATCCTGCGCAACAAGCGCTTTTTCCGCGACATCGCCATCGCCGCCATGATGTCGAACATCCTGAGCCTGTTCACGCCGGTGATGTTCAACGTGATGATCGACAAGGTCGTGCCTCACCACAGCTACAACACGCTGGTGACGGTGATCGTCGTCTTTCTCGGCATCAATCTGTTCGACAACATCTTTTCCTATATCCGCCAATATCTGATGCAGTTCGCCACCAACAAGATCGATGCGAGGTTGGCGCAACGCACCTTCGAACATCTGCTGAACCTGCCGCTGCCCTTCTTCGAAACGCGCTCGGCCGGCGTTCTGCTGCGCCATATGCAGCAGGCGGAGTCGATTCGCGGCTTCCTGACGGGCCGCATCTTCTCGTCGTTCCTGGAATTGTCGGCCCTGCCCATCATGCTGGTCGTGCTGTCGCTCTATTCCGGCACGCTGATGATGGTGGTGGTGGCCTTCTCGATCGCCATCTCACTGGTGATCGCCTTCATGCTGCCGGTGTTCAAGCGCCAGCTCGAACGGCTCTACATGGTCGAAGGCGGCCGCCAGGCCGACCTGGTCGAGACCCTGCACGGCATCCGCGCCATCAAGTCGCTGGCGCTGGAGAAACTGCGCAAGACGTCGTGGGACCAGAAGGTCGCCGCCTCCGTCCGCCAGCGCACCACGGTGGTCAATCTCAGCATCATCGCCAACCTCATCACCAACACCCTGTCCAGCCTGCTGCAGCTGACCATCCTCTCGGTCGGCATCATGAAAGTGTTCGACGGCACGCTGACCCTCGGCTCGCTGATCGCCTTCAATATGATGTCGGGCCGCGTCACCGGTCCGCTGCTGCAGATCGTCGCCCTGATCAACGAATATCAGCAGACCGCGCTGTCGGTGAAAATGCTGGGCGAGGTGATGGATCACCCGCCCGAGCGTGACGCCTCGGTGCGCGGCATCACCCCGGTGATTACCGGCAAGATGGATTTCGACCAGGTGCATTTCCGCTATGGCGGCTCGGTGTCGCCGGCGCTGGACCGGGTTTCCTTCTCGATCGAGGAAGGGCAGTTCGTCGGCATCGTCGGCCGCTCTGGCTCGGGCAAGACGACGCTGACCAAGCTGATCCAGGGGCTGCATGTGCCGCAGGAAGGCACCATCCAGCTCAATGGCACCGACATCCGCCATATCGACCTCGCCCATCTGCGGCGCAGCATCGGCGTGGTGCTGCAGGACAATATCCTGTTCCGCGGCACCATCCGCGAGAACATCGCCGCCGGCAAACCGGACGCCTCCCTGGAAGAGGTGATGGAGGCCGCGCGCCTGGCCGGAGCCCAGGAATTCATCGACCGGCTGCCCCGCTCCTACGAGACTTTCGTCGAGGAAAGCGCCACCAATTTCTCGGGCGGCCAGCGCCAGCGTCTCGCCATCGCCCGCTCGCTGCTGCTGAAGCCGCGCGTGCTGCTGTTCGACGAGGCGACCAGCGCGCTCGATCCCGAGAGCGAAGCCATCGTGCAGCAGAACCTCGCCGAGATCGCCCTCGGCCGCACCATGATCGTGGTGTCTCACCGCCTGTCCTCGCTGGCTAACGCCGACGCCATCCTGGTGATGGAAAAGGGCGGGATCTCCGATTACGCCCCGCATTCGGTGCTGCTCGAGCGGTGTGAAGTCTATCGCCATCTGTGGCAGCAGCAGACCAGGTTCATGCAATGAACGCCATCGTTCGCCAGACCAAGACCGTCCGCGCTTTCGTCCGCTCGCTGCAGCAGCGCGTCGCCGAAAGCACCCATGACGCCTTCGACGACGAGGCGCTGGCCTTCCTCGACCCGGTCGATCAGATCGCCGAGGCGCGACCGCCGCGCCTTATGCGCTCCGTCCTTTACGTTATCGTCGCCGGGCTGCTCACCACCCTCGTCGTCTCCAGCATCGTCAAGATCGACATGGTCGTGATCGGCCGCGGCACACTGACCACCGAAGATTCGCCGATGGTCCTGCAGCCCTTCGACCGCTCCATCATCCGCTCCATGCTGGTCCAGCCCGGCGACAAGGTGAAGAAGGGCCAGGTGGTGGCCACATTGGACTCCACCTTCGCCCAGGCGGACCTTTCGTCGCTGAACAGCCAGCAGCGCGGCATCCGGGCGCGCATCGAACGCATCGAAGCCGAGCTGGCCGACCGCCCCTTTCAGCCGGGCGCCGGCGCGACCGCCGAGGAGCAATTGCAGGCGACGCTCTATACCGAGCATGTGAACCAGTTCAAATCGCGCATCAACGCGCTGGACGAGGAGCTCGGCGCCCTGGCCGCCAATATCCGCACCACCGAGGACGACCACGCCGCGCTGGACAAGGAGCTCGACGTCGCCAAGGAGCTGGAAGGCATGCGCAGCCAGCTTCTGCAGTCGCAGAACGGCTCGAAGATGAATTATCTGGAATCGCGCACCCTGCGCATGCGGGCCGAACGCGACGTGCAGGACGCCGCCAACCGCCTCAAGGAACTGCAACATGCGATGCAGTCGAAGAAAGCCGAACGCCAGGCCTTCATCGACCAAGGCCGCAGCGAGCTGACCGAGGAGCTGGTCACCGCCCGCACCGAGGCGTCCAAGGTCGATCAGGGCCTCGACAAGGCTTCGCTGGTCAGCAATATGGTGGCGGTCACCGCGCCCGATGACGGGGTGGTCCTGGACACGGCGCGCAAATCGGTCGGCTCGATCATCAGCGCCGGCGAAGCCCTGGTCACCATCGCCCCGAGTTCCAGCCGGCTGATCGCCGACATCACCATCAATTCCAGCGAGATCGGCTATATCCATGACGGCGAGGAGGCGGTGGTCAAGGTGGACGCCTTCCCCTATCAGCGCCACGGCTTCCTGGCCGGCAAGCTGACGTTCGTCAGCGAGCAATCCTTCGCCAGCGGCGCCGCGCCGGGCGATTCGGCGGTCGGATCGGCCTCGGCCGGAGCGGTCCATCATGGTCGCATCGAATTGACGAACACGGACTTGCGGAACCTGCCGCCCGGCGCCGGCCTGATTCCGGGCATGACCATGAGCGCCGAGATCAAGGTCGGGGCGCGCCGCGCCATCACCTTCTTCCTCTATCCGCTGCTGCGGGGCATGGGCGAGAGCCTGCGCGAGCCCTGACGAAAATTTTTCGCCAGGATTCGCCAGCTGGTTCGTTGAAGCTATACCGCGATGATTTGATCGGTTCGACGCCGCGATCTTCTAACGCTTCAGCACCGGTTTTGCGGTACTGACGCAGCGGATAAATTAGATAAAATTTTTACTATTTGAATTTGAACTTGGGAAGACAGAGGCAAAGTGTGACATGGATCACATTCTCCCTCTCATTAACAAAGACACATATAGCGTAACGAAATCCTTCTTCTTTATGTAACTCTTTTTTACTTGAACAACGAGCGAGACTCGTGGTTTAGATAGGCTACCCAGTTTGTTTCGGCTGGCATCGCCACGAAACACGCTGCAGGGATGGGGGACTCCGCCCTGGTTTAGAAGACTTGGTTTGCTCGCGGATCGGTTGAAGAGTCCGCAGGCGTTGTTTGGATCGCTCATTGACCTGAACGCCGCGTGTGCCGGCTGGGCAATTATGAAGAGGTAACTGGCCATGGACTTTACATCGACTCAGGTACAAGCGCTGACGACGACTCAGATCTCGTCTCTCAGCACCACGCAGATCTCGGGCATTTCGGCCGCGACCCTGGCCTTGCTGACGACCAGTCAGTTGCAGGCGCTGTCGACGGCGCAGATCCCGGTGATCGGCACCGCGGCGCTCAATGCCCTGACCTCGACGGTGCTGGGCAACCTGACCACCACGCAGGTCGATGCACTCTCCACCGGCCAGATCGCCTCCCTCACCGCGACCGTGCTGGACAAGTTCAGCACCACCGATGTCGCCGCCCTGACCACCACTCAGCTGGGCTCGATCACCACCGCGACGCTGAATTCGCTGGCCTCGAACATTCTCGGCGCCCTGACCACCACTCAGGTCGATGCCCTGACCACCGGCCAGATCAGCGGCCTGACCGCCGCGACCCTGGGTCACTTCACCACCACCGATATCGCCGCCCTGACCACCACCCAGCTGGGCGTGATCAGCACCACCAACCTGAACGCTCTGACCTCGACGGTTCTCGGCGCCCTGACCACCACCCAGGTCGATGCCCTGACCACCCATCAGATCGGCGGTTTGGCCGCGACGACCTTCAGCAAGTTCACCACCACCGAAATCGCCGCCCTGACCACCACCCAGTTGGGCGCGATCACCACGGCGACGCTCAACACCCTGACCTCGACGGTTCTCGGCGCCCTGACCACCACCCAGGTCGATGCGCTGACCACCAGCCAGATCGGCGGCCTGACCGCCGCGACCATCGGCCACTTCACCACCACCGACATCGCCGCCCTGACCACCAGCCAGCTGGGCGCGATCACCACGGCGACGCTCAACACCCTGACCTCGACGGTTCTCGGCGCCCTGACCACCACGCAGGTCGATGCGCTGACCACCAGCCAGATCAGCGGCCTGGCGGCGGCGACCTACGGCCACTTCACCACCACCGCCATCGCCGCCCTGACCACCACTCAGATCGGCGCGATCAGCACCTCCGCCCTGAACTCGATCACCTCGAACATTCTCGGCGCCCTGACCACCACCCAGGTCGATGCGTTGACCACGCACCAGATCGCCGGCCTGGCCGCCGCGACCCTGGGTCACTTCACCACCACCGACATCGCCTCCCTGACCACCACCCAGCTGGGCGCGATCACCACGGCGACGCTCAACACCCTGACCTCGACCACGCTCGGCGCGCTGACCACCACTCAGGTCGACGCCCTGACGACGTCGCAGATCGCCGGGCTGTCGGTCGCCACCGTCGGTCACTTCACCACCACTCAGATCGCCTCCCTGACCACCACTCAGCTGGCCGCGGTCGGCACCGCCACGCTGAACGGCCTGACCTCGACCACGCTCGGCGCCCTGACCACCACTCAGGTCAACGCCCTGACGACGTCGCAGATCGCCGGCCTGGCGGGCAGCACGATCTCCAAGTTCACCACGACGGACATCGAAGCCCTGACGACCACCCAGCTGGTGGCGATCACCTCGACCAACATCAAGACCCTGGCCTCGACGTCGATCGTGGCGCTGACCACCACCCAGATCGACGCCCTGACAACGACCCAGCTGACCGCCTTCAGCGCTTCGCAGGCCGCCGCCATCACCACGACCCAGCTCGTGACGCTGAGCACGGCTCAGATCGGCGTGCTGCTGGGCCTCGGCACCAAATAATCAAAGCTTAACCAAAGCGATGATAGAAGGGGCCGAACCCAGCTGGGTTCGGCCCTTTTTCTTTAAAAAAACATAAAATTAAATATTTTTACTGTTATCAAAATTTTAAATATCTTAGGGCCGAATCGCCACAGGTAATGCTCGTATAGGTTTAGTCAACCTCGACTTGACCCAGGGCATCAAACGTAAGAGCCGCTGATCATGAACTTGACGTCGACGCAAATTCAGGCCCTGACCACCACGCAGATCTCGTCGCTCAGCACCACGCAGATCGCGGGTATTCCAGCGACCACCCTGGCTCTGCTGACGACCACTCAGCTGCATGCGCTGTCGACGGCGCAGATCCCCGTGATCGGTACCGCGGCGCTCAATGCCCTGACTTCGGCGGTGCTGGGCAACCTGACCACCACGCAGGTCGATGCGCTCTCCACCGGCCAGATCGGCGCCTTCACCTCGACGGCATTCGACAAGTTCAGCACGACCAACGTCGCCGCCCTGACCACCAGCCAGCTGGGCGCGGTCACCACCGCGACGCTGAATGCGCTGACATCGACGATCCTTCGCGCCCTGACGACCACCCAGGTCGACGCCCTGACCACCGGCCAGATCAGCGGCCTGGCCGCCGCGACCCTGGGTCACTTCACCACCACCGATATCGCCGCCCTGACCACCACGCAGCTGGGCGCGATCACCACCACCAACCTGAACGCTCTGACGTCGACGGTTCTCGGCGCCCTGACAACCACCCAAGTCGATGCGCTGACCACCCATCAGATCGGCAACCTGGCTGCGGCGACCCTGGGCCACTTCACCACCACCGACATCGCCGCCCTGACCACCTCTCAGCTGGGCGCGATCACCACCGCGACGCTGAACACCCTGACCTCGACGGTTCTCGGCGCCCTGACCACCACTCAGGTCGATGCGCTGACCACCAGCCAGGTCGTCGGCCTGACCGCCGCGACCCTGGCCCATTTCACCACCACCGACATCGCCGCCCTGAGCACCACCCAGTTGGGCGCGATCACCACGGCGACGCTGAACACACTGACCTCGAGCGTTCTCGGGGCGCTGACCACCACCCAGGTCGATTCCCTGACCACCAGCCAGATCAGCGGTCTGGCCGCCACGACCTTCAGCAAGTTCACCACCACCGCCATCGCTGCCCTGAGTACCACCCAGATCGGCGCGATCAGCACCGGCGCCCTGAACTCGCTGGCCTCGAACATTCTCGGCGCCCTGACCACCACCCAGGTCGATGCGCTCTCCACCCATCAGATCACCGACCTGGCCGCCGCGACCTTAAGCAAGTTCACCACCACGGACATCGCCGCGCTGACCACGACCCAGATCGGGGCGATCACCACCACCAATCTGAACGCCCTGACCTCGGCAACCCTGCGCGCCCTGACCACCACTCAGGTGAGCGCGCTGACCACCAGCCAGATCGCCGGCCTCGCCGCCACCACGCTGGCCCACTTCACCACCGGCGAGATCGCCGCCCTGACCACCAGCCAGATCGGCGCGGTCACCACGGTCACCTTGAACACGCTGACCTCGACCACCTTGGGCGCGCTGACCACCACCCAGGTCGACGCGCTGACCACCGGCCAGATCGCCGGCCTCGCCGCCACGACCCTGGCCCACTTCACGACCAGCGATATCGCCGCCTTGACCACCACCCAGATCGGCGCGCTCACCACGGCGACGCTGAACACCCTGACCTCGTCCTCCCTCGGCGCCCTGACCACCACGCAGGTCGATGCGCTGACCACCAGCCAGATCGCCGGCCTGACCGCCACGACCATCGGCCACTTCACCACCAGCGATATCGCCGCCCTGACCACCACCCAACTCGGCGCGATCACCACAGCGACGCTGAACACCCTGACGTCGACGATTCTCGGCGCGCTGACCACCACGCAGGTCGACGCCCTGACGACGTCGCAGATCGCCGGCTTCAGCGCGCTGGGCAGTCTCGGCACCACCAACGTCGCCGCCCTGACCACCAGCCAGGTGGCGGCGATCGCCACCACCACGCTGAACAACTTGACCTCGGCCCCGCTGGCCGCCCTGACCACAACCCAGATCGACGCGCTGACCACCACCCAGATCGTCGCCATGAAGGTGGCCACCTACTCCAAATTCACCACCAGCCAGATCGCCGCCCTGACCACCTCGCAGGTGGCGGCGCTGCGCACCGACTCCCTCAACGGCTTCACCTCGGCCACGCTGGGCGCGCTGACCACCACCCAGATCACCGCGCTGACCACGGCCCAGATCGCCGGCATGACGGGCACGGCGATCTCCAAATTCACCACGACGGATCTGGACGCGATGACGACCAACCAGATCGCCGCCATCACCACGGCCAACATCAAGACGCTGGGCACCCTGTCGATCGCTTCGCTGACCACCTCCCAGGTCGATGCGCTGACGACCAACCAGCTGGTCGCCATGAGCGCCGCCCAGTTGCAGGCCTTCACCACGACACAGGTACATGCCTTCACCGGCGCGCAGGTCGGACTGGGGCTGGATACGAATTAACACCCTCCCGCCTTTATCGAAGTATTAAGCTTGCCGGGCCTTCAATCCTGGCAATGATTTCCGGCGGGAAAGGGCCCCAGCTTGCGTAATTTCGCTCCATCTTCCCTGTCGCTGGATGGCGCCTCGATTCTCATCACCGGCGGGACCGGCTCGTTCGGCCATGAATTCGTGCGCGCGGTGCTGGAGCGCTATTCGCCGCGCCGGCTGATCATCTATTCCCGCGACGAGCTCAAGCAGTATGAGATGGCCCAGCGCTTCCCGGTGGAGCGCCATGCGGCGATGCGCTTCTTCATCGGCGACGTGCGCGACGTCTCGCGCCTCTCGATGGCCATGCGCGAGGTGGACATCGTCATCCACGCCGCGGCGATGAAGCATGTGCCGATCGCCGAATACAATCCGATGGAATGCATCAACACCAATGTGCATGGCGCCGAGAATGTGGTGCGCGCCGCCATGGCCAACCAGGTGAAGAAGGTGGTGGCCCTGTCGACCGACAAGGCGGCCAATCCGATCAATCTCTATGGCGCCAGCAAGCTGGCCTCGGACAAGATCTTCGTCGCCGCCAACAATATCAGCGGCGAGGGCGGCCCCCGCTTCGCCGTGGTGCGCTATGGCAATGTGGTCGGGTCGCGCGGCAGCGTGGTGCCTTTCTTCCGCCGGCTGGTGGCGGAGGGCGCCGATCATCTGCCGGTCACCGACGACCGCATGACCCGCTTCTGGATCACGCTGCAGCAGGGCGTCGATTTCGTGCTGTCCTCGGTGCAGGAGATGCGCGGAGGCGAGATCCTGGTGCCGCGCATCCCGTCGATGAAGGTGGTCGATCTGGCCCGCGCCATGGGCCCCGGCCTGCCGCATAAGGTGGTCGGCATCCGTCCCGGCGAGAAACTGCACGAGGTGATGATCACCGAGGATGACAGCCGCAACACGCTGAGCCTGTCGGACCGCTATATCATCGAACCGGCCTTCGCCTTCTGGGACAGAAGCTCCTATCTGGCCGACGGCGCCGCGCCGATCGCCGAGGATTTCCGCTATGCCTCGAACACCAACGACGAATGGCTGGATACCGACTCGCTGCGGGACTATTTGAAAATCGCCAAGGTCGAGGGATAGGGTGACCGCCGCCTCCTTTCTGCCTTACGGCCGCCAGGACATCGACGATGACGACATCGCCGCCGTGGCCGACGTGCTGCGCGGCGACTGGCTGACCACAGGTCCGGCGGTGGCTGCTTTGGAAAAGGCATTCGCCGCCGCGGTGGGCGCACGCTACGCCGTCGCCTGCAGCAGCGGCACCGCCGGACTGCATCTCGCCAATCTGGCGCTGGGCCTCGGCCCAGGCGATTCGGTGGTGGTTCCCAGCAATACCTTCGTCGCCACCGCCAATGCCGCCCGCTATGTCGGCGCCTCGGTCCGCCTGTGCGACGTGGATCCGGCCAGCGGGCTGATGCGCCCGGCCGATCTGGAGGAAGCGCTGGCCCGCCCCGGCCCGCTGGTCAAAGCCGTGGCGCCGGTCCATTTCGGCGGCCAGACGGTCGATCTCGAAGCCCTGGCCGAAATTGCCGCGACTCATGGCGCGGTTCTGGTCGAGGATGCCTGCCACGCGGTGGGCACCACCTATCGGACCCGCGCGGGCGAACGGGTCGCGGTGGGGGCCTGCCGGCATTCGGCGATGGCGGTGTTCTCGCTGCATCCGGTCAAGACCATCACCATGGGCGAAGGCGGCATCGTCACTACCCAGGATGAAGATCTCTATCGGCGCCTTCTGCAATGGCGCACCCATGGCATCTCCCGCGATCCCAAGGCTTTTCGGAACAAAGACCTGGCGTTCGACGAAAATGGAAACGCCAATCCCTGGTATTACGAAGCGCAGGATCTCGGCTTCAATTACCGCGCCAGCGACATCCATTGCGCCCTAGGCCTCAGCCAACTTTCCAAATTGCCGCGCTTCGCCGAACGGCGCCGGGAGCTGGCCGCGCACTATGACCGCCTGCTGGCGCCGCTCGCCCCGATCCTCCGCCCGGTCGCGAAGACGGACGGGTGCGACCCCGTGCTGCACCTCTATGTCGTGCTGATCGACTTTACGGCCCTGGGCTTGCCGCGCTCTGCGCTGATGGCGCGGCTGCATGCCGAAGGGATCGGCACGCAGGTCCATTACATCCCCGTCCACAAGCAGCCGCTTTACCAGAACGAGCCGCACTCCCTGCCGGGCGCCGAACGCTATTACGAGCAGTGCCTCAGCCTGCCGCTGTTCGCCGGCATGACGGTCGAGGATGTCGAGCGCGTGGCGGCCGTCTTGGCCGGACTGATCCGGAGCTGAACG
>Ga0302314_10006869_pt1 | contig 20534 bp, 15 predicted proteins | sample III_Palsa_N2_3_FD_200533 | JGI IMG/M metagenome (GOLD analysis project Ga0302314, IMG submission 200533) | Peat permafrost microbial communities from Stordalen Mire near Abisko, Sweden - III_Palsa_N2_3 | ecosystem: Environmental > Terrestrial > Soil > Palsa > Peat permafrost | place: Sweden... | reverse complement strand
GCCGCCGGACTTGGCGACGTCGTCAGCTTCGCCGGCCCGGTCGCGGGCGAGGCCAAGGCGGCCCTGCTTTGGGACGCAGATCTCTTCATCCTGCCCAGCCACTCCGAGAGCTTCGGCATGGCGGTCGGCGAAGCGCTGGCGCACGGAACACCCGTGCTGACGACCACCGCCGTGCCCTGGCCGGCCCTGGAGGCACGCGGCTGTGGCTGGCGCGCGGCGCCCACCGTCGACGCCCTCGCCACATCGCTGCGCGAGGCGGTCGCCTGCGACGACGAAACGCGCCGCCGCATGGGCGCGGTGGGTCGCGCCTTCGTCGCCGAGACGCTTGGCTGGCGCGGCGTCGCCGATCGGTTCATCGCGCTCTACGACGACGTGGCGGGACGTCCAGCGGCCGCGCCCAGACGGGCCGCGGCGTGATCGTCCTCGGCCTCAACGCCTTCCACGCCGACGCCGCCGCCTGCCTGGTGCGCGACGGCGTGCTGATCGCCGCCGCCGAAGAGGAGCGGTTCCGGCGCATCAAGCACTGGGCCGGATTTCCCTCGGAGGCGATCGGCTATTGCCTACGCGAGGCGGGCGTCTCGATCGGCGATGTCAATCATGTCGCGATCAACCAGGACAGCCAGGCCAACCAGCTCAAGAAGGCCGCCTTCGTGCTGAAGCAGCGGCCCGACCTCGGTCTCGTGCTCGGCCGCCTGCGCAATCGCCGGGCGCGCGCCGGCATCCCGGAACTGCTGGCCGAGGCGTTCCCCGGCGCGCCGATCAGGGCGCAGGTTCACGCCGTCGAACACCACCTCGCCCACCTGTCCTCGGCGTTCGACGTGTCGCCGTTTCAGGAAGCGGTGGTGGTCTCGGTGGACGGCTTCGGCGATTTCGCCAGCACCGCCTGGGGTGTGGGTCGCGGCGACCAGCTTTCGGTCGAAGGCCGCGTGCACTTCCCGCACTCGCTCGGCCTGTTCTATCAGGCGCTGACCCAGTATCTCGGCTTCCATCACTATGGCGACGAGTACAAGGTGATGGGCCTCGCGCCCTATGGCGAGCCGCGCCAGCTCAAGCAGATGCGTCAGATCGTGCGGCTGCTGGCTGACGGGACCTTCGAGCTCGAGCTCGCCTACTTCCGCCACCACCGCGAGCGGACGCCGCACCAGTGGGAGAGCGGATCGCCGACCTATCCCGACCTATTCTCTCCCGCGCTGGAAGACCTGCTCGGCCCACGCCGCAACCCCGACCAGCCGCTGGAGGACAACCATCGCGACATCGCCCGCTCCGTCCAGGCGATGTACGAGGAAGCCTTCTTCCACCTCGTCACGACGCTGCAGGCCCGCTCCGGCTTGACTGACCTCGCCCTCGCCGGCGGCTGCGCGGCCAACTCGGTCGCCAACGGGAAGATCAGGCGCATGACCCCGTTCCGTCGCGTCTACGTCCAGGCCGCGGCCGGCGACGCCGGCGGGGCGCTCGGGGCCGCGTTCTCAGTCTGGCGCAAGCTGGGCGGCGCGCGATCGTTCGTCATGAACCACGCCTTCTGGGGACCCGGCTATTCGGATGACGACCTCGCTGCCCTGTTGGCGACGCGCACTGACGAACTTGCCCACGCCGGTTGTCAGGTGCGTCGCGCCGCGAGCGAGATCGAGCTGTGCGAAGACACCGCCGCCGCCGTCGCCGAGGGCCAGGTGGTCGGCTGGTTCCAGGGTCGCATGGAATGGGGACCCCGCGCGCTCGGCGCCCGCTCGATAGTCTGCGACCCCCGCCGCGCGGACATGAAGCAGATCCTCAACGCCAAGATCAAACGCCGCGAGAGCTTCCGGCCGTTCGCGCCGTCAGTGCTCGATGGGGCCGTGGCCGACTGGTTCGAGGATGACGACGACGTTCCCTTCATGATGCAGGTGTTTCAAATCCGCGAGGACAAGCGCGGGGCGATCCCGGCCGTGACCCATGTCGACGGCTCCGGGCGGCTGCAGACAGTCCACCGCGCGACCAATCCCCGCTACTACGGCCTGATCGAAGCGTTCGAGGCGATCACCGGCGTGCCCATGGTGCTGAACACCTCCTTCAACGAGAACGAGCCTGTGGTTTGTACGCCGGAACAGGCGCTGGATTGCTTCCTGCGCACCCGCATGGACCGGCTGGTGCTGGGCGACCGCATCATCGAACGCCAGCCGGCCTTTGTTGCGTCGGACGCCGCCGCGCCCGTGAGCGCGGTCGAAGCGTGACCGAGCCCACGCCCACCGAAGCGCTGATCGCGCTGATCGCCGAGCGCAGCGCCTGCGTCGGCGTCGTCGGCCTCGGCTACGTCGGTCTGCCGCTCGCCGCGGCGACCGCCCGGGCGGGGTTCAAGACCATCGGCTTCGACATCGATCCAGAAAAGCCACCCCGGCTCAATCGCGGGCAATCCTACATCGACGCCGTAACCGACGCGGAACTCGGCAAGCTGATCGCAGAGCAGCGCTTCACGGCCACCGACGATTTCTCCCGCCTCGCCGACTGCGACGTGATCGCCATCTGCGTGCCGACGCCGCTGACCCGCCAGCGCGAGCCCGACCTCTCCTACGTCGAGGCCACCGTCCGCAACATCGCGCTGACGCTGAGAGCCGGACAGCTGATCGTGCTGGAATCGACCACCTATCCCGGCGCGACGCGCGAGGTGGTGAAGCCGCTGCTCGAACAGTCCGGGCTGCGGTCGGGCGCAGACTTCCTGCTCGGCTTTTCGCCCGAGCGAGAAGACCCCGGCAACGCCGAGTTCGAGACCCGGTCCATTCCCAAGGTGGTCGCCGGCGACGGGCCCGGCGCCGCACGGGCGATCGAGGCGTTCTATAGCGCGGCGGTCGATCGCGTCGTCCCGGTCTCCAGCCTCGACGTGGCCGAGGCGGTGAAGATCACCGAGAACGTGTTTCGCGCGGTCAACATCGCCCTCGTCAACGAGCTGAAGATGGTGTTCGACCGCATGGGCGTCGACATCTGGGAAGTGATCGAGGCGGCCAAGACCAAGCCGTTCGGCTACATGCCGTTCTACCCCGGCCCCGGGCTCGGCGGACACTGCATCCCGATCGATCCGTTCTACCTGACCTGGAAGTCGCGCGAGTTCGACATCCCGACCCGCTTCATCGAGCTGGCGGGCGAGATCAACCTGACCATGCCGCGTTACGTCGTCGGCCGGCTGGAAGAGGCGCTGGATCGCCAGCTCGGCAAGTCGCTGGGTTCGGCGCGGGTGCTGATCGTCGGCCTCGCCTACAAGCGCAACGTCGCCGACGTACGCGAGAGCCCGACCTTCAAACTGCTGGAGCTGCTGGAGGCGCGCGGGGCCGAGGTGAACTTCCACGATCCGCATGTGGACGTCGTCCCGTCGACGCGGGAGCATGCCCCCCTCGCCGGCCGGCGCTCGCTGTCGATCTCGGCCGAGACGCTCGCCGCGCACGACGCCGTGCTGATCTCGACCGACCACGACGCGGTCGATTATGCGCTGATCGCCCGCCACGCGCGGCTGATCGTCGACACCCGCAATGCGTTCGGCCGCCGCGGCGTCGCGGTCGCGAACCTCGTCAAAGCCTGATCGTCCGCCGTCCGTCGCTGCGCCGGACGCGCAGCCGGATGTCCGCATCCGGCCGCCAGACCGCGATCGTGCTGCAGGCGAAGGCGAACAGCACGGCGATGGTCTCGGTGCGGAGCGGGTAGTCGACGGTCGAGTGCGCCAGCACGAGGCCGACGAGGGCGGTGCAGGCCGCAGCAAGACCGCTGCCGCCCGCTGAGAGTCGCCGCCGCCAGATCGCCGCGGCGCGCCAGCCGAACCACCCGAGGAACGCCGCCAGCAGCGCGGCGCCTACGAGGCCGGTCTCCAGCCAAAGCTCGAGATAATCGTTGTGGGCGTGGTTGAAGTAGATCGGGGTGACCTGGCTCAGCGGCTCGGCCGCGCCGTAGACCGCCTCGAACGATCCGACGCCGGAACCGAGCGGCAGGAAGGCCGCCGCCGCGCGCATCACGATCGGCCAGCCCTCGAACCGCGGTTCGCCGCCGGAATCGAACCGCTGCATGATCGGCCCTAACCCGAACGCGAGCACCCCACCGATCGCGATGGCCACGCCCAGCCCGAGCCCTGCCGCCGCGCGCCAATGCCGCCGCACCGCATCGCCGCGCAGCACGATCGCCGCCGAGCAGAGCAGCGCCACCGCCGCCAGCGCAATCCCCGCCCGCGACCGCGTGGCCGCCACCCCGGCGATGGCGACGAAGACGTAAAGCATCGCCGCCAGCGCCGGGAACGCGCGCGGCGTGTCGAAGCGACCCTCGAAGCGCGCCGCGAACACCGCCGCCAGCGGGATCAAGCAGAGCAGAAACTCGGCCTGGTGGTTGCGGTTGGAGAAAAAGCCCACCGGGGAGCCGGCGTTGGTAACCTCGTAAAAGTAAAGCGGACTATCTTCGCCGCTCAGCATCTGCAGGCCGCCGAGGCAGAGGCTGGCCACCGCCAGCCCCAGCCAAAGCCCGGCCATCACGCGCCGCTGGCCCTCGGACAGCATCAGCCCGCCGACGAACATCGCCAGCGGCGGCGCGAGCGCCAGCAGCGCCCGCCAGGTCTGCTGCGGCGCCAGGCTGAACGGCAGCGAGGCGCGGCCAAGGTGGGTGACCTCCAGCGCCTGTATCACGATGCCGCGACCCGGAAGCTGGCTCCAGAGCGCGAACGGCAACGGCAGGATCTGCAGCGCCGGGACGAACACGATCGCGAGGGCGATGCCGAGCGGAACCGCCGATCCCGTCGGCGCGGCGCCGGCAAGCGGCAGGTAGATCGACAGCGTCAGCAGCGGCAGTGACGCCAGCTCGACGCCCATCAGGCTGAGCGCGTTGGTCTGGCTGGCGCCGCCGAACGCCGCGGAGACGACCAGCAACAACAGCGCGGCGCTGAACAGGGCGGTGTCGATCTGGCGCTCCGGCGCCCAGGCGCGGCGGAACGCCTGCGTCCCCCGACCCGCACCCTCGAGGAGGCGGCCGATCTGCCCGAACCGCTCAGCCGGCACGCGTAGCCCTCCCGCCCCTAAAGCGAATGCATACCGCGCCGCGCGGCTTGACCCAACGGCGCAGACTTGTAGGTCATCGCGCGCGATTGCGCCTCACGCGGGCGCCTTGAGCCTTGCTCGCGCGTTGTCGAACAGAATTCCGCCGAGGTTGGGGTAGTTGACCAGGGCATGACCACAGTTCCGGCCGACGAGCCACCGCCGGCGTCAGCGCCGGGCGCGCGCACTTACGCGGTGGGCGACGTACACGGCCGCCTCGACCTGTTGCGCGGCGCCGTCGAAGCGATCTCCGCGCATGTCGGCGATCTTCCGTTCCGCGTCGTGTTCCTGGGCGACTACGTCGATCGCGGCCCGGATAGCCGCGGCGTGATCGATCTGCTGATCGATCTGCAGCGGCGCTGGCCGGTGGTCTGCCTGAAAGGCAACCACGAGGAACTGATGATCCAGGCCGTTGCCTCGCCCGGAGACCGGCGCCTTGAGCGCTGGCTGGAATACGGCGGCGACGCGACGCTGGCGTCCTACGGTCTCGGCCCGGAAGACGATCTGGGCGCCATTCCGGTCGAACACCTGCGCTGGATGGCGGGCCTGCCGCGCACCACGGGCGACGGCCACCGCATCTACGTCCATGCCGGCCTGATGCCGGGCACGCCGGCGCACCGCCAGAAGGACGAGACCTGCCTCTGGATCCGCGAACGGTTCCTGCAGGCCCGGCCCGGCGATTTCGAAGCCCATGTCGTGCACGGCCATACCCCGGTCTGGGAAGGCAAGCCTGACCCAGCCGAGCCCGAACTGCTGGAACACCGCACCAACGTCGACACCGGCGCCTTCGCCACCGGCGTGCTGACGATCGCGGTGTTCGACGCCGCCACCGCCGGCGGTCCGATCGATGTGCTGCGGGTGCGGGGAACGCCGACGATCCGCCTGGTCGCCGAACCGGACGACCCTGCGCCAGCGCCATTGCGGCGGCGTGGCTTGCCCGGCTGGCTTAGCCGGCGGGTGAGTGGAAACGCCTCGCGTTAAACGAGGGCCTAGCGCTTACGGGCTGGCCGGGTGGCCGTGGCCGCCTTCGGTGAAGCCCCAGATCAGCAGGCCCGCGAGCACGATCGCGCTCAAGGCAATGTAGGATTGGCCAGCGGTCCAACCACCGCCGCCATCGGCCTGCGAGTCACTGCGGTCGCCCACGGTGAGCACGGCGCTGTCGGTGGCCGCGGCTTGCCCAGCGATCAGCATCGCGCCAATGGCCGTCGCGACAAGATACTTCCGCATCACCAGCACCTTCGCTCAAGAGCCAACGGGTCTCGGTTACTTTGGATATCTAAAGGATTCATGCCGCACAAGCAACGCGCGAGCGCCGATTTAGTGGCCTTGGCTGGTCGCGGCGATCGCCCCGGCGATCGGCGTGACCACGATGTCGTCGTACCAGACCGAGATATCCTGGCGCACGTCTCCCGGCGTCGCCGACAGCACCAGCCACTGCGCCGGACAATGATCGGCGGGCACGGTCACCTCCACCTCGAACGCCCGCCATTGCGCGCTGGCGAAGGCCGGCGTTGGAACGGCCGCGATCACTTGGCCGCTGATGAGACAGATCACGCCCCAGGTCAGCGCCTTCGGGTCTGAATCGCCCTCGTTGTAGGCCCGGCCGCTCAGACGATAAGTCCCCGGCGGCAGCACCAGCATCTGGCGCACCGGCTGCGGCGGCGAGACCCCGTCGTACTCCACCCTCAGCGCCTGACCGTGACCCGCGCCCGGACTATCCGTCACCGCCGCCGACCAGCCGACGCCATTGGCCAGCGCCCAGTCGAACGGCGTGGCGCCAGTCGGCCGCTGGAAGTCGCCGTCGTAGACGTAGCCGGTTAGGCCCGGCTGGCGCGAAAATAGCCGCCAGTCGCTGGCCGCCTGATCGAACTTCTGCTCGCCGACGAGACTGCGCAAATAGCTCGCCAGTTCGTCGTTGGTCGGCGGCGTCGCGCCGGCGGCCAGGCCGTTCAGCAGCGTGCGCGCGACATCGTTCTCCGGCGGCTTGGCGTAGCCGCCGAGGTAGACGAAGAACGGCGCACGCCACGCAGGATCCGCACGCAGGTGGCCGATCAGGGACGCGCTGACCCGCGGATCGTGCGCCGCCGCGCCGAGCGCCACGAACAGCGCCTTCGGCACGTCGTCCTGGCGCCGCATCAGGGCGTCGGCGTGGTCCAGAGCGGCGCGGAAGTCGCCGACGACCAAGCCGCGCCGGAACAGCCACAGCTGGGTCAGGACGTCCCGCCAGCCGAGCTTGCCCGCGACCGCCATCGCCTGATCCGCCTGGGGCTGACGGCCGAGCTGCTCCATCGCCAGGCCGTAGGTCGCCAGCGCCGAGGCATCGAGCGGCGCAAGCTGCAGCGCGTGGGCCGCCAGGCGCGCGGCGCCGTCCCGGTTGTGACTGGTCAGCCGGGCCCGCGCCAGCGCCGCGACCGCGTCGGCCGAGTCGCCGCGCCATAGCACGGCAAGCTCGGGATCGCCGCCCAGCGATGCGTCCGAAACCCCCTGGGTGACGAACTGGCCGCCCAGCCAGACCATGGCGATGGTCAGCACGAAACCGACAGAGTTGGGCAGAGACTTCCGCGCCCCAGCGGGCGCTTTCGGCTCGCGCTCGCGCAGGGTCATCGAACTCACGCCGCCGGCGGCGGCGTGCGGGTGCGGTCCTGGGTCAGCACCGCAGCGGGCTGGTTCGCCGGCTGGGCTTCCTTGCGGCCGTACTGATAATCGTACTCGTAGTTGTAGTTATAGCCGTAGCCATAGGCGGTCTTGCGCGAGTCGAACTTGGTCAGCACCGCGCCGAAAATGCGCGCATTGCCTTGGCGAAGCCGCTTGATCGCCGCCCGCGCCTGCGCCCGGCTGGTGCGGCCGGCCTCGATCGTCACCAGGGCCCCGGTCGCGACCGAGGCGATAAGCGGCGCGTCGGCGAGCCCCATCACCGGCGGCCCGTCCAGGATCACGATGTCGAAGTGCTCGGTCGCTTCCTTGACGAAGGCGACCAGGCGCGGCCCGATCAGCAGCTCCGCCGGGCTCGGCGGCAGCGGGCCGCTGGGGATCAGGAACAGGTTCGGCCAATCGGTCGGCTGCACCGCGCCCTGCAACCGCACGGCGCCGGTCAGCAGGCTGGACGCGCCGACCCGGTTGTCGGCGCCGAAGGTCTTGTGCTGGCTCGGGTTCCGCAGATCGAGATCGACCAGCAGCACCCGCATGCCGACCCGCGCAAAGCCCTGCGCCAAGGCGAGCGAGGTGGTCGACTTGCCTTCCTCCGGCCGCGCGCTGGTCAGCGCAAGCACCCTGGGGGCGCCGTCGTTGGTGGCGAAGGCGAGGTTGCTGCGGATCGAGTGGTAAGCCTCCGAGAACGGCGAGCGCAGGTCGGTCAGCGCCTCCAGCGGCTGGATGCCTTTCTGCAGCAGCGGCACGCTGCCCAGCACCGGCAGGCCGAGCTTGCTTTCCACGTCGGCCGGCTTGCGGATCGCCTGGTCCATCGTCTCCAGCAGGAACGCCAGCATCACGCCCAGGGCGAGGCCGGTGACGCCCGCGACCATCAGATTGTGCATCGGCTGCGGCTTCGACGGGCCGCCTGGCGGCCGGGCGCGATCGACGATCGAGATGTTGTTGGTGGTGATGCCGCCGGCGATGCCGATCTCTTTGTAGCGCTGCAGCAGGCCGTCGTAGAGCGAGCGCGTGGTGTCCACCTCGCGCTGCAATATATTGTACTGGATCTCGCGGTTGCGCTCGTCGAGCACCGTGGACTTGAGGTGGCTGACCTGGCCCTCCAGCCCCGCCACTTGCTGCGCGGCGGTGTCGGCCTGGGTCTTCAGCGACCGGCGGATGGTGTCGGCGGCGATGGTGAGCTGCTTATCGACGTCGTCGATCTGCGCCTTCAGCTGCAGCATGTCGGGATAGTCGGGCTTATAGATTTTGAGCTGATCGGTGTACTGCGCGGTCAGCTTGGCCCGGTCTTCCCGCAATTGCTGGATCGTCGGGTCGGCGAGGATGTCGGGCGCGGACAGTCCCGGCGCCGCCTGCGTCGCGCGCCATTTCTGCTCGGCCATGATCATATTGGCCTTGGCGGTGGTCAGCGCCGCGTCCGTGCCCCCGAGATTGGTCGCGTCGAGCGACTGCGGCGGTGGCGCGTCCTTGCCGCCGCCGGGCTGGCTGACCTGGATGATCTGCTGCTGCGTCGCATAGGCCACCAGCTGTCGTTCGGAGTCCTCCAGCTTGGCCTTCAGCTCGGCGAGCCGCTGCTCCAGGAAGTTGCGCGCATAGGCAGACGCTTCGAACCGGCGCTCCAGGTTCGATGAAATGAAGTTGTCGGCGAAGGCGTTGGCGATGCGCGCCGACAGCGCCGGATCGGGGCTGTCGAAGGTCAGCCGCACCAGCCGCGAGTCGCGCACCGGATACACGCCGAGCCCGCCTTCGAGATAGCCGGCGACCCATGAGCCGTCGGCGGCCCTGCGGCCCCGGCGCGGGTGGCGCATGCCGAGCGCCGTCATGAAGCCAGGGTCATTGGCCAGATTCTCGGCCTGCGCCACCCGCTCCGCCAGTGAGAAACTTTTCAGCAGGCCATACTGGGTTTGGAAGAACTCCTGATCGCGCGCGAGCTTTTCCATCGGCTCGACGTCGCCCATGCCGACCACATTGCTTGACTCGCGGTCGATCTCGAGTGTCGTGCTGGCGGTGTAGACCTTCGGCGTCAGCAGTGTCATCGCCACACCGCCCGCGAGCGAGACGGCGACGAGCGCCAGGATCAGCCATTTGTACTTGTAGACGACCCGCCAGTATTCGAGCAGGCGCAGGCCCTGCCCGCCTTCGCCGGCGTCGGCCAGTTGCACGTCTTCCCACGCGGTGACGACGTTTTCCTGCGACCGGGCGACCGCGCGGCGCGCCACTTCCGCGGGCGCCCAAAGATTTGCGCCGCCGATGCCGTCGCGTTCGCCCACCATGACCCGACTGTCCCCCGTTCCGCGCTGGCTATCGCAGGTAGGCTAGCAGCGTGAAGATCGGCAGGTTCTTCATTACGTTCGACCAAACCGTCTTCGTGGTCGAACTGTCCACCACCACCACGTCATTGCCCTCGATCACCGGATCGCCGCCACGGCCATCGCGGACCGCCTGATAGTCCACCACCGCCGCCTTGCGCTGGCCCTCGGTCTCGCGGATCACCGCTACCTTGTGCAGGTCAGCCTCGTCGGACGGGCCGCCAGCCATGGCGATCGCCTGCATCAGCGTGGTGCGGCCACGCATCTGATAGACTCCAGGCGTCTTCACCTCGCCCTCGACCGTCACCTTCTGACTTGCCGACTCCGCGACCGAGACAGAGACTTGCGGCGATTGCAGGTAGCGGTCGCCCAGCCGCTGAGCCAGCTCGTCCTGCAGCTGCATCGTGGTCTTGCCCGCCGCCGTAACCTTGCCGATCAGCGGCAACTGAATCTGGCCGTTGGCGTCAACCTCTTCTTCATCGAACGACAGGTCCTTGACCTGAAAGACGCGAATTCTGAGCTTGTCCTGCGGGCCGATGACGTAATCGCCGACCGTGCCGGAGGTCGACAGATCGGCCTGGGGTAGTCCCGCAAGCGTCGTCTTCGGTGCGGACACTGCCACGTTGCCGATCATCGGCGCGGCGATCAGGCACGCCGCGGCCAGCGCGAGCGCCACCTTCATCCGCACACTGATGTCTGGACGACGCATTCAGACCACCTCACCGCCCACCCGCGGCGCCAGGTTCGCGCCGGCGAAGCCAGTTCCCGCTCATGGCGAGAAACCAGCGTTTTCGAGGATATCCTCCAGCCCGATCAAAGTCGCGCGCATTTTGCTCGCGTCAGTCGTGTCCGGGCGGATCAAGAGCAGATGGCTTGGCCACAAGGCGGCCGTCCTCCAGGCGCAGCACGCGGTCACACGGCGCCAGGCTTTCGGGACGATGCGCGATCATGACGATGGTCGGCGTTGGCGACAGGGCGGCGATGCGCTCGATCACCGCGCGCTCGGCCGCCACGTCGATCGCATTCGCCGCCTCGTCGAGGATCAACAGCCGCGGGCGCCGTAGGATCGCGCGCGCCAGGGCGATCCGCTGCCGCTCGCCGCCGGAAACCAGCGCGCCACGCTCCCCAACGATCGCGTCCAGCCCCAGATCCATGCGCCTGACGACCGCCGCGGCATCGGTAAGCTCCAGCGCGGCCCACATCTGCGCCTCGGTCGCGGCTGGGTTCGCCCAGCTCAGATTGCGCCGCACGCTGTCGTGGAACAGGAACGGGTCCTGCGAGACATAGGCGACACCTGCTCTCCAGGCCGCGAGCGTGTCGCCCTCCAACGGCCGCCCACCGACCAGTATCCGCCCACGCTGCGGCGGAAACAGGCCGACCAGCAGGTCGGCGAAGGTGGTCTTGCCGGCGCCGGATGGCCCCGACAGGCCGACGAACTCACCCGGTTCGAGGATGAAGTCGATGGCCTCGACGCCGCCGCCGGCCTCGCCGTCGCCTGTTTCCGGCGCATGACGAAAGCATACCGCCTCGAACACCACCGGGCCTTCGGGAAAGGGGGTGATCTCGCGGGGCGGAGGCTCGGCGGCCGTGGCCAGTTCGGCCTTGAGCTCGACGACCGCCTCGTAGGCCGGCAAGGCCAGGGCGACCTGCTGCAGCCCCTGTTGGAGCTGCCCTACCGGCGCGGCCATCCTCGAGATGATCAGCAAGAGGGTGATCAGCACCGGCGCCGGCTCGTGCAGCCAGCCGAAGCCGATCAGCAGGATCGCCGCCCCGACCGCCGCCGACAGCAGGTTCAGAAACAGCCGCGCATAGCTGCGCTGGCGCAGCGACTGGATTTGGCGGCTGGCCAGTTCCTGCAAGCTGTCGCGAAATTCGCCGGTGAACGAGCCTTGCAGGTTCTGGCTGATCGCCAGCTTGAGGCCGCCGAGGAACTGGGTGGCGGCGTCGAGCAGGGAGAGGTTGGCGCCGGTGACGTATCGCCCCAGCCGCTGCGCGCGGCGCACCATCGGCGCCAGCCCCAGTCCAATCACTAGCAGCAGGGCGAAGGCCACCGTCGCCAGCGCCGGCGCCAGCCACAGCGCCACCACGCACTGCATCGCCAGCATCACGATCGAGACCGCCGACTGCATCAGGAAGCTGGCGCCGGTGCTGACGCGCTGGATGTCGCCGCTCATCAAATGGGTGATCCGGGCGTGGCGCAGGCGCACCAGCCGGTCCCACCGCGCCGCGCCCAAGAGGTCGGCGACGCCGCCGCGCAGCCACTCCAGGAAGCCGATCTGCAGCTGCGCCAGCCTGAGGTCGCGCCAAGTCACCACCACGGCCCGCACCAGCATCAGCGCGCCGAAGATCGCCAGCAGCAGCACCAATCGCGCGAAAGGCGATTGCGCGCCGGTCGCCTGGAACAGCGGCGCGGCGAGGCGCCGGAACGCGCCGGCGGACTTGCCGGAGCCCACCACCACGCCCAGGATCGGGATCAGCAGCACCAATCCCAGGCACTCGAACACGGCGCCGGCGGCGACCAGCAGCCCGGCCACCAAAACGCCGCGCCCGGTATAGCGGAGGAAGTCGCCGAGAAAGGCGGTTAGCGACGGGACGAACCGCGTCCCTTGGTCAGCGCGCTCTGTCGTCTCCAACGCCCGCCAACCCACCTCTGCAATCAGCCCAGGCAATAGCCCATGTGCGTCGCAGGCCAAACCCGGCCCTTACACGCTTGTTGTCCGCGACCGTCTCCGCACCCGCAGGAGCCAAAACGGCAGCCGCAGCGCCGGATAGAGGAAGTGCAGCGCGGCCGGCAGCGGATGATCCAGCCGGTCGTCGAGATTGTCGATCAGCAGCCGGCATTGCGCCCAGAAGAAGCGCAGACCCCGGCCGCGCGCGAACTGCGGCGCGAGCAGGCGAAACGGTCCGAACGGACGGCGATTGAGTTCGGTCTCGCCATCCGTCCCGATCATCGCATCGAGCGACGATCGCACGAGCCAGCGCAGTTTCGCGCCCTCCAGCTTCGGCGACAGAGCGTCCGGGATGGGGTAAGCGAGCAGGCGCTGGCACATCAGCAGCGCCTGGCCCGCGCAGGCCTCGACCCCCAGCGCTTCCGCCTGGGCGTAGTAGGTTACGACGTCCGCCTCGCGCTTGGTCGAAAGCCACGCCGCAAGATCAGCGAGCCACTTGAGCCGGGACCAGCCGTGCGTGGCCCCGTGGGTCACGAGGTAGGCGAACAGCTCCGGGTCGGCCAGGGTGGCCAGGCGCCCGTTCAGCACCTCCACTTCCTGCGATGGCGCGGCCACGTCGACCCTACTCAGCAGCACCGGATTGTCGATCAGGCGCCAGTGCAGCTCGATGTTGAGCCGGCGATCGGCCCGGGAGAGCTCCATATCTTTATGCAGCGCGAACACGATGCGCCGCTGCGCTGGCGTCAGCGGCCCCTTGGGGATGATCGGCCGATAGCCTTCCTCTTCCAGCAGCGCGAACGCGCGCTCCGCCTCGCGCGGCGAGACCAGCAGATCGATGTCGCGGCAGTGCTTCAGGGCCTGGCCGCCGTAGGCGACCTGCGCCAGCGCCGCGCCCTTGATGAACAGCACCGGCAGGCGCTGCGCTTCGAACAGAGCCCCTAGCCGGATCGCCTCCGCCGCGAGGCTCAGGGCCCGCACGGCCGTCGCCTGCGCGGCGCCGGCGAGTTGCGCCTCGACCTCCGTCGGCAGCACAATGCCGGCTGACTTCAGCGCCGCATACGCCAGACCCCGCACCCGCTGCCGGGCCACGACGCGCAGAAACCGCTCCCAATCGACGTCTCTGGCGGAGGCGCGGATCGCCACGTCCCGCACCTCGCTCGGCGGCCAGACACAGCAGGCGCACGCCAGCCGGAACGCCGGGGGAAGGCCGTCTGCGGCGGAGGCTGGGTTGCGAACGTCGGCCACGGCGCCCAGCAATAGGCGCCGCCGGCCCAGTTTGGTAGTCGCCCGCTTGGTAGTCGCCCGCGTCGGCGTCGCGGGCGAGCGGCGGTTGCGCTATGGTCCCTCGGTTCCACACCCGGACTTGGACGCGCCCCCATGGTCCTCTCACAGGCTGTCGCACTGATCGCGCTGCTAGCGGCCTGCTTCGTCGTGTTCGGCGTGCTTGGGCGGCTATTCCCGTGCAACCCGCGCCGGCCGCTGTTCTTCTCCCGCTCGATCGGCCTCGATCTCGGTTACTGCGCGCTCGGGATTCTCTACGCCGGCGTCGGCCCTCTGGCGGCCGCAGCCTTCGCCGCCACGCCGGCCGGACCTTATCTGCAACACCTGACCGATCCCCTGCTGCAGCGCGTGCCGACCCTCGGCCAGCTCGCCATCCTGCTGGTCGTGACCGATTTCGCCCAATACTGGCTGCACCGCGCGTTTCACGGCCGTCGGCTGTGGCCGTTCCACGCGGTGCATCACAGCGCCGCCGACGTGAACTGGACCACCACCTTCCGCACCCATCCGGTCAACTACCTGGTGCTGAACGCCGCGCTCGGCGTCGCCGCCAGGGCGCTCGGCTTCTCGGAGCTGACGCTGCTGCTGGCCGCGCCGATCTTCTTCTTCTCCGGCGCCCTCACCCACGCCAATCTGAACTGGACCTTCGGCCCGCTGCGCTATTTGGCCGCCAGTCCGGTGTTCCACCGCTGGCACCACAGCGCTGATCCGCTCTGCCAGGCCCGCAACTTCGCGCCGATGTTCCCGGTCTGGGATCTGATGTTCGGCACCTTCCACATGCCGGCCGGGCGGCTGCCCGAGACGTTCGGCGCCGAGGGCGTGCCGGAGGGGTTCTTCGGCCAGCTCGTCCACCCGTTCACGGCCGCCGGACGAGCACCGTGAGACGGCCGCCCGGCATCGCCGCGCGGCTGCAGCGCTTCGCTGAGATCGGGGCGCGGCGGCGCGGTCTGCTGGTGGAAGCCGCGTTCTGGCTGCTCGTCGCCCGCGTCGCCCTGCTGGTCATACCCTTCCCACGGCTCGCCGCCCGGATCGGCGACTTCGTCGCGCCGTCGGACGACCGGGTGACGACCGCGTTGCAACGAGGCTCGGCCGACGACGCGCAGGTCGCCGCGGAGATCGGCTGGGCCACTGTCGCCGCTGCCCGCCACGTGCCGTTCAAAGCGGTCTGCCTGCCGCAGGCCATGGCCGCCAGGATCATGCTGCGGCATCGTGGCGTCGCCAGCGTGCTCCATTTCGGCGCCGCCAAAGGCAAGGAGAAGCCGATCGACGCCCACGCCTGGCTCGACGCGGCAGGAGTCGAAGTCACCGGCTATCCCGTCGCCGCGCATTTCGCCGAGGTCGCCTGCTTCGTCTGACCCCACGAGGCCGCCACAGTCGCCCACGAAAGTCGCCTGCTTCGTTTGAGGTAGAGCGAAAGCCTTGAAAAACTTGGCGCAACCGATTGAGCGCCGGGGCGCATCGTTCGATAAGGGTCGTTCAGGGCAGGCTGGGGCCAGCCCACGTATCGCGTCCGAGGTCGCTGTCTTGGGCTTCAAGCGTATTGTCGCGGCCACGATCGCCCTGGCCCTGCTGGTGGGCGGCCTCGCCGTCTTCTCGGTGATCAACCAGGTCGATACGCTGGGTCGGCAGCGCGCCTGGGTGCAGCACGCCCGCTCCGTTATTGAGACCACCCAGCAGCTATTGTTCTCGCTGCAAGCCGCAGAAGATGCCGAGCGCGGCTATCTGATCACCCAAGACCCCAGCTATCTGCCGATCTACCGCGAGGCCGAAGCGCGCCTGTCGCCGGCCGAGTTGCAACTCCAGACGCTCGTATCCGACAATCCGCAGCGCATCAGTCAGGTACAGGCCCTGATCGGTCTGGTCGAGCGCCGGCGCGCGGGCATCGTTCGGATGGTGCAGGTGGGCCAGGCCGGCGACTTCGCCGGGGGCCGGGCGCTGGTCGTGGCAGGCAAGGGCGCCCAGGCGATGGACGGCGTCCGGGCGTCTGCCGGCGCCGTGATCGGCGGCGAGAACCAACTGCTGGCCAGTCGCACCGTCAGCGCGCGCGCCACCCAGGACCGCACCCTGATGATCGGCTTGGTCGTCGCCATGCTCGCCTTGGCGACGCTTGCGGTCGGCCTGATCGCGCTGGCGGGGATCAATCGGCGCCTGACTCGCGCCATCAGCGAGGCTAACCAAGCGGAAAGCGATCGCGCGGCGATCGGCGCCTTGACCAGCGCGATCTTCAACAACGTCCCCGACTATCTGATCGTGCTCAACATCGAGCCCGACGACCGCTTCGTCATCGCCGATATCAACCCCGCGTTCGCAAAGGCGCTGCGCGTCTCCGCCGATCAGGTCCGAGGGCGCGCGATCGGCGACTTGCTGCCCGGCCCCGCCGCCGAGCGCCTGGTCAATCATTACCGCCGCGTCCGCGCCGGCGGCCAGCCGGTCACCACCCGCGACGAGTTCACGCAGATGCCCGACGGCCCGCGCGTCTGGGAATCGATCCTGGCGCCGGTCCAGAACAGCGAAGGCGTCACCGACCGGCTGATCGGCTCGGTGCGCGATATCACCGACCGCGTGAAGGGCGAGGAGCGGATGCGCGAGGCCCAGCGCATGGAGGCGATCGGCCAGCTTACCGGGGGCGTGGCCCACGACTTCAACAACCTGCTGCAAGTGATCCGCGGCAACCTCGAACTGTTGCAGAAGTCGGTCGTGGACGACGAGCGGGCCTCCACACGCTTACGCAACGCGATCTATGGCGCCGAACGGGCCGCGCAGCTGACCCGGCAGTTGCTCGCCTTCGCTCGCCGCCAGCCGTTGGCCCCTAAGGTGGTCAACCTCTCGCGCCTGGTCAGCGACATGGCCGATCTGCTGCGGCGAACCCTGGGCGAGGCGATCGAGGTCGAGACGGTGGTCGCTGGCGGTCTCTGGAACACGGTCGCCGATCCGGCCCAGGTCGAAAGCGCCATCCTCAACCTCGCGCTCAACGCCCGCGACGCCATGCCCGGCGGCGGAAGGCTCACCGTCGAAATCACCAACGCCGCGCTCGATGAGGCCTACGCCCGCGCTGCGCAGGATGTGACGCCCGGCCAGTACGTGATGATCGCCGTCACCGACACCGGCGAGGGCATGCCCGAGGCGATCCGCGCCCGCGTGTTCGAACCCTTCTTCACCACCAAGTCGGACGGCAAGGGCACCGGCCTCGGCCTCTCGATGGTCTACGGCATCGTCAATCAGTAGAACGGTCACATCCAGATCTACAGCGAGGTCGGTCACGGCACGACGTTGAAGCTCTACCTGCCGCGCTCGCGTCAGGCCGAACACGTCACCCAGCTGTTGCTGGATACGCCCCTCGCGGCCACGCCCGGCCGCACCATCCTGGTGGTCGAGGACGAGGACGCCGTGCGCGAGGCCGCGCTGGCGATGATGGACGAGCTCGGCTACCGCCGGCTGGAAGCCAGCAACGCCCAGTCCGCGCTCGATCTGGTCGAGGCCGGCGAGCACGTCGACCTCGTCTTCACCGATGTCGTCATGCCGGGCGAACTGCGCACCCGCGAATTCGCCCAGCGCCTGCGCGAACTGCGGCCCGGGATCCCGGTGCTGTTCACCTCCGGCTACACCGACAACGCCATCATCCACCAGGGCCGGCTGGACGAGGGCGTGCACCTGATCTCCAAACCCTACGCCAAGGCCGAACTCGCGCGCCGGATCGCCGCCTTGCTGGCTGACCCCGCGATGGAGCCGTGAGCGGGTCGCCCGCCCCGGGCGGGCCGCGCCGTGGGCGCGACCCAGGGCCCGGCGATGACCGTAAGTTTGGGCAGGCGAACCTCCGGAGTCCTCGGTCCGCTAAAGGCGCAGCCCGTCCCCCGCCGGCAACGCGTCCGACCCAGGACCCAGCGTCTTCTGCATCCAGACCACATCGATCCAGCGCCCGAACTTGAAGCCGAAACTGCGGCCGACGCCGGCGTCGACGAAGCCGAGCGAGCGGTGCAGGCCGATCGAGCCGGCGTTGGCGCTGTCGCCGATCACCGCGACCAGCTGGCGGACGCCGAGCGCCTCGCAGCGCTCAATCACGGCGCTCACCAGCGCCTTGCCGACGCCGCGGCCCATGACATCGGGATGGATATAGACGCTGTCCTCGGCGGTGTAGCGGTAGGCGTGCCGCGGCCGGAACGCGCTGGCGTAGGCGAAGCCGGTGACCCGGCCGGCGTCCTCGGCGACCAGGTAGGGTAGCTTCAGCGCCTCGACCACTGCGATCCGCGCGGCGATCTCGGCCTCAGGCGGCGGCATCTCTTCGAACGTGCCGGTCGCGTGCAGCACGTGGTGGCCGTAGATCGCCGTGACCGCGGCCACGTCGGCGCCTGTCGCCGGCCGGATATTCACCCCCGCCCCTCCCCTTCGATCGCCCAGATCGCGAAGGCGTAGTCGAGGGCGATTTCCTTCAGGAAGTCAAAACGGCCGGAAGCGCCGCCATGCCCGGCTTCCATATTGATCTTCAACAGCACGGGATTGCCGCTGGTGCTGTGCTCCCGCAGGCGGGCCACCCACTTTTCCGGCTCCCACCAGGTGACGCGTGGATCGGAGAGGCCGCCGGTGGCGATGATCGGCGGGTAGGGCTTGGCGCCCACGTTGTCGTAGGGGCTGTAGCTGGCGATGTAGTCGTAGGCCGCCTCGTCCTTCAGCGGATTGCCCCACTCCGGCCATTCGGGCGGGGTCAGCGGCAGGCTGGTGTCGCTCATGGTGTTGAGCACGTCGACGAACGGCACCGCGGCGATGATCGCGCCCCAAAGTTCGGGCCGCATGTTGGTGATCGCGCCCATCAGCATGCCGCCAGCCGAGCCGCCATACGCCGCGACCTTGCCGGCCGTGCCATAGCCTTCGGCGACCAGATGGTCGGCGCAGGCGATGAAGTCGGTGAAGGTGTTCTTCTTAGCGAGGCCCCGCCCGTCGAGAAACCAGCCCCAGCCCTTGTCCGAGCCGCCGCGGATGTGGGCGATCGCCCAGATCCAGCCGCGATCGACCAGGCTGAGGTTCCGGATCGAGAACGACGCTTCCTGCGGGAAGCCATAGGCGCCGTAGCCGTAGACCAGCAGCGGCGCCGACCCATCGAGCAGCGTGCCTTTCAGCATCAGCACCGTGATCGGCACCTCGGCCCCATCCGGCGCCTTGGCGTAGAGCCGGCGGGTCTCGTAGCGCGCCGGATCGTGGCCGGACGGGATCTCCTGGGTCTTGCGCAGGGTCCGCTGGCGGGTGGCCATGTCATAGTCGAAGGTCTGCCGCGGCGTCGTCGGCGACTGGTAGACGAAGCGGGTGACGCTGGTGTCGTACTCGTAGCCGCCGCTGAGGCCGAGCGCATAGGCCGGCTCGTCGAAGGCGATTGCATGCTCGTCGCCGGCCAGGTCGCGCACCACTAGCTGGTCGACCGCGTTCTCGCGCTCTAGCCGCACCAGGTGGTTCTTGAAGCTCGCCGCGCCGGCGATCAGCCGGCCGGACTTGTGGGCGATGAACTCGCGCCAGCTCGCCTTCGCCGGGACCGCGGCGTCCGAGGTCATCAGCTTGAAGTCGACCGCGCCGTCGTCGTTGGTGCGGATGGTCCAGCGCCCGTCCCAGCGGCCGAGGCCGTAGCGGATACCCTCGCGCCGCGGCTCGACCAGCACAGGCGCGGCGGTCGGATCGGCGGCCGGGATCAGCCAGGCTTCGCTCGTCCCCTGGTTTTGCGCGTGGATCAGGATGTGGCTGCGGTCGGCGGTGACGTCGACGCCGATGAACATGCCCTCGTCCGGCTCTTCGTAGATCAGCGCATCGTCGCCGCCCCGCGCCGGCCGCCGGAAGATCTTCGACGGCCGGGCGTTCTCGTCGCGCCAGACCCAGAACAGCCAGGCGCTGTCAGGCGAGAAGGTGAAGTCGCCGTTGGCGTTCTCGATCGGCGCGCCAAGCACCTCACCGCTGGCCAGATCGCGCACATGGATGCGGTAATATTCCGAACCCTGCACATCCTCGGACCAGGCGTAGAGCACGTGGTCCGGCGAATGCTCCGCCCCGCCGACCGAGTAGTAGGCCGTGCCCGCGGCGCGCGCCTCTTCATCCAGCAGCAGCTCTTCAGGCCCCTCGCCGCCCCGCGCCCGGCGCAGGTGGCGCGGATGCTGCGCGCCCAGCTCGTAGCGGCCCAGGTATTCGAACGCGCCGTCCGGATCGGGCACGGAGGCGTCGTCCTCCTTGATCCGCCCCTTCATCTCCTCGAACAGCTTGGCCTGCAGCGCCTCGGTGCCGGCCAGCACCGCGGCGACATAGGCGTTTTCCGCGACCAGATGCTCGCGCACCTCCGCCTTCACCTTCGACGGATCGCGCAGCACCTGCTGCCAGTCGTCGTCCTTCATCCAGGCGTAGTCGTCGACCCGCACGCGGCCGAGCTGCTCGATGGTAATGGGGTCTTTGCGGGGGCGGGGGGGCGTGGGGAGGGTCATGCGTTCGATCTAGCGTGTCAGCGGCGCGCTTGCACCTGCTCCTCCACCGTGTAGCCCTTGCGAAACGGGGGAGGTGGCGCGGCGCACGCAGTGCGGCGTGACGGAGGGGGCGCAAGGCGGTGCGCACCGCCGCGGCCCCACCCGCAC
>Ga0302314_10006867_pt1 | contig 20535 bp, 10 predicted proteins | sample III_Palsa_N2_3_FD_200533 | JGI IMG/M metagenome (GOLD analysis project Ga0302314, IMG submission 200533) | Peat permafrost microbial communities from Stordalen Mire near Abisko, Sweden - III_Palsa_N2_3 | ecosystem: Environmental > Terrestrial > Soil > Palsa > Peat permafrost | place: Sweden... | reverse complement strand
GCCCGTCAAAGATCACAGCCCGTAACCGGAACCGGCGAATCAAAGCGCTGCGCCACGGCGGGATCCTCAGCAGCGATCACGTTCTTCTACATGGCATTGCGGGGTCACCACCCCGTGCGCCACGGCACAGGCCGTGTCTTCCTCGTGCGTGTGCTCAGTCATGTGAGCTAGTCTCCCCCGTCCCGGCGCCCATCGCCACTGGGGCCCCGGCGCGATCCCGGTATGTTGCAACAGTCGGGACACGCTCAGCGTGTCCGCGGTGCGCTCGTGTTATTCGAAGACAAGATGATCGCGTAAATGTTAGCCTCCGCAAAAGCCCAGCTCATAAGTCCAGGCCCTCATTACTGAGTCAGCAACGTCCCGGCCGGCACATCAGCGGTTAATTAACTTTAAGTTTCCTGAAGGTTAAAAATCGTCGATCGATCTCTATTATCACTTAAATTGATTAAGTCATAAATCACCGGCAGGGTGTAACTATTCGGAAGTCCTGTGGTGCCTGTCGTGTCATTTCGGCGCTGAGCTGGGCAGATCCTCCAGGCCGTCACGCGATTTCCGAATACTTACGGCAGGGGGCAGGGAAGAACGAGAGCCCCCTGGTACGGCAACTGCAACGGCACGGAAACAGCATGGAAACGGCACAAGAAGTCCAGACAGGAGCCAATAGCCCAGCCCATAAGCCCAGGCTCTTAACTCCACGGCTCCCTGACCAGGCTTTAAGCCGCCTCGCTTTAGTAAAACAATCGACAGCCAGGCGAGAGAGCAGGCGCAGCCTTAAATGATCAAGGCCCGGCCAGCCGGGATCATGGTCCTTTTCTTCAATAGGACTCTTCCTTTTCGCGCATCCCGCTTGTAGACTCCCAGTCATAAGGAGGCATAGCAGGATTTCCGCCACGACCGCGCGATCACACTGACCAGCCGTGGTGCTTCAATGGATCTTGACTGGTCAGATTCATGATCTACGCCTCAAGGGATGTCAATTCCGACACCGCCAGGCCCATTTCGCCTTGATTGCTCACGTGGGGATGTCATGTATAAAGAAGGTTCTCCTTCAGCCACCCAATATCCCGGGAAATTCGAGCCCGTCGCCGTCGTCGGCATCGGGTGCAGATTCCCTGGCGGAGTTAACGATCCTGAATCCTACTGGGATTTCCTGACGGCCGGCGGTGACGGTCTTGTCGACATTCCTCATGACCGCTGGAATGTCGAAAAATTCTACGATCCTGACCTCAGCCCCGGCACCAGCCGCGTTCACCGCGGCGGTTTTCTTACCTGTCCGGTCGATGAGTTCGATGCGGCATTCTTCGGGATCTCGCCACGAGAGGCCGATCACATCGACCCCCAACAGCGACTCCTGCTCGAAGTCACCTGGGAGGCGCTCGAGAACTCGGGGACGCCGCTCGAGCGGCTGGCCGGCTCGGCCACCGGCGTCTTCATCGGCGGATTCACCCTCGACTACAGCCAGCTGCAGCTTGCCGGAACTGACCGCTCCACCGTGGGACCCCACACCGCGACCGGCGTCGTCATGACACTGCTCGCGAACCGCATCTCGCATGCTTTCGATCTCACCGGGCCGAGCATGGCTCTTGATACGGCGTGCTCTTCCTCTCTTGTCGCTATTCATCTCGCCTGCCATTCACTGTGGTCGGGTGAAAGCAGCATGGCCCTCGCCGGCGGCGTGAGCCTCATGCTCGCCCCGAACTTCACGATCGCCGCGTCCCAGGGCGGTTTCCTCTCTCCCACGAGCAATTCCCGGTCGTTTGACGCGCGCGCTGACGGCTATGTCCGAGGCGAGGGATCCGGCATCGTGTTCCTCAAGCGGCTTAGTGACGCGCTGCGGGATGGCGATCGTGTCCATGCCGTCATCCGGGGGACGGCCGTCAACCAGGACGGGCATACCAACGGCATCACCGTGCCCAACGGCGAGAGCCAGAAGCGGGCGATGCGCACCGCGCTTACCGAGGCCGGTACTCCCGCTTCGTCCATCGCCTTCGTGGAGGCCCACGGCACCGGGACGAAAGTCGGTGACCCGATCGAGGTCAACGCCATCGGTGAGGTCTACGGCCGCGGCTCGGGCCGGCCGCCAGCGGAGCGGTGCGTCGTCGGCTCGGTTAAGGCCAACATCGGCCACCTCGAGGCCTCGGCCGGCGCTGCGGGCCTCATCAAGGCCGTGCTCTGCCTCACGCATCATCAGGTACCTCCGCAGATTCACCTGACCACACCGAACCCGGCGATCGACCTGTCAGCCTTGCAACTGAATATTCCTACCGCCGGCCGTTCCTTCACCGAGCATGACGGCGTGCTGCGGGCTGCTGTCAATTCGTTCGGGTTCGGCGGAACCAACGCGCATGTGGTACTGGAAAGCGTGCCCCAGCCGAATGGAGATTACCAGCCTGGCCTGGCCGAACGCGACGAGAGCGGTGGTTCAGGCCGCCGGATCGCCGATCCGTTGCCTGCCGTCTTTCCTGTATCCGCCCGCAGCCAGGACGCGCTCGCCGAACTCGCCGGCCGGTACGCCGAGACAATGCAGCCGATGAAGTCGGCGACCGCGATAGCGTCGGCTACCGCGCACCGCCGTACCCACCACCGGCAAGCCCGGCTCGCCGTAGTCACGGACAGCCTGCAAGAACTTCGTGACGGACTAGAGAGCGCGCACGCGGGCCAGCCGCATCCGGCCATCCATGTGTCCTCGGATCCGCCGTCCGGCTCGCCGCTCGCCTTCGTCTTCACCGGCATGGGCCCGCAGTGGTGGGGGATGGGGCGACAACTGCTCCAGACAAACCGGGTCTTCCGCGAGGTGATCGACCGGTGCGACGCCGCGTTCCGCCAACTCGGCGGCTGGTCCCTCACCGACGAGCTGCTTGCCCCGGAAACGGCGAGCCGGATGGGAGAGACGTGGATTTCCCAGCCGGCTAACTTCGCGCTCCAGGTCGGGCTCACCGAAGTGTGGTCGTCGCTCGGCATCAGGCCAGAGGCCGTCCTCGGGCACAGCGCGGGAGAGATCGCGGCGGCCTACGTGGCCGGCGCGCTCACCTTCGACGACGCGGCCACGGTTATCTACCACCGGGCCCGGCTGCAGTACCTGACCACCGGCCAGGGCCGCCTCCTCGCGGTGGCCATTCCCGAGGATCGCGCGCTTGAGCTGCCCGGCGTCGCAGACGGGCGGCTTTCCTTCGCGGCGGTCAATAGCCCTACCTCGGTGGCGCTTGTGGGCCTGGTTCCTGACCTCGAGGAAGTCAGGGACGCCCTCGAGCAGGAAGACGTGTTCTGCCGGTTCGTGCCAGGAATGGTGCCGTTCCACAGTCCCGCGATGGACCCGCTCGAGGCAGAAGCCCGGGAGTCCTTGTCCGGGATAGCCCCGCTGCCGCCGGCCATGCCGCTTTACTCGACCGTCTTCGGTGACCTGGTCACCGACGCGGTCCACGACGCCTCTTACTGGTGGGGCAACATCCGCGAGCACGTCCGGTTCGCCGAAGCCGCCCTGGCGATGATCGACAACGACATCACGGCCTTCGTGGAGGTCGGCCCGCACCCCACGATCAGCCGCGCACTCACCGAGTGCCTCGGCTCGCGGGGCCGGCCCGGGTTCGCGGTGTCCTCGCTGAACCGCAAGGAAGCGGACTCCGTGACGTTGGCGCACTCCTGCGCGGAGCTGTACGTCGCGGGCTTCTCGCCCGACTGGAGCGCCTTCTATCCGGCCAGTTCCTTCGGGCCGCTGCCACCATACCCGTGGCAGCGCGAGCGGTACTGGAAGGAAGCCGTCGCCACCCGCCAGGACCGGCTCGGGGAACTCGAGCACCCCCTCCTCGGCGCTCGCCGTGACGAACCGCTGCCGACCTGGCGCAGGCGTCTGGATGGCAGCCGTCCGGCCTATATCGCCGATCACCGCGTCATGGACGCCAACCTCTTCCCCGGAGCGGGTTACGTGGAGATGGCGCTCGCCGCCAGCCGTTCGCTGTTCGGCACGCCCCACTGTGTGGCCGAAGGAATCCGGTTCGAGGCGCCCGTCATCTTCCATCCGGGTACCGCGTACATGCTCGACACCACCGTGGACCGCGCGACTGGGCAGGTCGCGATCTACGGCTGCCAGCCCGGCAGCGAGCACTGGGCGCGTCATGCCTCCGCGCGGCTGGCACCAGCCGCCGTGTCCGCACCCGAGTTCGACCTCGACGCGATCCGCGCACGATGCCGCGAACGATGGGACGGGGCCCGCTTTTACCAGACCATCAGGCAGCGTGGATTCGACTACGGCCCCAGCTTCCGGCCCATCGCCGGGCTCTGGGTCGGGGAGCGCGAAGCGGTTGGCCAGTACACACCCGATGCGCTCGCCGTGAACTCCGGCGATGACCTGGTGATCGACCCGATCGCGCTCGACGGCTGCTTCCAGATGCTGCTCCCGTTCGCGGCCCGGCCGGCCGATCCGAACGCGGCGCTGCTACCGGTGGGCGTAGACAAGATCATCGTGCACGGCCGTCCCGACGGGGCGGCGCTTTGGGTGTACGCCAGGGCGACTGCCACCGCCGGCGACGAGATCGCCGGTGACGCCGTGCTCATGACCGATGATGGCCGGGCCGTCATCGAAGTCCTGGGCTTCCGCGCACGGCTCGTCGGAGAGGGCCAGCAAGTGCGGGCGCGGCTGGGTAGCCGGTGGCTGTACGAAATGAACTGGGAGCCGGCTCGGATCACGGACGAGGAGAGCAGCCAGGGCGCCGCCGCGGGTAGGTGGCTGGTGCTCGCTGATCGCGGTGCTATCGGTGACGCCGTGGTCAGCCGGCTTGGTTCCGCCGGGCACTCCGTTGTCGTGGTACGACCAGGCCCGGAGTTCGCTGCCGAAGGCCCCGACGAGTTCGCGATCAGACCGGGCGAACGCCAGGACCTCCAGCGCGTCATGCGGGCTGTCGCCGATCGCGCGGACCTGCCGGTGCGGGGCATTATCCACCTGTCACCGGCCGACGTCTCCGTCGCGGAGTTGACCGGCGACCGCCTGTCGGCGGCGGTAGAGGACAACGTCACGTCGGTTCTCGACCTGGTGCAGGCCCTCGACGCGGAGGACCTGTCGTGGCCGCTCACCATCGTCACCGTCGGCGCGCAGCCGGTCCATGGCCGGATGGCGGCGGCCGGGTTGCTCCAGGCGCCGCTGTGGGGCATGGGACGTGTCCTTCAGCAGGAATCGCTGGCGCTGCGGACCCGCATGATGGACCTCGATCCGGACCGGCCGCTGGACGACGTGCAGGCGCTGGTGACCGAACTGGTCCTGACCGCCGCCGATGAAGATCAACTCGCCTGGCGGGCCGGCCAGCGCCTCGTCGCGCGGCTCCAGCCGTCACCGCGCGAGTCCGGCAGCGTGCCGTACACCGTCCGCACCGACGCGAGCTATCTGATCACCGGAGGCCTGGGATCCCTCGGCCTGCTCTTCGCCCGATGGCTGGCCGAGCGCGGGGCGCGGCGGATCGTGCTCCTGGCCCGGACGGCACTTCCGCCGCGGAGCACCTGGGCCGGCCTGCCGCCGACCGACCCTCATGCCGCGAGGATAGAGGCCGTCAGGGACATCGAGGAACTTGGCGCCATCGTCGAGACGGTCAGCCTCGACACCGCGGACTCCGCCGCGCTCGGCGCCTTCATCAAGCAACGTCGCGATCAGAACCTGCCGCCGGTCCGCGGAATCATCCATGCCGCTGGCACGGTGCAGGACCAGATCATGGTCCGGATGATGAAGGATCAACTGGACCAGGTGCTGCGGCCCAAGGTTCTCGGCGCGTGGTCCCTGCACCAGGCATTCGCGGATGAACCGCTCGACTTCTTCGTCCTCTTCTCCTCGGTGAGTTCGCTTGTGGTGACGACCAGCCAGGGTAACTACGCCGCGGCAAACGCCTTCATGGACAGCCTGGCGCACTACCGGCGGGGCCGGGGGCTGCCCGCGCTGGCGGTCAACTGGGGACCGTGGGACACCGGCATGATCGCTCATCTCAAGCTCCAGTCCGCTTTCGAGGAGCGCGGCATGGACCTGATCCCGGAGCGGACCGGCGTCAAGATCTTCGAGGAGCTTCTCGGCTCCTCCGAAGTACAGCAAGTCGTGAGCTCCGCGCACTGGCCGACCGTCATCGCGCACTACGCCGTCGAACCGCGGCTCATCATGCACCTGGGCCAGGAGGACGACCACGCCGCGAGCGATGCCGCGGCCGGGGACATAACGATCGCGGAGCGGCTCGCCGCCGCCCCTCCCGAGGATCATCACCGCATCATCGCCGACAGATGCGCTGAGGTGATCGGAGGAGTCCTGCGGCTGGCGCCGGAAAAGGTTCCCCAGACTGTCCCGCTCAACCAGCTCGGCCTTGACTCCATGATCGCCCTGGAGCTGAAGATCCGGATCGAGCAGGCGTTCGGCGTCGCGCCGAAGCTCATCCTCCTCCTGCAGGGCGCTACCGTCGCCGGGATCGCCGACCACATCTACGATCAGCTCCTTGCCCAGACGCCCGCACCTGCGGCCGAAGTGCCTGCAGATCCCGCGGCGGACGCCGCCTAGGCCCGCCGAGGACCTGAATTAAATACTGAGAGGCATCACCATGAATCAGGCCGACATCCACATCCTGGCCGTAGGTACCGAGCTACCAGGTCCGCTCATCGACAACGCCACGCTGATACGCCGATTCGGCTTGCCGCAAGCATGGGAGGAGTGGATCGATATATTCGTCGGGACGAAGTCCCGGCATTTCGCCATCGACATCGAGTCTGGCGAGCGCAAGCAAACGCTTACCGACATGGGCACCTTGGCGGGCCGTCGTGCGCTCGAAAAGGCCGGGGTGGATCCTGGCAGCATCGACGTTGCGGTCATGGGCGCTGCCATGCCAGATATGCTGATGCCGGCGACGGTCAATCTCATCGCTGACCGGCTCGGCATAAACGACCTGCCTACCTATCAGCTTCAGGCCGGATGCACCGGCGCGATCCAGGCCCTGGATCTGGCTATACAGCTGCTGCGCAGTGGCCAGTACCGGACGGCACTTGTCCTTGGCGGAGACTCCATCGCCAAACACCTGGACCTCGATATCGACCCCAATGATACGTCCGCGGGCCTGCACGTCAATGCCATGCTGTTCGGCGACGGCGCGGGAGCGGCGGTGCTCACCACCGACCCAGTCCCAGGCACTCCAGTTTTGCGCCAGGCCTTTGTCCGGATGCTCGGACTTGGCCGGCCGCCCGGCCAGATTGTCGAGTGGTTCGGGCTGGCCGACCTCAAGAAAACCCATGAGCCTGTTTCCGAGGACTTCAAGGTCATCGAAGAATCAGTGCCCGCGATGGCAGTCGCGGCATTCCAGGATCTGCTCGATTTCCTGGACTGGAAGAAGAGCGAGGTGGACTTCCTGCTCCCGCCGCAGTTGTCCGCGAAGATGACCGCGCGGGTCGTGGAGCAGCTCGACGCGCGGACCGCGAGCGTGATCAGCCGGGTAGAAGAGATCGGGAACACCACGAATGCGATTCCTTTCTTCCAGCTAGAGCAGCTCATCCCCCGTCTTCTGCCCGGAAATCGCGCCATCGGCATCAGCGTGGAGACGAGCAAGTGGATCAAAGGCGGCTATGCGGTGGAGATGCCCAGTACAGATAAAGAAAGCAAGTGAGTCAGATGCCCGGCAGACGGCCCAGCGACCAGCAACTCCATGACGATCAGCTCGACCCGGTTCTCATCAAGCGCCTTCAGCAGATCGTGCAGGACGTGCTCGGGCTCGAGTCCGTAGCCCCCGAGGAGACGCTCCCAGACCTGGTGAATCGTTCGATAATGATCCTGAACCTGATCGTGGCCATCCAGGATGATCTAGGTGCCGCGGTGCCGGTCGAGGTCTTCTTCGATGCCACCACGGTGCGCGGCCTGGCCAGCTTCATCGCGGCCTCGCGAGCCGGCCAGGAGACCCGATCGTGATGAGCACGCTCACCACGGACTCAGTTGCCGATGCCGGGCTTTCCCCGCTCGCGGATGATGACCTGCGGCTGATGCTGATGATCCGCCATTTCGAGCGGAAGCTGCTCAGCCTGTTCGAGCTGGGCGAACTCAACGGGACGACACATACCAGCCTGGGGCAAGAGTACATCCCCGTCGCCATGAGCGCCCTCCTTGACATGCGCGACTTCGTCTTCAGCAACCATCGCGGCCACGGGCATTACCTGGCCAGGCACCGCGATCCCTGCGGACTGCTGGCCGAGATCATGGGACGTGACGGCGCGGTGTGCAACGGAGTGGGAGGCAGCCAGCACATTTTCCGTGACCGCTACCTGTCCACTGGCGTGCAGGGCGAGAGCCTGCCGGTGGCCACCGGCGTCGCGCTCGCGTTGAAGCGATCCGAACATGGCCAGCTGGCCTGCGCATACATCGGCGACGGGACCTGGGGGGAAGGATCGGTGTACGAGGCGCTGAACATGGCCGAGCTCTGGGGCGCCCCGCTGGCGATCGTGGTCGAAAACAACGGCATCGCGCAGACTACGCCGACCACCAAGGAGTTGGCCGGCACGATCGCGGGCCGGGCAAAAGCCTTCGGCGTCAGCCACTACCGGACAGAATCAACGGATATCAACCGGATCAGGGTCGACCTGGCTCCCCTGCTGGACCGGGTCAGGAGCCGCGGCGAACCCCTGGTGATCGAGTTCGCCACCTACCGCCTCGGACCGCACAGCAAGGGGGACGACTCCCGGTCCCCTGAGCAGATGCGCCGCGTCGCCGAGCACGACTGGTACACCCGTTACGCGGCGGAATACCCGGCGCAGTTCGCGGCCCATGACGGCGAGATGCGTGCGCTGATCGATGAGACCGCCACCGAGGTGGCGGCCCGGCCGGACAGCACATGGGACAATCTATGAGAGTCGCCGAGAACCTCAATGCCGCCCTGCATGCGGTGTTCGAGTCAAACCAGGATCTCCATCTCCTCGGGGAAGATGTTCTCGATCCCTACGGTGGCGCCTTCAAGATAACCAAGGGGCTTTCCGATCGTTTTCCCGACCGCATCCTGACGACTCCTATCAGTGAGAGCGGCCTCGTCGGCGTCGCGGCGGGCATGGCGATCGTGGGCACGCCCGCGATCGCGGAAATCATGTTCTCCGACTTCACTGCCCTGGCGTTTGACCAGCTGGTTAACTTCGCCAGCAAGTCAGTGACGATGTATGGCAGGCACCTGGCCTTGCCGTTGCTTGTCCGCTGCCCCACCGGGGCAGGCCGCGGTTACGGACCGACGCATAGCCAGAGCCTGCAAAAGCACTTCATCGGTGCTCCCGGACTGTCGTTGTACGAGATCTCCCCCTGTCACGACAATGCGGAGCTGATTTCCGGCATCCTGTCACGCGCGACGCCCGCCATGTTGTTCGAGGACAAAATCCTCTACACCCAGCAAATGTTCGCTGACGGACGGGCGGATGATCTTTTCTCATATGACTTCCCGTTTCCTGGCACCGATATAGCCAGAGTGTTCTTCGATGATCCCGACGCCACGGATTGCGTGATCATCGCCCCTGGCGGCATGGTATACCGGACGCTGAAAGCCATGCGCGATCTTCTGCTCGAGCACGAGATCTCCTGCACGCTGCTCGTACCTGCCCGGCTCTACCCGTTCAATGCAGAACCACTTCTTCCGGCACTGCGCCAAACGACCGCTATCTTCGTGGCAGAAGAAAGCACTGCGGGCGGGACATGGGGCAGCGAGGTCGCCCAGCAGGTGCACAGCCGGATATGGAAGGAACTCAAGCAACCAGTCACGCTAATCCACTCGGCCGACAGCATCATACCGACCGCTGCGCACCTCGAGCGCCGGGTCATTGTGCGTGACAGCACCATCAGCCAGGCAGTCGCGGGGAGTTTTCATGGCTGATATCCGCGTTCCCAAGCTGAACAACAACGACGATGAATATATATTGAGCGAGTGGCTTGTCGGCGACGGCGAGCCAGTCAAGCCGGACGATGCGCTGGCCACGATCGAGACCTCGAAGGCGGACGCGGACGTCATCTGCGCCGAGGCTGGTGTGCTCAGGCACGCCATTGCGGCCGGCGCGAGTTGCGCACCTGGATCGATGATCGGGCAGGTATTCGAGCCGGGCTCGCCCAGGCTCGCCGAGACTGCGCGCGTCGCCCGGCCTGACGCCGCCGATCGAGGTGACGACGACGGGCTGATCATCACCGCGCCCGCCCGCGCGCTGATGGAAAGGTCCGGGGTCGGCCTCGACGTGGTACGGCGCCTCGGCGTCAAGGTCGTCAGGCAGGCGGACATCGAACGGCTCGGGGCCGGCGGCAAGGCCTCCTCGACTCAGGAACTATCTGCCGCGCAGCGGGCGGTGGCCAAGACGGTTATACGCTCGCACGCCACGATCCCGTCCGCTTACACCGTGGTTAAGGTCGACGTGGGCGCGGCGCAAGTCGAGGCGCGGCGGCAGGCCCGGCTGCTGAGAAAGCTCCTGGGGCTGCCGGAACTGCTCGTCACGGTGGTTTCCTCGCTGCACTCCGCATTCCCGCTGTTCTTCGCATCGCCGATAGACGAATACACGGCGCGGCTATCTGACGAGCCGAACGTAGGCGTGACCATCGACGTCGGCAAGGGACTCTACGTTCCGGTGGTCAAGAACGCGACCCAGCTAAGTCTGGCAGAAATCGCCGAGGTGCTCACCGGATTCCGGCTCACGGCCGCCTCAGGCACATTCAGGGCGAATGCCCTCGCGGACGGGAATATAACCCTTACCCTGCACAACGAGGCGGATATCGTACTGGCCATCCCGATCATTCAGCCCGGGCAGACCTGCGCGCTCGCCCTGGCGGGCACCCAGCGCGAAGCCGACGCCGAGACAGGTGCCCGCGCTGTCGCGAATATCGGCCTGGCATACGACCACCGCTTTATCAACGGCCGGGACGCTATCATCTTCTTGCAGGCCGTGAAGAAGGCAGTGGAATCACCCGCTATGCTGACGAAAGAACCGGCCGCCGAAATTGAGCTAAATAGCTCCGCCAGCAATTAATTGCCGCGGCGGCGTGTTACTCGCTCGGCGAGCCGCTAGAGGGGAAAGCACCATGAACTATCACATTTCGCGGCTGCTGCCGCGCGGACAAGATGTTCATCCGGTGACGCCGCCCATTCCCGTGCCGCTGGCTCCGGAGGGCGCCTTGGTGCCGGAGACGCCCGGCGCGTTCCCACGCCGCTGGCTCGCGCTGTCGGTACTCTGCTTGTCTCTGCTGATCGTGACCCTGGACAACACGGTGCTTAACGTGGTGCTGCCGACTCTGGTACGGAGTATGCACGCGACGTCCACAGACCTGCAGTGGATCGTTGACGCCTACGCGCTCGTCTTCGGCGGCCTGCTGCTCACCGCGGGCAGCGTCGCCGACCGGGTCGGCCGCAAGCTCACCCTGCTGGCCGGCCTGATCACCTTCGGCGGCGGGTCAAGCTGGGCTGCCTTCTCCGGCTCGACGGGGATGCTGATCGCCGCGCGGGCGAGCATGGGTGTCGGGGCGGCTCTGATCATGCCGTCCACGCTGGCCATTATCACCAGCATGTTCACCGGGTACCGGGAGCGGCAGCTGGCGATCGGCTTGTGGTCAGCGACGAGCGGGCTCGGGATCGGCCTCGGCCCGATCGTCGCCGGCGTTCTCCTCACGCACTTCTGGTGGGGGTCGGTCTTCCTCATCAATGTCCCGATCGCTGTGATCGCCGTGGCCCTCGCGCTCCCGCTTGTTCCCGGCTCGAAGAACCCGGCGGCCAAGCGCCCCGACCCGGCCGGCGCACTGCTGTCCATGGCCGGTCTCGGGATCGTGCTGTGGGCCCTGATCGAGGCGCCGAGCCATGGCTGGTCATCAGCCCTAGTCCTGGGCGCGGGTGGCGGCGGGCTTGCGCTGCTTGGGCTCTTCGCCGTCTGGGAGCGGGTGTGCTCGCACCCGATGCTGAACCTCGGGTTCTTCCGGCGCCGGCAGTTCACCATCGCGATAGCCGCGGTGGGCCTGGCCATGTTCGGGCTGCTTGGGTCGCTGTTCCTGCTGACTCAGTTCCTGCAGTTCCAGCTCGGCTTTACGCCGCTGGAGGCCGGAGTGCGCCTGCTCCCGGTGGCCGGAGGGATCGCACTCGTCGCGCCGCTGTCCACTGCGGCCGTCCGGGTGGTCGGCGCCAAGTGGACCGCGTCGGCGGGGCTGCTGCTCATCGCGGTCGGCCTCTGGCAGGTTTCCACCGCCTCCGTCGGCACGAGTTATACGGGGACGCTGGCCGGGATGATCATGATTGGCATCGGGACCGGCATGATCCTGCCGTCCGCGACCGGATCGGTCATGGGATCACTTCCGAGCGGGGACACTGGTGTCGGCTCCGCGACCAGCGGCACATCCATGCAGTTCGGCGGCGCGCTCGGAGTGGCTATCATCGGCAGCCTGCTGTCAACCCGTTACCAGGACCGCATGATCCCGCCGCTGGCGTCCTACCGGCTGCCGGCCCAGATCGAGAACACTATCCTCGGCGGGATCGGCGGCGCCTTCGGCGTCGCCCAGCATGTCGGCGGCGTGACCGGCTCGCACCTGGCCCGTCTTGCCCGCTCGGCGTTCGTCAGCGGGATGGATCTCGGGTTGCTCACCGCTGCCGCCGTGGTCCTCGGCGCGGCCGTGCTCGCGCTCTGCCTGCTCCCCGGGCGAAGCGGGACCGGGCAGGATTGAGTCGTGGCCATCAAGCGGCTGGCGATCGTCAACCGTGGCGAGGCGGCGATACGGGTCCTGGCCGCGGTCGCCGAACTCAACCAGGCAGGCCGGCCGAAGATCACCACGATCGCGCTCTACACGGAGCCGGACGCGAACGCCTGGTTCGTACGCCGCGCCGATGAGGCCGTGTGCCTGGGCGCGGCAGGCTACACCGATCCTTCGGGTCATCACCAGGCCACCTACCTCGACGAAGAGCGCGTGATCAACGCCATGGTGAAGGCTCATGCCGACGCGGCATGGGTCGGTTGGGGCCTGCTCTCCGAGCGCGCTTCGTTCGCCGAAGCGTGCGCCGCCGCGGGAATCACGTTTATCGGGCCGGACGGCGCGACGATCCGGCTCGTCGGTGACAAGATGGCGGCCAAGCGACTGGCCGAGCGGGCCGGGGTGCCGGTCATCCCGTGGAGCGGCGGCCCGGTCGCCGATGCCGCTTCCGCCGTCGGCTGGGCGGCACGCCTCGGCTACCCGGTCATGCTGAAGGCCGCAGCCGGCGGCGGCGGGCGGGGCATCCGGATGGTGACCGAGGCGGCCGGGATGGCCACCGCGCTGGCCGACGCGCGCGCCGAGGGCGAGCTTGGGTTCGGCGACCCGACCGTCTTCTGCGAGAAGCTCGTCCCGCTGGCCAGGCACATCGAAGTTCAGATCCTCGCGGATGCCTGGGGCACCACATGGGCGGTCGGGTGCCGGGACTGCAGCGTGCAACGGCACAACCAGAAGGTGATCGAGGAGTCAGCCGCCGAAGGCGCCGACGAGCGTGCGCTCCGCGCCGCCGCGATCCGCATCGCCCGGGCGGCCAGCTATCGCAGCGCGGGCACGGTCGAGTTCCTCAGCGATCCCGATACCGGGCAGTTCTGGTTCCTCGAGGTCAATCCCCGGCTGCAGGTGGAGCATCCGGTCACCGAGGCGGCATCCGGTGTCGATCTGGTCAAGCTCCAGCTGCGGATCGCGGATGGCGAGCGGCTCGCGGACAAGCCGCCTGTGCCTCGCGGGCACGCGGTCGAGGCCAGGCTCTGCGCCGAGGATCCCGAGCAGGGCTTCGCTCCGGCTCCGGGCCGGGTCGCCGTGTGGCGGCCGCCGGCCGGCCCGGGTATCCGGGTCGATTCAGGAATCGCGGAAGGCGACCGGATCCCCGCCGAATTCGACTCGATGATAGCCAAGGTGGTGGCCTGGGGCCACGACCGGCAGGAGGCCCTGGACCGGCTCCGGCAGGCACTGTCCGGCACCGTGGTCTTGATCGAGGGAGGTGCCACCAACCGGGCCTTCCTGCTCGGGCTCCTCCGCCAGCCCGAGCTGACCGCAGGGCCGGTCGACAACCGGTGGCTGGACCGGCTTGTCGCCGCGGCCGGCCACCTGCCGCACCGGGATCCGCTGGCGGTGGCGGTGGCCGCGGTTGAATCGTACGACTCAGGTCACGCCGCGGACGTGGCCGCGTTTCACGAGTCGGCATTGCGAGGACGGGCCGAGCTTCCGCGGCGGGCGGGGCATCAGGTGTCGCTGCACTACCGCGGCGACAGGTACCGGGTTTCCGTCTTCAGGACAGGCCCGGACACCTACCTGGTGGACGGCGGAGACGGCATCGCCGAGCTCAAGGTCACTGACCGTGACGGGCCGCACCGGCGGGTCGCGTGCGGCGAGCGGGCGCACCGCGTCACCACCTCCTCGGCGGGCGTCTCGTTCACCGTCGACATCGATGACGCGGCCAGCCACCGCGTGTACCTCGACAACGACGACATGGTTCACGCCCGCTTTCCTGCGTTCGTCAGTGCGGTGATGATCACCGAAGGCGACGAGGTAGCGGCGGGTGATCCGCTGGTCTTGCTGGAAAGCATGAAGATGGAGACCACGATCACCGCGGATCTCCACGGGACGGTCACCGGTTTGCGGGTCAGCGCGGGCATGCAGGTCGCGCCAGGCGACCCGATGTTCATGATCCGCGGGACGTCGGCCCCCGGCGGCGCAGATTCCGTCCTCACCGGACTGCCGGCGGCACGCAAGGCCAATGACGTGTACGCGGGGCTGAGCAGTTATCTGCTCGGTTTCGACCCCGCGGCAGACGCGGTCGAGCAGCACCTCGCCGCTCAGAGCGGGCTCGGCGCCGCCGGCCCAGCGGATAAGCCGGGCCTGTTCGCGGCGGAGTGCGAGTTTCTCGCACAGTTTGCGGACGTCAGCGCGCTCTGCTGGCTGCATCCTGAGAATGCGGGGCAGTTGGCGACCGGGACGCGACGGCTCACCCCCGAGCAAGCCGACCTGGCCGACGACCTCCGCGAGCCGCTGCGCGCCGTCCTCGCCCGGTACGTCCTGACCAGGGAGCGGAACGGTGCCGGTGCTTATGAGGCCGCGTTCTGGATGTCTCGTTCCTTCGCGCGCGTCGGCGAGCTCGCGCCGGCGGTGACGGTGATCCTCCGCAGATGGCTACGATATCGCGACGAGTTCGGCCACAGCAGCGGGCTGCAGGATCTTGTCGACCGGCTGGCCGTCACCACGCGCTCCCGCTGCCCTGCCGTGTCCGACCTCGCCAGGGATGTTCGCTTCCGGCTCTTCGACGAGCCCGCGTCCCGGCGACTGACCGCGCATGTGTACGCCAACGCGAACCGTCATCTGGACGACCTGGCGGCGGACCCGAGCCGAGCCGACCGGGACAAGCTCATTCGGCAACTCGTCGAGTGCCCTGAGCTCGTGCGCGGACTTCTGCTCCGCCGATGGCGGACGGCTGACGTACCGTTGCGGAAAGTCATCCTCGACGTGTACGTGCGCCGGTACTACGAACGCCGGGCCCTGCGGCACACTGGGGTGGCAGACCTCGGTGGCCAGCTGGCCGGCACCGCTGATTTTGTCGAGGGCGGCACGCCGTGTCACCTCCTGGTCACATACGTACCGTTCGGGACGCTGCCAGCCTCCCTGGAGGCAGTCGCCGCCCACGTCGCGGAGACCGTCGAGGAGGCGCGAGTGACAGTTGATGTCATCACCTGGCGTCTCGGGCCGATACCGGACATTGAGGCGCTCGCGGGCGAGATCGGCTCCGCGCTGGCCGCCTGCCCGTTCGGGCAGCAGGTACGCCGCGTGAACGTGACAGTCACCAGTGACGCGTACGGCGGTCCCGAACATTACCGGACACACCATCTTTCCTTTACCCGCGCCCACAGCGCCCTCACTGAAGAACGGCTGTACCGCAACCTGCACCCGATGGTGGCCGAACGAATCGAGCTCGGGCAACTCGCCAGCTTTTCCCTGGAACGGCTGCGTTCGGCCGAGGACATCTACCTATTCCGCGGAATAGCCCATGACAACCCGGGCGATGTGAGGCTGTTCGCGTTCGCGGAGGTGCGTGACATCACCGTGGTACGGGACAAGGCAGGCCGCATCGTGTCCGTGGCGTACCTGGAGCTGATGGGCCTGCAGGCACTGGCAGCGATCCGCCAGGAGATGACCCGGATCTCTGACGGCAGCCGCCCCGAACTCAACCAGATCGTGCTGCACGTCCGGCCGACGTTCGACCTGCCGCGGCGAGACTGGCCCGGGATCATCCACCGTCTCCTCCCCCTCGCCGTCGGCGCCAGGCTGGAGGAGATCAGGCTGCGAGTGCGCGTGCCCGATAGTGACCACCACCGGGAGGTCAATGTCCAGATCACCGGGCTGGACTCGGGCAGCATGCAGATCTCGGAGCTTCCGCCGGGCGGCGATCCTGTCCCCTCGATCACGCCGCTGCAGCGCCGGGTCCTCCGGGCGCACCGTTACGGGGCACCGCACCCGCACGAGATCATCACTATGATCGCCTCGCCCGCAGGGATGCACTCTGAGTTCCCCGCAGGTGCCTTCACGGAGTACGACCTCGGTCCCGACGGGGGCCTCGAGCCGGTCGACCGCCCGTTCGGGCAGCATACCGCGAGCGTGATCACGGGACTGATCACCAGTTACACCGAGGCGGTTCCCGAGGGCATGCGCCGGATGGCCATCTTCGGTGATCCGACCACGCGGCTCGGATCGCTCGCCGAGGAGGAGTGCAGGCGTGTTACCGCGGCGATCGACATGGCCGAGCGGCTGCGGCTGCCCGTCGAGTGGTTCACGGTGTCCTCCGGAGCGCTTATCGCGATGGACAGCGGCACGGAGAACTTGGACTGGGTGGCGTCCTCGCTGCGCCGGATCGTCAGGTTCACTCAGGCGGGCGGCGAGCTGAACATCATCGTCACGGGCATCAACGTCGGTGCGCAGTCGTACTGGAACGCGGAGTCCAGCATGCTCATGCATACGCGGGGCATCCTGATCATGACCTCGCCCAGCGCCATGGTGCTGACGGGAAAGCGTGCGCTGGACGTTTCCGGCGGCGTCTCCGCTGAGGACAATGCCGGGATTGGCGGTCTGGACCGGATCATGGGACCGAACGGGCAGGCCCAGTACTCCGCCTCGACGCTCGCCGCCGCGTGCGCCATCTTGCTGCGGCACTATGAACTCACCTATGTAGTGCCTGGCGAAGGTGCGCCACGCCGGCGTGCGACCGCGGATCCGTTCGACCGCGACGTGCGGCTCGCACCCCATCCGGCGATGGCGGACACGGAATTCACTACGGTCGGGGATATCTTCTCCGCCGAGCACAATCCCGACCGCAAGAAGCCTTTCGACATCAGGACCGTGCTGCGCGCGGTCGCGGACGCCGACTGTGAGCCGCTGGAGCGGTGGGACCACTGGCACGAGGCGGAGAACGCCGTGGTCTGGGATACCAGTTTCGGCGGCATCCCGGTCTGCCTGCTCGGCGTCGAGTCGCGGTCCCTCCCCCGGCAGGGATACATCCCCTCTGACGGACCGCCGGTATGGACTCCAGGAACACTGTTCCCGCAGTCGTCGCGCAAGATCGCCCGGGCCATCAACGCCGCCAGCGGCAACCGGCCTGTCGTGATACTGGCGAACCTGTCCGGATTCGACGGGTCGCCGGAGTCCATGCGGCGCCGCCAGCTTGAGTACGGGGCCGAAATCGGCCGGGCGGTGACCAATTTCGACGGCCCGATCGTGTTCGTGGTCATTTCCCGCTACCACGGTGGCGCGTTCGTCGTGTTCTCCAAGCGGCTCAACGACCGGATGGAGGTCGCCGCCGTGGAAGGCTCGCACGCCTCGGTCATCGGCGGGGTCCCAGCCGCTGCCGTGGTCTTCGCCAGGGAGGTCACCGCCAGAACCGAGCGGAACCCGCAGGTCACAGCCTTGCGAGAGCAACTGGCGACCCGCGGCGCCGACCGCGTCGACGCGCTGCTGAACGAGGCCCGCGAGAGCGTCGGCGCGGCCAAGCACGCCGAGATCGCCGCCGAGTTTGACCGGATCCACACCGTCAAGCGCGCGCTCGCGGTCGGTTCCATAGACCGGATCATCTCCGCGCGGGAGCTGCGCCCCTACGTCATCTCCGCCCTGGAACGCGGACTCGGGCCCGCCGCCACCGGGGGATGACCCCGGTATGTTGGCTGACGTGATCTCCCGTGACGATATCCGCGGCACCTACGAGACGATCCGGCCCTACATTCGGCGTACCCCGGTGATCCAGGTCGACCTCAGCGAGCTCGATGCGGCCTCCGGGGCCTCCGGGGTCTCCGGGGTCTCCGGGGTCTCCGGGGTCTCCGGGGTCTCCGGGGTCTCCGGGGCGGCCCCGCCGGTGACGACGCTCAAGCTGGAGCAGCTCCAATGCGCCGGGTCGTTCAAGGCCCGCGGTGCGTTCGCGAACCTGCTGCTGCGCGACGTCCCGGCCGCGGGCGTGGTCGCGGCCTCGGGCGGCAACCACGGCGTGGCCGTCGCCTACGCCGCGCACCGGCGGGGCGTGCCCGCCAAGATCTTCGTCCCCACCGTGTCCGCCCCGGCCAAGGTGGAGCGGATCCGCGCGCTCGGCGCGGACCTGGTCGTCAGCGGCGAGCGCTATGCCGACGCGCTGGCCGCCGCGCAGGCCTGGGTGGCCAGTTCCGGCGCGATGAACGTGCACGCCTTCGACCAGCGGGAGACCCTGCTCGGCCAGGGCACTCTCGCCCTCGAACTGGCCGGCCAGGCCGGTGACCTGGACACCGTGCTGGTTCCTGTCGGCGGCGGCGGGCTGATCGCGGGTATCGCCTCCTATTTCGCGGGCACCGTGCGCGTCATCGGGGTCGAGCCGGACGGCGCGCCCACCCTGTCCTACGCGCGGGCCCAGGGCGCCCCGGCTGACGCCCCGGCCGGCAGCATCGCGGCGGACGCGCTGGCCCCGCGGCGCGTCGGCGACCTGGTGTTCCCCATTACCCAGTCCTACGTCGAGGACGTCGTGCTCGTCGACGACACCTCAATCCTGGCCGCCCAGCAGGCCCTGTGGCGGGCGCTCCGGATCGCCGCCGAGCCGGCCGCCTCAGTCGGCATCGCGGCCCTGCTGGCCGGCGCCTACAAGCCCGCGCCTGGCGAGCGCGTCGCCGTCGTGATCAGCGGCGCCAACATGACGCCCTCCCAGCTTGGCTAGGCCGCGGGTAGCAGTGTCCGTTCGGGAAAATTGAGATTTTGACCTAACGGAGCGTGGATCTCGCGCTGAGATACGAGACACTTGCTTACTGTGCGGTTCGTTTTCACGCCTCCCGCCGACCACGCGACCGGATTGCTCAGCCTCCCGTGGTCAGAGCCGCTGGCCGAATGGCAGGACGAGCGGCTCGTCGAGATCCGCCAGCGGGGCATCTCGCGCCACGTGGTCCGCTTCGTCTACGACGACGGCGTGCTTTACGCGCTCAAGGAGCTGAGCGAGCGGCTGGCCCGGCGCGAGTACCGGCTGCTCCGGGCGCTGGCCGAGCTGAACATACCCGCGGTCGAGGTGGTCGGGATCGCGGTCGACCTGGATGAGGCGCACCAGGGCAATCCCAACGGGGACGCGATCCTGGTCACCAAGTTCCTCAGCTACGCCACGACGTACCGGGCGGTGTTTTCCAACCCACGGGGCCTGCAGCCCACCGACGGGCTGCTGGACGCGCTGGTGGAACTGCTGGTCCGGCTGCACCTGTCCGGGTTCTTCTGGGGTGACTGCTCGCTGTCCAACACACTGTTCCGGCACGACGCGGGCAAGCTGGAGGCGTACCTGGTCGACGCGGAGACCAGCGAGCAGCACCCGACCCTGACCGACGGGCAGCGCCAGTATGACGTGGAGCTGGCTACCGAGCGGGTCGGCGGCGAACTGCTCGACCTGCAGGCGGGTGACCTGCTCCCGCCCGAGGTGGACCCGATCGAGATCGCCGACGAGCTCGATCGGCGGTATGAGTCGCTGTGGCAGGAGCTGACTCGAGAGGAGATCCTGCGCCCCGAGGAGCAGCGGTACCGGATCGCGGAGCGCCTGCACAGGCTCAACGAGCTCGGCTTCGACGCCGAGGAGGTCGAGCTGATCGGCACGCCCAAGGGAAACAAGCTTCGGCTGCGGACCCGGGTCGCGGAGACCGGGCACGATGCCAGGCAGCTGTTCCTGCGGACCGGGATCGACGCGGGCGAGAACCAGGCGCGCCGGCTGCTGAACGACATCGCGGGCTTCCGCGCCTGGATGGAGCAGAAGCAGGGCCGACCTGTCTCTGAGGTGGTGGCGGCCAACCGGTGGCTGGAAGACGTGTACGACCCGGTCATCGCCGCCATCCCGGAGAGCCTGCGCGACCGGCTGCCCCCGGCGGAGATCTTCCACGAGGTCCTCGAGCACCGCTGGTATATGTCGGAGGCAGCGGGCCGCGACGTCGGCACCACCGCCGCCGCCCGCGATTACTTCGAGCAGGTGCTGCCGAGCGCGCCCGAACCGCTGGAAACCGAGCCGCTGGCGTCGATGAAAAGCACCGAGCCGCTCGAGCTCTAGCCCAACCGTGATTAGCTCTACCGTGATTCGG
>Ga0302314_10006866_pt1 | contig 20541 bp, 15 predicted proteins | sample III_Palsa_N2_3_FD_200533 | JGI IMG/M metagenome (GOLD analysis project Ga0302314, IMG submission 200533) | Peat permafrost microbial communities from Stordalen Mire near Abisko, Sweden - III_Palsa_N2_3 | ecosystem: Environmental > Terrestrial > Soil > Palsa > Peat permafrost | place: Sweden... | reverse complement strand
CGGTCAGGTCGCAGATCAGGTGCAGCACCTGGCCGCCGCCGATCGCCCAGCCCGCGACCATCGCCACCACCGGCTTGGGGCAGGAGCGGATCTCGCGCTGCAGGTCGAGCACGTTCAGCCGCGGGATCGAGTCCGAGCCCCGGCCGCCGACATAGCCGCCGTGGCCGCGCACGCGCTGGTCGCCGCCGGAGCAGAAGGCCTTGCCGCCGGCGCCGGTCAGGATCACCACGCCGACGTCCTCGTGGTCGCGCGCATCGGCCAGCGCGTCGCGCAGCTCCTGCACGGTCTTCGGGGTGAAGGCGTTGTGCACCTCGGGGCGGTTGATGGTCAGGCGTGCGACGCGCCCGCCGGGCAGTTCGCGGTGGTGGTAGAGGATGTCCTCGTAGCCGCGCTCGATCGGCTGCCAGGCGCTGCTGGCTCGCGGGGGGCGTGGCGTCGGGGCGGTGCGGCGGGTGGTCATGGGCGGGCAGTCTCGCGGCACATGCCTGGCAGGCAAGACGGCCGCCCGCCCGTGCGGCTCAGGTGCTGGGCAGCGCCTGGGCAGGCGGCGCCGTGGGCTGCGCGGCCGCGGGCGGGGCCGGCGGGGTCCGGCCCTCGCGGGCGCGCAGGATGAACAAGGTCGCGGTGGTGACGACGATCTGCAGGGCGCACAAGGGCAGGACGATCATCTTCCCGCCCTGGCCGAAGGCGTAGGCGTGAAGCCCGGTGCCGAGCAGGAAGTTGACGCCGTACCAGCTCATCACCACCGACATCATCCCATACACCGACCAGGCGGCCAGGCCGCGCGGCCCGACCATGCCGACGTAGCGCAGGTGCAGCGGGATCAGGTAGGTCAGGAGAACGATCAGCGCGCAGTCCTCCTTCGGATCCCAGCCCCAGAAGCGGCCCCAGGCCTTGTCGGCCCACATCGCGCCGAGCAGCGTCCCGGCCGCGACCAGCACCACGCCGACCTGCAGGCAGCGGTAGACCGCGGCGCCCTCGACCTTGGTCACCGGGGTGCGGGACAGCAGGGCGCGAAACAGCGCCGCGTTGCCGACCGCCCAGCCGAGCATGAAGGCCGCGTAGCTGGCGACCTCGGTCTTGACGTGCGTCCACAGCCAGAAGTTCGAGCGCAGGACCGGCTGCAGCTGGCCGATGTGGCTGCCGAGATCCGGCGGCAGGGCCTCGCCGACCATCGCGCACAACGCCGCGGCCACCCCGCCGGCCGCGGCGTAGACGCCGACCCCGGTGGTGCGGGCGAAGACCAGGCCGAGGACCGCGCACAGCAGGGCGACATAGACCAGGGTCTCATAGAGGTTGGTCACCGCGCCAAGCGAGGTGATGTAGACGCGCGTGCCCAGCCCATAGAGGTTGAAGGCGACCCCGAGCAGGGTCAGCGCCACGCCGAGATGCAGGACGATCGACCAGATGCGCGTGGCCGCGGGCGCCTGGACCGTGGTCCCGGGCGGCAGCGCCGTCCCCGGCGCGCGGCGGTGCGCAAGGCCCGTGGCGACCAGGATCGAGCCGCAGATGTAGCACAGCCAGCACCAGGTGAAGGGATGCAGGTTCTGATAGAGCAGCTCCGCGGCGAGCTTGCGGCTCGACGGGTAGTGGCGGCTGCCGGAGTCGATGCGCCCGCCCTGGCGCTGCAGGCCGGTGATCAGCGGCGCCTGCGCGGCCTGGATCGCGGCGCTGTCATGGTGCGTGACCGCGGCGATCCACGCCACGGCCGCGGCCAGGGTGCCGGCCAGCTGCGCGTCGCCGGGCGTGTGCAGCAGGGGGTCGTTGGCCTGGACGTCGCCGACGCTCAGCCAGATGTCGGCCTGGGCCAGGGCCTGGTCGCGCTCATCCGCCGGGCGCTGCAGCACGCGGCGCAGCGCACCCAGCCACAGCGCCTCGCTGTCCGCCGCCTGGGCCGGGACCAGCGGCGCGACCTGGGTCAGCAGCCAGGCCCGGCCGGCGGCGTCGGGCGCGAGCGGCATCAGCCCGAGGCTGTCGCCGGAGAAGACCTCATGCGCCTCCTCGGTGCGCTCGGCCAGGGTGTAGGCCGCCTCCTCGTCGGGCGACATGACGATGCGCTCCTTGGTGCTGTCGCCGAGCGCGTGCTTCTGCACCGCTCCCGCGAGCACCCCGTTGGCGGCCGCGACCTGGGCGGGCGAAGCCCATTCGCCGCCGAAGCCGAGTTCACGCTGCAGGGGCAGGAACGGGGCATAGAGGAAGGGGATCTCCTGCCAGTCCTGGCCGTCGGTCATCCAGCTCAGCACCAGGGCCGTGGGCTGGAAGGTCTGCGCCGGCAGCTCGTAGTGCGCCTCGGCGCCCTGGCCGCGCGCCAGGGGGATGGCGAAGTGGCCCTTGCCGGTGATCGCGTAGACGATCTCCTCCGCCGCCACCGCCAGCGGCTTGACCCGGCCCTGGTGCAGCACCGGCACGGCGCCGACCGAGACCGGCAGGTCGGCCACATCCACGGCCGCAAGCCGGGGTGCGATCAGCAGCAGTGCGGCAGCCACGAGCAGGGCGGGAAGGACGCGCATGCTCATACTCTCCAGCGGCTGCGCATCAGGTACATGAGGAGAATTCCGCCAACCAGGAGGGCGGAGCCGATGTACTTGCACCACCGTCCCGGATCCGCGGCGACGGTGAAGACCGAGACCTGGCGGCCGGTCGGCTGGCCGTTGTCATCGGTCTCGGGGAAGAACGAGGTCTGGTAGAGGGTGGCGCCGCCCAGGGTCAGAGGCTGGTTCATGGTGATCAGGGCCTCCTGGCCGGCGACCACGGGCGGCGGCCGCGGGCTGGCGCGCAGCACGCCGACCAGGGCCGGCGGCAGCCAGCGGCCGGCGCCGCTGGCGGCGATGCGGTCGCGGGCCTGGTTCTCGGTCTCCACCGCACGCGCCAGCGCATCGGCGCGTTCGGTGTCGCTGATGGCGCGGATCGTCACCACCGAGGAGTAGCTCGCGGCGTGCTCGGCGCCCGGGTCCTCGCCCTCATCGAAGCGCTTCAGCGTCAGGGCGAAGCCATGGTGGTCCTTGAGCGAGTACTGGGCGAGGTCGTAGCGGGTCAGGATCTCGTCCCCGCCGCCGAGGTCGATCGAGACCGCGCCGCCGCGCGGCAGCCAGGCGCTGGCCTCGCGGCCATTGCGGCGCGCGGTCAGGCGCACCCAGCGCGTGGCATGGTCCTTCTGGTCGCTTTGCATGACCACCGCCTCCGGTCCGGGCACGGCGTGCGCCAGCCACGTGACCTCGGCGTGCAGGCGCATCGCCGCCACCACCGTGGCATCGGCGCCGACCAGGTCCCCGGCCCAGCTCCCGCCCGTGACCGTGGCCTGGCCGAGGTAGCCCTTGGAGCGCGTGAACCAGCGCAGGTGGAGGTGGTCGTCGGGCCCGCACAGCAGCTGCAGCCAGGCCGCCTGGCCCGCATTGGCGATGCCGGCATGCAGCAGCGGATGATCGTAGAGCAGTTCCGGGCAGTCGCCCCCCGGTGCCGGCAGCAGGTGGTGCGCGGAGAGCACCACGTCGTGCCAAACGCGTCCTGGCTGCGCGCCGCTGCCGATGCGCAGCATCACGAAGGGATCGAGCGGCGCGGCGTCGTCCTGGTCGAGGGTGTCGTTCTGCACGCGCGGGTTGGGGATGTAGCGCCGGAACTCGACCGCCAGGGTCGGCGAGAGCGTGAGGGTGGCGGGCAGCTGATCCGGCACCGCCAGCACCTGCTCGGTGCCATCGCTGAGGTAGACGTGCACCGCGCCGTGGGCGGCGCTGCAGGGCGTGGTGTCCAGGAAGTCGTGGACCAGCAGCGCGCTGTCGGTGCGGCCGATGGTCGCGGTCAGGGGGCCGATCGCCGCGACGCGCTCGGTCGCGGGCGAGAGCCACTGCGCGGCCATCGGCTGGGTCTGTCCAAGCGGCATCATCGGCGTGTGCACGAAGAGCGCGAGGCGCGCCGCCGGCGCGCCCTCCTGGTCCGGTGCGCAGGGCAGGAAGCCGCTGTCGGCGCGGGCTGTGTCGCAGACCGCGGTCAGGCTCAGGTCGATGCCGTCACGGCCTTCGCTCAGCAGCACGCGCGGGTGCTCCAGGACATGGATGCCGGGATCGACCGGCGCGGCCCAGGCGCTCACGAACTTGCCGATCACCAGGTGGGCCAGGGACGGGTAGCCGGCGTCATCGAGCGCATGGAAGTCGGCGCTGGCGCGCGTCTCGCCGCTGGCCCCGGGCAGGGCCACCGAGACGTGGTCGATGGGCAGCTCGATGGCGGAGACCTCGCGGCCCGGGGGGGCGATGAGCTGGCCGTCGAGGCGGTCGTTGCCGGCCTGGAAGAAGCCGAGGATCAGGGTCAGCAGCCCCGCATGCACGACCACGAAGCCGGCTTGCGTGCGCTTCCAGGGCCAGCGCACCAGGGCCGCGCCGGCGATGTTGACCGCCAGCAGCAGGAACAGCCCGGCGAACCACCAGGAGTGGTAGACCATGGCCGCGGTCGCCTCACGGCCGTAGTCGCGTTCATAGACCGTGGCGCTGAGGATCACCATCACCAGGATGGCGATCAGGGCCGCCGCGGTGCGCACCCCGCAGATCAGGCCGAGGAGCCGCCACAGGGCGCCGCGCGAGCGCATGCGCTCGCGGCTGCTGATGAAACCGCTCCCTGCGGCAGCCACCGGGCTCTCATGGACGGCGTGGCCGGCTGTATCCGACATGAACCGGTCAGTATGTTCCGAGGGAGGCGCCGTCTAGGAGCAACCGCAGCGGACCGGGAGCGCCGCCCGGCGCCTGGCCGCTGGGGGCGGTTTGTCTGATGATGCAACGTCGCCAGTACTTGCAGGCATCCTCCCAGAGTCGATCCTCCGCGACCGTATGGCGTCTGAAACCATCCTCGATTTCGCCTTTGACAAGATCGATCGCGACCTGGCGTACGTCATGGGCTGCATCGCCGAGGTGCTGACCGAGCAGGGCTATCCCGAGCTGGCCGCGCGCCTGCCCTGGACCGGGGCCAAGCCCCAGCCGCCGGTGCACGCCGCCTCGCGTGAGCAGATCGAGCGCGAGGTGCAGCTGCTGTCGATCGCCTTCCAGCTGCTGAACATGGTCGAGGAGAACGCCGCAGCGCAGGCGCGCCGCCGCCGCGAGTCGAACCAGGGCCTGCTCGAGGAGGCCGGCATGTGGGGCGCCTGCCTGCAGCAGCTGACCGAGCTCGGCTTCACGCCCGTGCAGATCGCCGCCGCGCTGCCGCGCATCCGCGTCGAACCGGTCCTCACCGCGCATCCCACCGAGGCCAAGCGCGCCACCGTCCTCGAGCAGCATCGCGAGCTGTACCTGCTGCTGGTCAAGCGCGAGAACCAGATGTGGACGCCGGTCGAGCAGGACGCGATCCGCGCGGAATTCATCACCGCCCTGGAGCGGCTGTGGCGCACCGGCGAGATCCGCGTCGCCAAGCCCGACATCGCGGCGGAACGCCGCTCGGCGATGCACTACCTGCGCGACATCTTCCCGGCCGCGCTGCCGCGCGTCGACCAGCGGCTGCGCGCCGCCTGGCACGCCTGCGGCTTCCCGGCGGAATTGATCAGCGATCCGATGACCCTGCCCAAGGTCGCCTTCGGCACCTGGGTCGGCGGCGACCGCGACGGGCATCCGTTCGTCACCGCCGCGGTCACGGTCGAGACCTTCGCCGAATTGCGCCGCGCCGCGCTGCAGGTCCATACCCAGCTGCTGCGCGACCTCGGCGAGAGCCTGAGCCTCTCCGACCGCCTGCAGGCGCCCACCGAGCCGCTCTCGAAGGCCATCGCCACCTACGCAGCGCTGCTCGGGCCGCTCGGCGAGTCGTGCCTGAAGCGCAATCCGACCGAGCCGTGGCGCCAGTACTGCAACCTGATCCTGGAGCGCCTCGGGGGCGTGCACGCGCACGAGCGCTCGCCGCACCACTACCGCCGCACCGGGGAGCTGAAGGCCGACCTGCTGCTGCTGCGCGAATCGCTGCTCGCGGTCAACGCCGTGCGCCTGGTCCAGACCCTGGTCCTGCCGGCGGAGCGCGCGCTGGAGATCTTCGGCTTCCACCTCGCGGTGCTCGACATCCGCCAGAACAGCGCCGTGCACGAGAAGGCCCTGGCCCAGCTGCTGGTCGCGGCCGGCATCGATGGCGCCGGCTTCCCGAGCTGGAACGAGAAGGAGCGTCTGGTGCTGGTCGACAGCGAGCTGCGCAGCCCGCGCCCGCTGACCCACGCCGAGGCGACCATGAACGGGCATCTCGGGCCCGAGGCCAAGATGGTGCTCGAATGCCACCAGGTCGTCGCCCGGCAGCGCACCGACCACGGCGTCGAGGGCGTCGGCGCCTTCATCGTCAGCATGACGCGCAGCCTCTCCGACCTGCTCGCGCTCTATGTCCTGATGCGCGAGTCGGGCCTGGTGCGCTGGGTCAAGGATGCCGACGTCGGCGAGGGCCTGGCCAGCGAGATGCCGGTCGTGCCGCTGTTTGAGACCATCGCCGATCTGGCCGGCGCGCCCGACATCCTGCGCGCCTTCCTCACCCATCCGGTGACCAGGCGCAGCCTGCGCCTGCAGGCCGGCCCCACGGTCAAGCCGGTGCAGCAGGTCATGCTCGGCTACAGCGATTCCTGCAAGGACGGCGGCATCTTCGCCTCGCAGTGGCACCTGCTGCGCGCCCAGGAGGAGCTCGCGGTGGTCGGCGACGAGCTCGGGGTCGACCTGCGCTTCTTCCACGGCCGCGGCGGTACGGTCAGCCGTGGCGCCGGCCCCACGCACCGCTTCCTCGAGGCGCTGCCGCACGGCTCGCTGCATGGCGACATGCGCCTGACCGAGCAGGGCGAGACCATCGCCCAGAAGTACGCCAATCTCCTCACCGCCACCTACAACCTCGAGCTCCTGGTCGCGGGCACCGCCTCGACCACCATCCGCCACACCCTGCCGGCCCCGGACTTCACCGACGTGCATCCACTGCTCGACCGCTTCGCGCGCGGCAGCCGCCTGGCCTACGAGTCGCTGCTCGCCGCCGACGGCTTCATGACCTACTTCGCCGAGGCCACCCCCATCGACGTGCTCGAGCAGGCGGCGATCGGCTCGCGCCCGTCGCGCCGCAGCGGCAAGCGCACGCTCTCGGACCTGCGCGCCATCCCCTGGGTCTTCAGCTGGAACCAGTCGCGCCACTACCTGCCCGGCTGGTACGGCATCGGCAGCGGCCTGCAGGAGATCCACGACCAGGACCCGGCCGGCTTCAAGCTGATCGCCAAGCGCGCCAGCGACTGGCCGTTCCTGCGCTACGCGCTGTCGAACATCGAATCGAACATCGCCTCGGTGGCGCCGGACCTGATGGCGACCTACGCCGCCCTGGTCCAGGATGTGGGCATCCGCAAGGCCTTCTCCGAGCGCATCGCCCAGGAGTTCGCCCGCACCCAGCGCATGCTCGAACTGGTCTTCGGCGGCTCGTCCATGGCCAGCCGCCGGCCGCGCCTGGTGCGCACCGTGCAGCTGCGCGATGCCGGGCTGCGCTCCCTGCACGCCCGCCAGGTCGAGCTGCTCACCACCTGGCGCGCGCTGCGCGCCGATGGCAAGACCGCCGAAGCCGACCGGCTGCTGCCGACCCTGCTGCTGTCGGTCAACGCCATCGCCTCGGGGCTGCGCACCACCGGCTGAACCTGGGTCCAGGCCTGGGCGGGGCCGTTCCTCTGCAGGCTGCCGGCCCCAGCCCCGCCCACACTATTGAATGATGGCCGACGTGGCGAAAGGTCCAGTTTCGCCTTGCGCCCACGCGTGACGGCGATCACCTGATGGCTTAGCGCCGCTGGCGTGCAGGGCATCGCTCTATGACGAACACTGGAATCCGCCGCGCACATGGTCCTCGCCGTCAACGCCGGCAGCCGTCACGGCCGCCCTATCCCCTCATTGCAGTGATCGGCATCGCGCTGTTGGCAGGCCTGGTCTATCTGACGCGCTCACGGCCCGAAGCGGCCAGCACACCAGTGGCTCAGGACGCCGCACCAGCGCCTGCATCCGTTGAGGAAAATGCCGTGCTTCCGCCCGAGACGCAGCCCGCCACGGCGCCGCCGGCTCCTCCATCTTCGCCTGAGCTGGCGCAGCCAGATCCCGCGGAGCACGATCCGACTGCGGCCGCAGTGGAGGCTTCGCAGACCTCCGACAACATCGTTGCACCTGCCTCCACATGGGCGGGGCCCAGCGCCGATCGGCATGCTGAGCAGCCACAGGACAGCGCCGTCATCCGTGGGTGGTTCTTCATCCCGTCGACCATGAAGGCCTATCAGCGCATCCGCTGCGACTATGTCATCCCCGTCGATGCTGCGAACGCGCCGTTGGCCACCGCGGCGGACACGGTCCTGGTCTGCCCATTCCCCACCGAGCATGACGCGACGACCGGTCCGGCGCAGATCCTTGCGCTCCGGCACGGATTCTCGCTCGTCGCGCTCGAATTCCCGGACATGGGGCAGGACGCAGGCACCGATCGGACGCGATTCTATTACTATCCTGAATCGGGATCAGCCGCGGCGTGCATCTTGGCCTTGGACCGGTTGCGGGTGATCGCTGGATTCCCGAAGCGGAAATGCTTCGTGTTCGGTCTCTCCGGAGGCGGCTCCATGGCGCATCTGTTTGCCGATGCCGAGCCGGGGGCGGTGGATGCCGTCGCCCAGGAATCAGGGCGGCACTTCCCCGCCACCGACAACTTCATGGGTCCAATGCTGTTGCTCTACGGGGAGCATGACCATGTCGCTCCGGAGGTCGAGGCCTTCACGCAGCGGATGGACCGGGTCGGAGCGAACGCATTGGCAGTCTCGTTCCGTCCGAACTGGGGAATGCGCGGTGCGTCAGAGCTCTGGACGCACGGTCTCTACGATCGCTGGGCCGACCGCGAGCTGATGTGGAACTGGTTTGACGAAGTGGCCAACCTGCGTCTGCAGGATGGCGGCGCGATCCCGTCCTCGAAGTCCTGGCTCCAGCATGACGGCAGGGTCTTTCCCGGACCGAAGAGCCTGTCTTGCTGGGTGGCGTTTCCCCGTCCCGTCGTCAGTGAGGACATAAGCGGAATATCGATCATCACCGCTCAAAGTGCCTATGGGCAGGCCCCGCGGGCGGTCGTCATCCTCCTCGGCGGAGGGCCGGATGAGGATGCGCGCGAGGTCATGTTCGACGGCATCCGGATGGCCGATCGCGGCTTCACCACCCTGTCCTGCGCGGGCGAGCCGGAGGACATCCTGCCGGCCATGGCCAAGGCGTGGTCGAGGCTGCCGGCAGCGACGCAGGCTCTACCGGCCTTCGTCGTGCAATACGACATGGCCCTGCCCGATGACCGCTTCCTCTCGCAGCTGAACCGCTCGCTGCGAGGTATCGTCATCTGTTCGTCGCACGGCGCGGAGTTGAGGCAGGCCGTCTCTGCGGCCTCGAACCTGGCATGCCCTGTCACCCTGGTCAGCACCGACGCCAGCTTCGCGTGCGACGGGGTCGCCAACAGGATCAGCCTCATCCAGTGCCCGGTGCCAGCCGGCTTCGTCGCCAGCCATATCCAGCGTGAGGAGGCATCGGCAGGCGTCATCACCCATGCGCTCGGCAGCGCCAACTAGCACGTACGGATGGAACGCTGGTCAGGTCCCTTTCCGACGGCGAATGTCGCCGGAACGGAGGCGGCGGCCATCCTGCTCGGCGCACTGATCCTGAGCGGGTGGGCCTGGACGCGCAGGGGGACCGCAGGATCGCTGGCGTTAGCGCTCGGGACCGTGTTGATCCTGATGGCGGCCTTGGCGCTGGCTGCGACCGGCTCGCGTGCCGGGGCCCTGGCCAGCGTCCTGGGGGTGGTGGCGCTGCTGCAGTGCCGTGCCGTGCGGCCCTGGATCGCAGCCGGTGCGGTCGGCCTCCTGCTGCTGTGTGAGCTGTGCGCCCCGGTCGTCACGCGCTACCAGCACCTCCTCCAGGACCTGTCGCTGCAAAACCGCGTCATCCTCTGGAAGGCGACCCTCGGGATCATCAGGGATCATCCGGGCACGGGGGTAGGCAGGGCCGGGATCGTGCCGCTGCTCAACGATTGGTATCTCCCTCTCGCCTCCTATCAGCATTACGCCAGTCCGCTCAACGAGACCCTCATGGCCGCTGCAGCCTGGGGCCTGCCGTTCACGGCGCTGCTCCTGACCGCCTATTTCGCGTTCCTCGGCCTGGGTCTACGGCAGGCCCGTATGGGAAGCCGACTGGCGGCGGCAGGCGTCGCGCTGCTGGTCGTCAGCTTCACCACCGGACAGTTTCAAGCCCATGCGTTCTTCTGGTGGCAATCCCAGCTCGGGTGGCTGCTTGGCTTCGCCTGCGTCGCCGCGTCCAGGCCGGGCGGCGATGCGAGTCGCCAAGCGCTTGGCCGCGGGGCACTGCTCGGCGCGGGGCTGGCCATCGTCGTCGGCGTGCTGGCCTGGGGCATGGCCACCAACCCCTGGTCGACCAGCATGGTCGGCGGTCAGGGAATCGGCATCCGTCGGGGCGAGGTCCCGGCCATGCTGGTCGTGCTTGTCGAGCCTGCAGCCATCAATCGCTCCCGGCGGCAAGTCTGGCGCGACCGGCGCGGTGCCGAGCCAATGGCCATGTCGTTCCTCAGCAGCGTACCGGATGCGCAGTGGTGGTCATCGCTCAGGGTCGCCTATGGCGGAATCCGCTCCGCCGACCTGCTCGCCGTGGCGAGCGGCGCGGAAGGTGAGGAGCTGTTGCGGGCCTGGAGCGAGGGACAGCTGGCAGGATTTTCAGTGCACGTCTCCGACCTGGAGGATTTCCCAGCGCTGGCAGGGGTGGACCATGACCCCGCCGAAGTGCAAATCCGCGTGGCCCGCTACGCGCCGTTCGTGGACCTGGACCTGCTCAAGCACGCCTGCCAAGCGAACGGTCTGGAGCCACCGCGAGAATATCCGGGTGAATCCTCGGCCTACTGGCACGTCTGGCCGTGAACCCTCAAGGCGACAGCGTGGTGCGCCGATCCATCACGACCCCGTCATGCAGGCCGAGGAAGAGCGGGGTGTCGATCAGGTCCTGCGGATCGTTGATGATGCGGATGCCCTCCACGGAGCCCAGTCCAAGCCCATCGGCAGTGGCCGGCACCCGATCGACATTGATCACGACCCATCCGCCATTGACCGCATTCGTCTGGGCGAGCAGGGCGAGGGTGCGCAGCTCGCTCATGCATTCCTGGCAGCTCGGCCTGATGAAGGCGACGTTCCAGGTGCCAATGCGCAGATCGGGCAGGCGCGACAGGGATTGCGCCACCGCATCCGGCCCACCGCTTTGGCTGCTCGCGGCAGGAGCGGCAAGCAGCGGAGTCGGGGCCATGGCAAGCGCGAGGAGGGCCAGCGCGGCAAGGACGGTGCTGAATGCCAGCGGCCGCCAGGTGGGGCCGGCCGGTGGACGTAGTGCGAGGAGGAGGCTGAGGCAAGCTGCATTGGCGATCAGCATCGCCCAGGGTTGGGGATGATGCATTCCGAAGCAGTGGCAGGGCGGGATCCAGCCGACGAGCTCCATCAGATGGATGCCCATGAAGGCGGACAGGGCCGCTGCAGCCAGCCACCGCATCAGCCCAGGTGCCCAGGGGCCTCCCAGGCCGATCGCGATCATCAGCTCGGCAAAACTGGCCGGCACGATGAACCATGCGCTTTCCCAGACGAATTCAGACGGGCCATGACCTGAACCGAGCATTGCCATCTTCAATACCGAGCCAAGCAGAAACCAGGCACCAACTGCCGAATAACCGAGAAATCTCCATGGCTCGATCATCATCTTGCCTTACCAGGAGCATGATTAGAAGGTGATCATGAGAAGGTCAACGACCGGCCCTCCGTCGCGCCCGCTGTCGAAAGGTGGATGCGCTGCCTGGCGTTCCGGGGTGCTCGGTCACTGGATAGGCACGGTGGTGGCGCGCGCATGCCGCTGGCCACTGCTCCTGAACCTCTGCTTCTGTCTCGGCGCGGCCCAAGGCCAAGCGGCTGAGCCAGGTGCACCTGCGGCCGACGTGATCGATTTGGGGAATTTCAGGCTCAGCGGACTGGCAGGCAATCCTGGCAGGAAGCTTGGCATCATCCAATTCGGGAAGTTCGAGACGGTCAGGTATTCGCTGACCAATGATCTGGGCAAAGATCTGACCGCGATCATCTGCAAGCCTAGTTGCGTCTGCTTCACGTTGAGCCAGCCGCCGCAGGTGTTCCCCGCCGGTGCGACCATCCCGATGACGGCAACGGTGTCCTGGCCAACCAGATATGGGCCACTCGACTACGTCATCACGGTGATAGACAGCAAGCTGCCGTCCTTGGCCAGGATCGGTTCGTTCGAGATCACCGGTGATATAGGCGATTTCATCGCGTTCGATGAGAACAGCAGGACAATCGATCTCGGTTCGATCGAGGCAGGGATGGAGCTGCCGAAGGATGACCTGGCGAGGGTCGCATTCCACCGGGGTGATGTGCCCATCGCTTGGGACGAGGTCCGCATCGACACCGATCAGGACCTCATTCAGGCATCGGTCCAGGCCGATCCTCTCCCGGCGCACGGGTGGATGCTGCGGTTTGGATTGCGGAGGGACGTCCTGCCCATCGGTGCGTATCGCGTCGGAGTCGAATTCACCTTCTTCGCCGCAGGCAAGCAGGTCGGCAAGACGAGACGCTCGGCGAGTCTAGAGATTCTTGGGGATGTCTACGGCAAGCCTGCTGAAATCATCTTCGACCATGTGCTGCTTGCCGTCGGCAAGACGCTGACCATCCCGATCGCACTGGCATCCCGTTCGTCGCCGAGCGGCGCAGACAGCCCGGTCCGGGTCCTGGTGGTGGTTCATGATGCCATCACGGCCCCGCATATGGCATTCACCATAGTCAAGGAAGATGAGACGCACTATCAACTATTGAGCACGCGAACGGCCGTGGGGTCCAGCACAGTGGGCGGATGGCTGGATCTGAATAGTACACAAAACGGCAAAAGCTGGTCATTGCGCATACTTGCCAATGGTGTAATAGATGACCCCTGAGTTGTTATAGGCTCAGCGCCAGTGCCCGCCAGTGCCCACAGCCTTTTTCGAAGGTGAACGAATCATGAAGTACATGCAGCAAGTCATCGTCATCGGCATGCTGCTTGCAGGAGCGCCGGTGGTCTCCGCCGCCGACGCATGCTTCGACCATGAGGACTGGTACTGCCTCGTTACAGGCATGGACATCTGGAAGTCGTTGACGCCGATCCCTCCCAACACCGATCCGCCGCCCACATCTCCCGATGGCGGGTGGCATGATCAGTATTGGCAATCGCATGCCCCCGGAGTGATGTCAGATAAGTACGGCTACAACGAAGCCGCCAAATTGTATGATGACGATAAGCATACTGAATTCTGCAGTCCGCATTGGGATTTCAAAGGGATCACTGATGCGGTCAAGCCGGTGGCGAAGGGATTCCTCAAGGGCAAACTCTGTGGCGATGACCAGTATCATGATCCCTGCGGCTTCCCAATCCTTGACGACGTGTCCTGCCCGAGCATATCGGACAAATGAGGTGAGGCCCGCGGGCCCGGCGTCGGTCAGCCCTGACTGCTCCGCTGCGCGAGCCCATGCCATGTCCGGCAACGCTCCAGCCCTGCTGGTCATGTGTGCCCTCATGCTCAGCGGTGGGAGGGCCATGGCGGCCTCGGATGCGGTGCAGGACCTTGCCAGCCTGCGAGCCTATGCCGAGACCTTGCGGACCCTTGGCACGGTCGATGTTCGCTGGGAGATGCGCCAGTCGATCCCAGGGAAGATCTGTCCAATCCATTACTTCCATGATCTCACGGCTGCGAACGGGCGCTGGCGCAGCGAGGAGAAGACCGTCGATCCAGGTCGCAACAACCTCCTGATCTCCAAGGTGGTGTTCAGCTTCGATGGCAGGCGCCTCTATGTGCTCGATGCGATGGATCGCAGCATGCTGATCACGGAAGGTCCCAAGGCCAAGCTGAAGATGGCGGATTCACCCCTGGTCCTGCCGCTGTATGCGATCTCCTCGACCTGGGGCGCGTTCGGCATGGACCGTCTGGCCTTCAACTTCATGGACGATTCCGATGGCGCCGCTGCATTTACGGCGATGAGCACATCCTGCACGCTGGTCGCTGGTCAGCCGAACTCGCTGCTCGTCATCCGGCCTGCCAAACAGGATCCTGACATGTCCCAGTATATCACCCTCGCCTTCGAGCATGGACTGGTGACCGGCATCGCAGACACCCTGGTCAACCGGGATTCCGGATTCGACCTCGGGCAGCAATGGATCAAGAACAGCTCGCTCGTGTATGCAGACGTGCCCACGGTGACCGGCCAGATGGTCCATCTGTGCACCGGTGCGAGCATGAACATCATTCACCTGACCACCAATTCGTATGTGACCCTGACCCTGAAGATCGATAAGTTGACGATTGGCAAGCCGATCGACGATGACGCCTTCGAGCTCTCCACGACCCTTGCCGATACGGTCTACTATGGCCAACGCGGGGCACCGGCGAAATGACGGCGATGCTCCCAGTGTCGGAGCGCATCCAGCTGCGCCGCTAGCAGCCAGCACGAGATCCACGACCAGGACCCGGCCGGCTTCACGCTGGTCGCCAAGCGCGTCAGCGACTGGCCGTTCCTGCGCCTCGCGCTGTCGAACATCGCCCCGGTGGCTCCGGATCTGCTGGCGACCAACGCCGCCCTGGTCCAGGACGTGGGCATCCGCATGGTCTACTCCGAACGGAACTCCCAGGAGTTCAACCGCACCCAGCGCATGCTCGAACTGGTCTTCAACGGAGGGTCCGTGGCCAGCCGCCGGTCGCGCCTGGTGCGCATCGTGCAGCTGCGCGATGCCTGAACTGCGCTTCCTGCACGCCCGTCAGGACTCCTGCTCATCACCTGGCGCACGCTGCGCGCCTGGTCCTGACGGGGACGGGCGATACGACTAGGTCAATAATTTTGTGACTCGCAGGGCGCGACACAGCATCGCCAACCGAACCTGGACGGCTCTTGCCTGCGTGGTGGTGGCCGGTCAGCTAGCCCCATGGCCCTGCCCGACCTGCGAGCGATGCGTCTGATGATCCTAGGTGCTGGCGTGCTGCTGATGGTCGGCGCCCTGGCAGGCTGCCAGGAGCAGCGCGCCGACAACAATCCATTCGTCGGACCCTCGGGCGCGGCGATCGACACGCCCTATGGCCCCGGGATCTCCGGGGTCGAGCCTGACAGCGGCAGCACGCGACCGTAGGACGGCCCGGATTACTCCGGAGTCTTGACCTTCTTCTTCTTGGTCTTCAGGGAAGCGCGCAGGGCGACGCCCTTGCGCTTCATGCGGCGCTCACGGCGGCGGCGTTTCTCGGTCTTGTTGTACTGACGGCTCATGGCATCTCCGCGGTGCAGCGGACCGGCGCTGATGGCAGGGGCAAGGGGAAACCGCTCCCAGGCGCAGCGGCAGCGCCTCGCGCAGGCCGGGCGGCCTCGGCCGCTAGGAGGCCTGCATGCGCGCGCTGATGAAGGCCCGCAGGTCGGGCAGCTCGCGCTGCGGATCGAGGGTATGGGCCTTGTCGTACTCGCGCCAGCCGATGCGCAGGCCCAGGGCGTTCAGGCGCTCGACCTGGGCGCGCACCCGCGCCAGGGGCAGCAGCGTGTCCGCGCGCCCATGGGTCATGAGCAGGTGCTGGCCGGGCAGGCCCGCGCCGAAGGCCAGGGGATACTCGTCGAGCATGGCCAGGAAGCCGCTGATGCCGATCACCCCGGCATAGACGCACGGCGCGCGCAGCGCGGTGTCCATGACCATCAGCGCGCCCTGCGAGAAGCCGAGCAGGAACAGCCGTTCGCTGGGGATCGCCAGGCGCACCAGCAGCGACGCGATCAGCTCCGTAAGCAGCGCGCGGCTGGTGCGGATCTGCTCGTCCTTGAAGGACAGGTCGGCATTGAGGTCGAACCACGCGTAGCCGTCGTAGTACGGCCGGGGCGCGTCGGCGAAGACGAAGCCCAGGCCCGCAACCCCGAGCATCGGCGCCACCGGCTTCCAGCCCGCCTGGCTGTCGCCCAGGCCGTGCAGGATCAGGCAGTGGTGGGTGGCGGCACCGCCACCGGGCGGCGGCAGCAGCGAATGGGTGAGCATCGGACTAGGCTCCTGTCCCGGTCCCGGTCCCGGTTCCCGCACTGGAACCGGCCTGGGCTTTGAAGGCCAGGGCGTAGACCATGAGCTGGCGCACCATGGCGCTCAGGCCGTTGGCACGGTTGGTGGTCAGGTGCGTATTCAGTCCGAGCTCCTCGATGAAGGCCGGCGGCGCGTCGAGGATCTGCTGCGGGGTGTGCCCGGAGTACACCGCCAGAAGCAGGGCGATCAGGCCGCGCACCAGGATCGCGTCGCTGTCCGCGAGGTAGGTCACCAGCCGGCCGTCGAAGGTGGCATGCAGCCACACCGTGCTGGCGCAGCCGCGCACCTTGTTGGCCTCGGTGCGGAAGGCCTCCGGCAGGGGGGCGAGGCTGCGGCCGTACTCGATGATCAGCTTGTAGCGCGCCTCCCAGTCGGGCTGGGCCTCGAAGCGTTCGACCAGCGCGGCTTGCAGCTGCAGGATGCCGGCATCGACCATGATCGGCAGTCTCAAGGCACGGACCGGCGCACAATGCGTCGCGTGTGCGGCCTTCAGGCGTTGAAAAGCCCCATCGGTACGGATCCTGGCGCGCATGGCCAAGCGCGCAGCCGATCCGCACCGCGCCAGCCGCGCCGAGCTCGTCCGGCTGCAGGCGAGCCTCGAGCACCACGACGAGCTCTACTACCGGCAGGCCGCCCCCGAGCTCTCCGACGCCGCCTATGACCAGCTGCGCGACCGCTACCTGCGCCTGTGCGAGGAGCTCGGCGTCCCCGAGGAGGAGCGCCATGGCAACCGCCCTGGCGACGACCTCTCCCCGGGCTTCACCACCGTGGCGCACCGCGTGCCGATGCTCTCGCTGGAGAAGGCCTCCAAGGACGACCTCGCCACGGCCGAGGACAAGCTGCGCGAGTGGGACCGCCGCACGCGCCGCCTGCTCGACCTGCCGGAGGGCACCAGTCTGGCCCTGAGCTGCGAGCCGAAGATCGACGGCATGTCGGTGTCGATCACCTACCAGGACCGCCGCCTGGTGCAGGCGGTCAGCCGCGGCGACGGCGAGCGCGGCGACGTCATCACCAGCCAGGTCATGGAATGCGGCGCCGTGCCGGTGCACCTGCCGAAGCTGCCCAAGGGCCTGGTCGAGCTGCGCGGCGAGCTGTTCCTGACCCATGCCGCCTTCCAGGCCCTCAACACCGCGCTCGCAGCCGCGGGCGAGAAGCTGCTGATCAACCCGCGCAACGGCTGCGCCGGGCTGATGAAGCGCAAGGATGCCGAGTCGCTGCGCGGCACGGGCATCTCGGCGGTCCTCTATGCCATCGCCTACCACGAGCACGTCCCGGTGCCGGCCACCCAGCACGAGGTGCTGGCCCGCCTCGCGCAGTGGGGCCTGCCGACCGACGCTCACGGCGCCACCGTCGCCGACATCGAGGCGGCGATCACCTACTGCCAGGCCTTCGGCGCGACGCGCGCCGGACTCGACCACGACACCGACGGCGTGGTGGTGAAGATCGACGAGCTGCGGCGCTACGCCGCGCTCGGTTCGACCAGCCACTCGCCGCGCTGGGGCATCGCCTACAAGTTCCCGCCCGAGCGCAAGCCGACCATCCTGACCAACGTCATCGTCCAGGTCGGCAAGAGCGGCAAGCTCACGCCGGTGGCCGAGCTCGAGCCGGTGTTCCTGGCCGGCACCACCGTGACACGCGCGAGCCTGCACAACTTTCCCGAGATCGAGCGCAAGGACATCCGCATCCGCGACACGGTGCTGGTCGAGAAGGCGGGCGAGATCATCCCGCAGGTCGTCGCCGTGGTCCTGGAGAAGCGGCCACGCGCCACCGAACCGATCCCCCGCCCGACCACCTGCCCGGCCTGCGGCGCGGCGGTGGTCGAGGAGGCGATCTTCATCCTCTGCCCGAACCCCTCCTGCCCGGCGCAGCTGCGCGAGCGCCTGCGCCACTTCGCCTCGCGCGGCGCCATGGACATCGACGGCATGGGCCCGGCGGTGATCGACCAGGTCGTCGAGCACCTCCAGGTGAAGACCCCGGCCGACCTCTTTACGCTCACCGTCGAGGGCCTGGAGAACCTCGAGCGCAGCGGTCGCAAGAGCGCCGAGAACCTGGTCGCGGCGCTGGCCACCGCCAAGGGCCGCGGCCTGGCGCGGGTCCTCAACGGCCTGGCGCTGCGCCACGTCGGCGAGAAGCTCAGCGAGGACCTGGCGGCGCATTTCGGCTCGATCCAGGCCCTGCTGGCGCTCGCCGAGCGCTACCGCACCGATCCCGCGGCCGCGCTCGAGGAGATGAAGCAGGTCGAGCAGGTCGCCGACACCACCGCCACCACCGTGCTGGCGGAGCTGGGCAACGAGGCGGTGCGCGACGTGATCCGCGACCTCGGCCGCCATGGGGTGGTGATGAGCGCGCAGAAGAGGGTGCTGCGCGAAGTCGTCGGCGTCGCCGGCAAGACCTTCGTGCTGACCGGCACGCTGCCGAACCTGTCCCGTCCGCAGGCCGAGGAGCGGATCAAGGCCTGCGGTGGCCGCTGCTCGGGATCGGTCAGCAAGAAGACCGACTACGTGGTCGCGGGCGATGAGGCCGGCTCGAAGCTCGCCAAGGCCGAGGCGCTCGGCGTGGCGATCATCGATGAGGCGGGACTGCTGGCCCTGCTCGGCGGCTGAGGCGCCCGCGCGCGGCGCTCAGCGGGCCGCCCGGTCGCGGGCGCGCGCGCCTTCGCGCATCTGCGCATAGGGCCACGGCTCGGGGATCGGCCCCGCGCCATAGCGCGCCGCGAGGTGCGCGTCGCGCCAGCGGCTGAGATCCATGCCGGTGCGCGTCTCCAGGGTCGTGGTCAGACCGGCCAGGGTGGTGGAGGGGCTCACCGCGATGCCGAGGGTGATCGCCAGGTTGAAGAGGTCGTCCGCGCGCCGTTCGAGCATGGCCAGGCGCGGATCCCGGCGCGGGCGGCGAGCCACGCGCAGCACCGCCCAGCCCAGCACCACCCCCGCCACCGCCGCGCCTAGGCCGAGGGCCAGGTGGCGTGCCTGGCTGCGGGTGGCGGCGCGCTGCTGCGCGACCGCCTCCGGGCGGTTGCGGTCGGCGATCTGGCTGAGGATGGCCGGGGTCATCGGCGGCAGGTCATCGGGCGCGATCTCGGCCAGGCTCCTGGCGATCGCCGAGGCCGGGGTCGGATCGATGCTCCGCCAGTCGTGGTGCGAATCGATGTACTCGCACCAGGCATGGGCATTGATGCCGCGGAAGGTCACACCCTGCTCGTCGCGCTCGGTCGAGGCGAAGCCGATCACCAGCCGCGCCGGATGGCCGGTGTGGCGCAGCAGCAGGACCTCGGCGGTGGCGTAGTACTGGCAGTGGCCGACGCGGTTCTGCGGATTCTGATCGAACAGGAAGGTGCGCAGCGCGCCGCCGGAGCCGTGCATCGGTGTAGGCAGGTCCAGGCTGTAGTTGCAGCGCGCCTGGATGGTCGCACTGATCGCCTGCGCCGCGTCCTCGGGGCGCATCGTCGACCAGCCCTGGCCGAGCTCGATGTCCTCCCAGGGGATGAACTGGCGCAGGAGCGAGTCGATGCCCAGGTAGCGCGACTCCTCGCCCACCGGTGCGGCATGAACCTCCTCGGCGAGCGAGCAGCGGTAGACGCGCGGGCTGTCGCCGAGCCCGGTGCGGTAGAGGTTGCCGATGCCGTCGACCAGCAGCCCGTCGAGATCCACCGCGTCGGAGCCGTCCGGATGCAGCACCACGTCGTTGTCGCTGGGCGCGCGGTAGACCCAGCATTCATGCGCCGCGTCGGGCGCGGCGCGGTCGACTGCGGACACCTCGTCGATGCTCGGCGCCCGCCAGCTGATCTTGGCGCCGTCGGCGATGGCGAGGTCGAAGCTCATCGCGCGCAGGTAGACCATGCCTTCGGGCAGCGTGTCGTTCTGCCAGCTCAGCCGCGCATAGATGTCGAGGTCGGGGCTGACCTGGCCCGGCTCGCCGATGGTCGGGCTGCGCAGGCCCTCGGTCTTCTCCGTCGGGTTGGCGATCGTCGGCCCGGGCGCGGAGCTGTACGGGCTGATCGGCTTCTCCTGGCGGTTGATCAGCTGCCCGGCGAGCGCGGCGAGCAGCACCGCCACCAGGGCCGGGGCCAGCGACCAGCGCGCCATCGCCAGGAGCGGGGGACGGCTGCGCGCCGAGGAGCGCGCACCGCTGGTCGCCATCAGCCACGAGTCCGCGGCCAGGGCCCCGAGGCTGATCGGCAGGAGCGCGAAGGAGGCCTGGCGCGCCTGCCGCGCCGACTCGGCGTTGATGCCGAGGTAGAGCACCTCCAGCGCCGCCAGCGGCACCAGCCAGCGCAGCCAGCCCAGGCGGCTGGGCACCAGCAGCCATGAGGCCATCGCCAGGCCGAGCACCGCATGCCACTGCTCGCGGCTCTCCGGCCGGAAGGCCAGCCATACCGCGCCGGCGGTCGCCAGCAGCACCGCCTCGGCTACCATGATGCGCCGCGACCACGAGACGATCTCACCGAGCAGCC
>Ga0302314_10006865_pt1 | contig 20542 bp, 16 predicted proteins | sample III_Palsa_N2_3_FD_200533 | JGI IMG/M metagenome (GOLD analysis project Ga0302314, IMG submission 200533) | Peat permafrost microbial communities from Stordalen Mire near Abisko, Sweden - III_Palsa_N2_3 | ecosystem: Environmental > Terrestrial > Soil > Palsa > Peat permafrost | place: Sweden... | reverse complement strand
GTCGCGACCTCGGTGAGCACGTCGCGGAACCACACCGCGAGTGAGTCGGCGTTAACCGCGACCGGCAGCTCTACGGCCCCGGCCGCGGTGAGCGCCTGGCTCGCCTCGTCGTGCAGGAGCCGCGTCTGCCGCCCAAGGCGTACCAGCCACTCGCCGTGCGCGGTGGGACGGCACGGCGTTCCCCTGCTGATAAGGACCTGGCCGGCTGCGGCCTCAAGGGCCCGGATGCGCTGGCTGATCGCGCTTGGCGTGATGTGCAGCCGCCGTGCGGCCGCGTCGAAGCTCCCGTGATCGGCGATGGCCACGAGCGCGTCCAGCTGGCCGGGGTTGAGGTCCACCAGGCAAGTGAAGCACAGCTAAAGGTTCATTAGGAACTTTCGTTTGCCTTCACAAGGCGGCATGCCTAGCGTCGGACCCATGCTTGATGATTCCCTCGGCGGGCTGCTTACCGGACTCTCGCTCATCGTGGCGATCGGGGCGCAGAACGCCTTCGTGCTCCGTCAGGGGCTGCGCCGTGCGCGCGTCGGCGTCGTCGTGGCGGTGTGCGCGCTCTCCGATCTCGCGCTCATCGTCGCCGGGGTGACCGGCATCGGTGCCGTCGTGCAGCATGCCGGATGGGCACTGACGGCGGTGCGCTGGTTCGGTGTCGCGTTCCTCACCTGGTACGGGCTGTCCTCGCTGTGGCGGGCGCGGCGCCCCTCCACCCTGGCCGCGGCGCCGGACGGCACCGGGTCCGCGTTCGTGACGCTCCGCCGGGCGCTGGCACTGACCTGGCTCAACCCGCACGTCTACCTCGACACCGTGCTCCTGCTCGGCTCGATCGCGAACACGCACGGCCCGACGGGGCGCTGGTGGTTCGCCGTCGGGGCGTGCCTGGCGAGCGCGGGGTGGTTCACCGGCCTGGGCTTCGGCGCCCGGTTTGCCGCCCCGCTGCTCACCACCCCGCGCGCCTGGCAGATCCTCGACCTGCTCATCGCGGCGACGATGCTGCTGATCGCCGTCAAGCTGGCGACCGGTTGATCCGTGACAAGGCCCCCGCACGCGACAACGTAGGAGGACCGGCGATGGCGTAGGATGCGGTGTTAATTGAGCATGATTGGCACTTGGAGGAGTACACGGCATGCTGGAGTACCTGTTGGCGGCCATACTCTTCGTCGCCATGATCACGACGCTGGTGTATCTCTGGAAGCGCGAGCACTCGTAACCGCTCGCAGTTCTACCTGCATCATTATTCCACCCGCCTCATTCCACCTGGAACTGGCGCATCATCGAGTTGTCCTCGTGGTCGAACAGGTGGCAGTGCCACACGAACAGGCCCTTGTGGTCGAAGTGCGCCTTGACCCGCGTGATGTAGCCCGTCGGTGAGGCGCACGAGTCCTTACGCCCGAGTTCCCATGGGTACGGCGCCAGGACGGGACCGCCGTTGATCGACTGGCGGTTGAGTACCTCGAACTGCACCTGGTGCAGGTGGAAGACGTGCGAGACCACCGCGGCGCCCTCCGGGGAGAAGTTCGACACCTCCCACACCTCCGTGGAGCCGTTCTTGGGCTCCTCGGTCATCGCGTCGTCCCAGCCAAGCGGATTGGGCGTGCCGTCCCCGTTCACCGTGCCGCAGAGGTAGCTCGCGATCACGTTGACCTGGAAGTTTGAGCCCACCTCGCTCAGTGACACCTGCCTGGTGTTCGTCCTGGTGGCCAGTACCGGGGGCTTCGGCAGGGTCAGGTGCTTGGGCGGGATGGACTTGTCCTTGGACCTCAGCGGCACGACGGTGAACCGCATCACGGTCCCCGTGGTGCCCGTGGTCGCCGCGGCGCCAGTGTTGGTGAGGTACAGGTGGGTGCCCGGCTTGTGGCCGGTGAAGTCGATGATGACGTCGTACCGCTCGGACGGCAGGAGCGGCAGCGCGGACGTGCCAGAAAGCTCCACCGGGTGGGGAAGGAAGCCGCCGTCGCTGCCGATTACCCAGATGGGCACCGCCGCCTTGGCCGACCCCGAGGGGTGCGCGGCCGACGTGACCTTCAGCGCGAGCTGCCGAACGGCGCAGCCGTTCAGCAGCCGGAACCGGTAGCGCCGTGGCTCCACGTTCAGGTTGGGCCAGGTGTTGCCGTTGACGGTGATCGTGGAGCCGTAGTAAAGCCCGTTCCAGATCGGCGGGATGTCGGTCTCAGGAATGTACGGCCCGTTCCATGAGAGGTTCTTGGCCGGCAGGTACTGGGTGCCGTCGGTGTTGAAGCTCGGGTCCGCGATGATCAGCGGGATCTCGTAGTACCTGGTGCCCGCTCGGTCGCCGCGGCGCGGGGCCGGTCCGGGCAGGTGACCGGCTGGCACGTCGCCCGCGCCGCCGCGCAGGTTGTACAGGCCGAGCAGCCCGGCCCGCACGCTGAGCCTGGTCATCCCGAGGCTGTGGTCGTGGTACCAGAGGCTGGTGGCGCGCTGGTCATTCGCGAACTCGAACTGCGCCATGCCCGACGCCCACGCCACGCCGGCTCGCGCCTGGGCCACCGCCTTGAACTGGTAGTACTTGCTGCCGACGGTGGCGTAGCCCTGGGGGATGTTCTTGGCCAGCGGTAGGTACCACGCCTCGGGGTAGCCGTCCGAATCCTCGTAGGAGTGCGCGCCGTGCAGGTGCACGACGAGCGGCACGGGTCCGGTATACGCCCCGGGGGTGCTGGTGAACTTCGGCGGCTTGTCCCTGTTGGCCGTGCCACCCGGCGGGTTGGCCCAGTGGATCGTCGGGTCGACCGGCAGGATGTGCGGCACGTAGTCACCCGAGGAGTTCACGAGCTGGTTCGCCCATGTCAGCCGCGCGTGGCGGTTGACGGTTGCCTCGATCGTGTAGCCGGGCGCGTGGAAGGACTTCGCGTCGGTCGTGGACCCGAACCCGAAGACCGGCGTGCTCGGGAACCCCTTCGGCAGTACCTGCTGCCGAAACGGCCGTGCCGCGAGCGAGTAGCGGTCGTACGTCTTGGTGGCGGCGGCCATCGGCATCGCCGGCGGGATGAAGAGCTGGGTACCGAACTGCGGGATGGTGTTCGGATCGAGCTGCCCCGCGCTCGCACCGGCCGCGGCGATGATGCGCGGACCCGCGATCGCGGCCCCGGCACCCGTGACCGCCGCGGCGATCAGTGCCTCCCTGCGCGTCAGCTTCATCAGTTCCTCCGCTCCTCCTCAGCCCAACAGCACTCTAGATAATTTCGCGGCTCATGACCGGTGAACGGAGAGTTGCCCAGATCGTAACGGGTTCCTGCTCAGTGAACCCCAAAGGGGAAGGAGACCGTCGTCTCGTCGAACGCGTCGCTGCGGACGGTGACCACAAGCGACCACTGCCCGGTGAAGCCGAACGCCGCGAGCTGGGTACGGTACTGGCCGCGCGTGGTCTGGGTGAGCGGGACCGTGATCGGCCCCAGTGCCTTGGCCGGGTAGTAGAGCTCGGCCGTCACCTGGGCGGGGACGTAACCGCGGCCCGCGTCATTGGTGAAGTACACGTCGATGGTGTTCGGGCCGAGCCGGGCCGGGCCGATGAACACGTGCACGATGCCGGTGCCGTCCGGCCCGCCGGTGTTGAAGGGCTGGCTGGCGGTGACGGTCGGCGCGTACGCTTCCCGGCCGGTCGCGGTGTTGACGAGCACCGCGGTGAACGCCAGGATCACCGCGGCGACGACGAGTTCGACCGCCACCGATACGCGCAGCCTGCGCAGCGCGGGAACCGTCGGCGGGGCCGCGGCCGGTGCGTCGAGCGCGGTTGGAGCGGAGAGCATGCCGACCGTCGCGGGCGCGGCGGCCGTCGAAGGGCCGTCGGCCGTAGAAGAATTATCAGCCGTCTCGGAACCTTCAGCCGCCACAGGATCATCGGCTACCGCATGACCATCGGCCGCAGCAGGACCAGCAGCCGCCGGGCGCAGCCCGTGCCTGATGTAGCGACGGGCGAGGTAGCCGAGGCCGATGAGCAGGACGAGTCCGGCGACCTTGGCGAGGATGAGCCGTCCGTAGGAGGTGTCGGCTAGGGCATCCCACGCGCCGACCTCGCGCCAGGTCTGATACGCGCCCGACGCCACGATCACGGCCACGCAGCCAAGCGCGATCGCGGAGAACCGCTCCACCGCGACCGCGGTGCTGTCGGCCGGAGTGCTGTCGACCGCGGTGCCGTCGGGTACTGGGCCGTCGGCCGCTTCGTCCGCCTGGCCGTGGCCGCGCAAAGTGAACCCGGCGAGGACCGCGAGTCCGCCGATCCAGATGGCCATCGCATCGAGGTGGATGATGTCCGCGGGCACCCCGCCAAGCGGTGCCTGCACGCCGGTGGACGCGTGGTCGTAGACCGCCCAGCTCGCCGCCACCGCGGTGGTCAGGATCGCCCAGGTCACCCCGAGGGCGATCCTCGCCCGGCGCCCGGCGCCCGGCAGTCGAGGCAGCAGCAGGCTCGCCGCCCCGCCCGCGAGGAAGGCCATCAGCTCCCGTGCTTGCGAGGCGGTACCGAACGTGCCTGACAGCGAGGACCGCACAAGCTGCGCGTTGACGAGCTGCCCGATGCCCTCGTCGGCCGCGTAGGGACCCTGCAGCAGCAGGCCAAAGAGCGTCGACAGCAAGAGCGCCGCCCAGCTCACGCTGACAAGACGGATGACGCCCTTGCGCCTGGCGCCCGCGGGCCAGCAGACGATAAGGAACGCCACCGCGCCGCACATCAGCGCGAAGCTGGTGTACTCCGTCCAGCGGACGACCGCGAAGAGGGTGCTGACGAGGGCGTTCGGCGTTTCCTCAAGCGCGGGCACGTGGGTCGCGCTCGGCGCGCCGATGGAGAACGTGAACGCGCCGGAGACCGGATGCGTGTCCGCCGAGATGACGTGCCAGATCGCCGTGTAAGTGCCGGTGCCGAGGCCCGGGAGCAGCGACACCTCGATCTCCTCAGGACCCGCGAGCGTCGTGTCCCCGTTGTCGGCGCGGTTGCCGTCCGGTGTGTAGACCTCAAGGCTGGCAGTCGTGATGCCGATCGGCTGATCGAACGTCGCGGTGACCTGGCTCGGTGCCGTGGGCACCACGCTGCCGTCGGTCGGGTACGTCGACGCGAGCGCCGCGTGCATGAACAGCGCCGGTGCGGCTGGCGCGGCGACGGCGGCCGGTGCGCCGGTGGCCGCCTGTGCCGCTGGCGCGGCTGTGGCCGCCTGTGCCGCTGGCGCGCCGGTGGCGACTCCGAACGCGGTCATCGCCGCGATGACGGCGATCGCGGCCCACGCGGCGAGCTTTCGGCCCCGTCGCCTGCCCCGCCCCGTCGTCAAGGTCGGCTAGCCCGTCTGCCGGCCTGCCACGCGGAGAGCCCGGCGACGAGCCCGACAAGCCCGACGGCGAGGCCTACCGCGCCGAGCAGGATCGCCAGCGTGACGTCGCTGTTGCCCGACCCGCTTGTCCCTGACGTGTCCGTTGGGCCGGCAGCGGCGTCGCCGGTGCTGCCGGTGGTGAGGATAAGGATCGGTGCCGGGTGTTCAGGCGCGGGCTCGCCCGGCTGCGTCAGGTCGATCCACCGCACGATATCGCCGTTGGAGTAGGTCTGGACGGCCTTGAAGACGAGCTGGCTGATGCCCGACGGCAGCGGGTCCGCGGAGACGGAGAAGTCCTGGAACTGACCCGGGAGGATCTTGCCACCAGTCCAGGCCACCTCGGAGACCGCCGAATCGAAGGTGCCGTCGTCGGTCGTGATCGGCTTGGCCAGGGTCACCGTCGTCACGCTGGCCGTCCAGCCGGGGACCGGCTTGACCAGCAGCTGTGCGATCGGGTGGTCGGTCGGGATCTTCACCTGGAGCTCGACGGTCGCGGCCTTGGTCTCCTCGTCGGGTACCCGGAAGGTGAGCTCGGCCGCGGACCCAGCGGGCGCGGACGACGGCGTGATCACGACGTGCGCGAACGCCGGGCCGGCCAGCGCCACCACGGCGATCAGGCTGCCCGCGGTGACGATGACGGCACGTTTGACGAGGCCCCGGCTGGTACGACTGCGCATAAGCACAAGGAAACCGCACCTTTCGCGTTCGCACGGCGGAAACCGATCAGTAGGCAGGTTGGCACCGGGTCGCGAGCTTGCCAAGATGATCCCGGACCGTGGCGACTCTTGGCGACTCTTGGCGGCTTGAGCGCTGCGTAAGCTGCTGAGCGCGACGCGTCCGTGCCGCCTATCCTCAGGAGTGCCGATGACTGGTCCTGCTGTGCCCACGGTTCCCGCGTTTGACCACATCTTTGTCGTGCTCATGGAGAACCACTCGTCCGCCCAGATAATTGGCAGTGCGGACGCGCCCTGGGGGCTGGCCCCGCTGACCGAGAACGACGCGGGCGACCGTGATGAGCGACTTCTTCGCGGCCGGTTAGCCCCTGGGCCGAGAGGCAGCACGGCGGTGCCACGGGAACCAGCCGTCCGTTCGGGAAAATGATTTTCCGATGCAACCCACCGGCGGCGGGCGGTTGTCTGTAGGACCGAGGAGGTGGGCCGTGAGTGCCGAATTGGACTCGGACGAGGAGTTCCGTGACTTCATGCGCGGCCGGTGGCCCGCGATGGTGCGGCTCGCCTACGGGCTGACCGGTGATCAGGGGCACGCGGAGGACGTCGCGCAGGCCGCGTTCGCCCGGGCCTACGCGTCGTGGTCCCGGGTCGCGCGGACGGATGACCCCGAAGCCTACGTCCGGCGGATCGTGGTCAACGAGAACCGCAACCGGTTCCGCAAGCGCCGGGTGGACGAGAGCCTGGTCGGCGAGGTGCCTGAACCACCGGCACGACCCGGGCAGCCGACGTCGGGCATGGCGGGCACGGTGGACGCGCTCGGCGACAGCGCGGCGCTGCTGAACGCGCTGCGCAGGCTCGGATCGCGGCAGCGCGCGGTGATCGTGCTGCGCTACTGGATGGACATGTCAGAGGGCCGATTCCGTGTCCTATGTGCTGATCACCCTCAAGGACGGCAGCACCATGCGGGTTGCCGCGACCACGGTCGGCCCGCGGAAGTTCTGGGCCTTCTACCTCAGCCGGCCGTCGCGGACGGGTGACCGCTGGGCGGCCTACGACGCGGCCGGCAAGGTCGTAGCGTCGGGTTCCCTTCTCTAGCCCGGCCAGGTCAGTCGTCCAGGTCTGACTCGGCCAGCAGACGCGGTGCCGCGTCAGGGCCGGTCAGCAGCGCCGCGAGCAGGTAGCGGTCCCGCCACCGGCCCGCGGCCCAGGCGAGGCCATGCGCCAGGCCCTCGGGGCCGGCGGCATGCAGCTGGCCGTCCAGGTAACGCCACGGGACTTCGGTGCCGCCCACGGTGAGCTTGTCGTGAGCGTAGTAGCGCGGGGGAGCCTCGGGCACCAGGGAACCGATGTTCTCCGGTACCGGTGTGAGCTCCCCGGCGGAATCGATGGTGCCGGCGATCTCCTCGGACAGGAGCGGCAGGTCGAGCAGGTCCGACAGCCGTCGCGCGAGTCGGTAGGGAGCGAGGATGAGCGGGTCGCCCATGACCAGGGGATAGAGGTCGGGGACGTCGACGACAAGCACGTCGTCGACGTCGGCCACGACGACCTTGTCGCCGTGGACCGCGCGCACTCGATCGGGTGGCGCCACCGTGTCGGGACAGACCTCCTCGGCGGTCGCGAGCGCGGCCCACAGCGACCGAAGCTGCGAGCGCGACACGGGTCGCGCCGGATCGGCCAGCCGGTCAAGGAGTTCGCCCGCGCCACCGGGCTCGGCGAGCAGTTCCGCGAGCGAGCGCCTGACCCCGAGAGCACGGGCGATGAGCGGGTCGGCGAGGACCCCTGCCACGGCTGCGTCGTGGCCGTCGGTGCCCCGGCCGCCGGTGTTGCTGCCAGCGATGTCATAGAGGCCGGCGAGCAGCGGGTCGGAGTCCGGGGTGCGAAGGTCGGCCGGACGGCGCCCGTCGAGCATCAGGTGCCCACGGAGCCACCAGGCCGTATAGGACGGCACGTCCGCATGACGGCCGTCCGCGAGCCGCACCCGGGTCGGCTCGACCAGGGCCGACCGCAGCGGGGGGCGGGCGAGCAGTTCGAGCGCCCCCGGCCAGTTGTCCGTATCGACGAGGTCAAGGTCGCGCACGGCCACAACCTCAAGAGCCAGCGGAGGAACGGACCGTGCCTCCACGTCACCCGTCAGCCGAGCGCGGGTGTCGGCTGCCCAGCCGTCCGCGCCGTCTAGGTCCAGGTCGATGTCCGACTCGTCGAGGTCGACGTCTTCGGCGGTCAGCAGGCCGAACGAGGACAGCACGCCGGCCGCCTCCAGCGCCCTGGCGCCGTATCGATCAAGCGCCGACCTCTCTATGGTGCCAAACGGTGCGTCCGCCGCGATCAGCTCGGCCAGCGGCGAGCCCGGCAGCAGCAGTTCGGCGGCCGGGTACCAGTCGCCGTCATCGCCAGGCAGCGCGAGGTCCCCGAGCCACGGGTACTCGCCGGGCTCCGCGCCTACGACGGTGACGAGGCCAAGCACCGCGCCAGCGAGCCGCTCAGGCGCGTCGTCGTCGTAGCTGGCTTCGACCGCGTTGTCGTAGGAGGCGGCGACGGCGGCGCGGGTCGCCGGGTCCTCAAGGACGCCGCGCGGCGTCGCCTCGACGGCGCCGAGCCTGGCGAGCAGCGGATGTGCCGCCTCGGGCGCCACGACCCGCAGTCCGAGCACGGCCAGCCTGTCCGGGTGCTCGATCCCGGCGCCTGGCAACAGCACGCCGCGCGCGCCGCGCACGAGCCGTCCGTCGGCCAGCGGCACCGGCAGCGCACCGAGCTCGGCTAGCTCCGGTGCCGAGGCGTCGGCGAGCACCGCGTAGAGACCGCGCCACCAGGACGGCGCGCGGTTGAGCGCGGCGAGCAGGTCGGCAAGCTCGGCGAGCGGCAGCCGCCGCACCCCGAGCACGGCGAACGCCGGATGCCGAGGCGGTCCCGCGACAAGGTTGGGCAGCACAGGCGCGAGCCAGTCGGCTAGCCCAAGAGCGGTGCTCCCGAGGAGCAGCGCGTCGCGAGGACGGACTCGTGGTGCCGTGGGTCCGCCCGTGGCTGTTGCCCCGTCTGTTCCTGGCTCCTCTGTCCGGGGTGCCTGCGCCGCCACGGCTGGCAGGAACGCCACGTCCGGCAGGCGCGTCGCGATCGCACGCGACAACCGGGCGTCGAGCTCGCCCCGCCCGACCGGGCCAGGCACCAGGTCGAGGAGGCCGGGTCCAGGTGCCAGGCCGGGCAGCATCGCGGCGTACACCTCGGCGGCCCGCTCGACGATGAAGTCCGTCAGCGGCCCGGTCGCGACATGCCGCCGGTCGGGGCTCAGCGGGAACGACGCGAGCAGCAACGCCGGCAGCCCAAGCGGCTCATCCGTCGGCGTCGGCGCGTAAACGACGGCGCTCACCTCACTACCGGGCGGCGCAGACGCGTCTCCCACCGCGGCCGACTCGTCAGCGCTGAAGGTTTGACCAGCGCTGAAGGTTTGACCGGTCATAGGCGGCCTAACTTTCAGCGCTATCGGGGCGCCATCGGCGGCAGCGACCGGGACCGCCCACCGCACCGACCAGGCGGCGTGGGCACGCTCCTCGACCGGCCGGTCCGCGAGCAGTAGCGGATCAAGAACGCCGCTCGCGCCAGCCACCCGCCATTCACCGACGGCGTCGTCGACCGTGATCGTCGCCGTGCCATCAGCATGGACCGCCGTGAGCACCCGGGTTCCGGCATCGGTCTCGATCACCACTTCGGCCAGCGCGGGCAGCGCGAGCAGCAGCGCCGCGTCGGCACCGGCGAGCAGCCGCGTGACCAGGTCGATGGCGCCGTCGTCGCGCAGCGGCAGCTCCACCGCGGTGGCGAACCCGTCCGGCGGGCCGTCACCGGCGGACGAGCCCTCCGCGAGGTCGGCGTACGCGAACGGCAGCCTGAGCACGGGAACGTGGCCGTCCCTGGCCGCGAGCTCGTCGGCGAGCGCGGGGATCGCGGCGCACAGCTCCCGCGTCCGTTCGCGCGACCAGGCGACCGCGCCGGTCGTGGAGCGGATGCGCGGGGCATCGCTCACCGCGACCACGGCCGCGAAACCCACGCCAAACCGGCCCACGGTTTCCGCGGCCGCGTCGGCCGCGTTGTCGCCGCGCTTGCTCGACGCGCGCAGCGTGGACAGCGCCTCGACCCCGGCGGCGTCAAGCGGCGCCCCGGTATTGGCCGCGACGAGCGTCCCGTCCCGCAGCGTCAGCCGCAGCCGCCCGGCCACCCCGGCCCGCACGGCCGCGTCCGCGGCGTTCTGCGCGAGTTCCACCACGACCCGGTCGCGGTAACCGCCGAGCGCGTAGTCCTCCTCCGCGTTGGCGTCCTCACGCAGCCGCGCGGGCGAGGCGGCCCAGGCGTCAAGCACGCGATCGCGCAGCACCGCGGTGGCGAAAGGATCGCCAAGCCCGTCAATCACAGCCCGACCTTAGTCCACCGGCTAGCCCCCCGCGGTCGGCCCGCGGCGGTACGCAGGCTCGCACGCGCTAGGACATGAATTGTGACGTTTTTTGAAGTCAGATGACCGGCATGCGCGGTAAGTTCCTTTGCGGTCACGGTGAGCGGGCCGTGGAACTACTCGGAGGAACCATGCGACGACGCTTGGCCGTATTGACTGCCGTGCTGTCGATTGGCGCGGCGGGTACGGTGGTCGCCGGTGCGGCGATCGCGGGGACGGCCGTCAAGACGACGCCCACGGCGTCCGCGGTTCCATCGGTGGCGACGGCCCCCGCCTGGCGCACCCCGGAAGTAGTGCCAGGCATAACCGCGCTCAACGTCGGCAGGAATGCCATGGTCGATTCGGTGTCATGTGCCTCCGCGGGCAACTGCGCTGCCGGCGGCCGCTATGCGACCGCACCGCTTAGCCCCCGCACCGACAACTTGCAGCCGTTTGTCGTGAGCGAGGTGAAGGGCGTCTGGGGCACGGCGGAGGTGGTGCCGGGCACGGCCGCGCACAACGTCAGCGGCGAATCCGGGATCCTCTCGGTGTCGTGCGCGTCGGCCGGTAACTGCGATGCCGGCGGCTACTACCAGACAGGCAATTTTGACCGGCAGGCGTTTGTCGTCAACGAGACCGGCGGCACCTGGGGTACCGCACGGGAGATAGCCGGACCTGGCGCCTTCGGCGGCAGCCCCACCGAGGCCGCGGTGGCCTCGGTGTCATGCCCGGCCGCGGGTAATTGCGCCGCGGGCGGGTACTACGGCGCCGCCGTCGGCAACTCAGAGCAACACCGCCCGTTCGTCGTGAACGAGACCGGCGGCACCTGGCGCACGGCGGAGGAGGTGCCGGAGGCGGCCGCCCTGCTGAAACTTGGCTGGGCCGAGGTCAACGCGGTGTCGTGCGCCTCGCCTGGCCGGTGCAGCGCGGGCGGCGACTATACCGGCGGCAGCGGCGGCTTCCTGGTGGACGAGTCCGCGGGCACCTGGGGTGCCGCGCACGCCGTCCCCCCCATTGACCACAGCGCCCAGGGCAACGTGTTCGGCATCGAGGCGCTGTCGTGCGTCCCCACCGGTGCTTGCAGCGCTGGGGGTTCATTCGTCGACGTTGCCCCGCAAAACCAGGCCTTCGTCATCGACAAGCTGGCGCCGCGGCCCACGCGCGCGGTGCTGTCGCTGTCGGCGGCGAGGGTGACCCACGGGCACGAGCAGGCCGAGCGGGTGTCGGTGGTGATGTCCGGCTCGGGCGCCGCGCCGGCAGGAAACGTCACGATCAAGGCGGGCAAGACCGTCGTCTGCGTGCTCAAGCTGGCGTCAGGCAAGGGCTCATGCAGGCCGACCGCGACCAGGCTCAAGGCCGGCACCTACCACCTGACCGCGGCCTACGGCGGCAACGCCGACTTCGCCCCGTCCGTCTCCGCCGCCCGCACCCTGACGGTGCTGAAGTAGGAGTCGGTCGTAAGCACCAGGCTGGTTAACGCCTGGATCGCGTTCGAGTCATTCGGCGCCGAGCAGGTGGCTGGAGACCCGCGCGAGATGGGCGCGCATCGCGGCCACCGCCGTCTCCGCGTCGCGGGACTTGAGCGCGGCGACGATCTCTGTGTGGTCGCGCTGGTACTCGGCCCGGCGCTCGGGCGAGGCGCTGCGCCGCTTCATGTCGCCCCAGACGCGACCCCGGCGTGCCAGCTCTACCTGGGAGTACAGCCGGACGAGTAGCGGGCTGCGGCTGGCGGCGACGATTGCCGCGTGCAGCGCGGCGTCCCACTGCTCGAACTCCTCGAACCCCGGCGCGCGGTCGCCGCCGTCCAGGCAGCGGTCCATCTCGGCGAAGTCGCGGGCGGTCGCCCAGGCCACGACGAGCGGCATGACCTGCGGCTCGAACATTCGTCTCACCAGCATCACGTCGGCCGGGGAGAAGTCGTCCTGCCTACCGCTGACAGTGCTGCCAACAGTGCTGCCAACAGTGCTGCCAACAGTGCTGCCAACAGTGCCGCTCGCGCCGTCCGTACGCAGGAAGGTCCCGCGTCCGACCTCGCGGGAGATGCGACCCTGCGCCTCGAGCACGCCCATCGCATGCCGCACGGCCGAACGGCTGACGCCGAGCTCGGCGGCAAGCTCGCGCTCCGCGGGCAGCCGGGCGGCGGTCCCGTCCCCGCCGGACCTGGACACGATCAGCGCGGCTAGTTCCTGATGCGCCTCACTCCGGTCAACCATTATCCAACCAATCATGATTTGGTGGTCGTCAGTGGCCGGAAAGCCAACCAAAGATGACCGTTGACGCCTCCTGGCCTCTGATCTACGCTCAGGAAATCGGAAGTTGGAAACCAATCTATCATATCGCAACCATATTGGTTGCGATATGACCCGCAAGAACACGCGAGGAGACGCGACGTGCGGCTTGCCACGATCATCACGGCAGACGGCCCGAGGCTTCAGGTCAGGGCACGCTCAGGCTACGTCGACGTCGGCGCGGCGACGGGCGATCCGCGGCTGGCGAGCCTGCGGTCGTTCCTTGAAGCCGGCCCCGAGGCGATCGAGGCGGCCCGCGGGCTGCGCGCCGGCGAGGGCGTCGAATACCAGCAGAAGGACTTCGCACCCGCGGTGCCCGAGCCGGAACGGATCCTCTGCCTTGGCGTGAACTACACCGAGCATGCGCTTGAGGGCGGGCGGGCGGTGCCGACCTGGCCCGAGGCCTTCGTCCGCGGCCGCGAGAGCGCGCTCGGCCCGTACGCGGACCTGCCGCGGCCCGCGCTCAGCGAGAAGTTCGACTTCGAGGGCGAGCTTGGCATCGTCATCGGCGCCGGCGGCCGCTACCTACCGGCGGACAAGGCGATGGACGCGATCGCCGGGTTCACGGTGCTCAACGACGCGTCGCTGCGGGACTGGCAGCGTGCGGCGACCCAGTGGACGGCGGGCAAGAACTTCGATGCGACGATGCCCATCGGCCCAGAGGTGGTGACCGCCGACGAGGTGGACATCTCCGACCTGGCGCTCACCACCACGCTCAACGGCCAGGTCATGCAGTCGGCGCGCACCTCGCAGATGCTGATCGACGTGCCGTCCGCCGTGGAGTTCTTCTCTTCCTTCACCACCCTGAGGCCGGGTGACGTGATCGCCACCGGCACGCCGGGCGGGGTGGGCTTCGCCCGCACACCCCCGGTCTGGATGCGGCCTGGCGACGTCATCGAGGTCACCATCGAGGGCATCGGCACCATCCGCAACCGGGTCGTCGCCGAGGCGGGCGACCGGTCGCAGTGGCGCTGGCATCCGGGCAGCCCGATACGCGTCGGGCTGTAACCCGGCAGAGAATCGATCACTCAACGCCGCCAAGATGGTGGTGTTCGGCATGACCGGACAGTCGGAGTTCGACGCGATCCACTACCAGTACTTCTACCGGCTCGTCCCGCCGGACCTCGAGGAATCGTACGCGATGATCGCGATAGCACAGCGGCTCGGCTATAAGAAGATCGCGCTCGCCTTCGGCAACGACATCGGCTCACAGACCTTCATCCAGCCCGCGATCAGCGCGATCGCCAAGGCGGGCCTGACGCTGAGCGCGAACGAGACCCTCGACCTGTCGGCGAACACCTTCCGCACCGAGGCGGAGAAGATCGTGGTGAGCCACCCCGACGTCATACTCACCGAGGCGCTCGGGCCGACCGACGCGACGTTCCTCTCCGAGGTCAAGCAGCTCAACAACGGGACCATGATCCCGGTGATCGGCACCTCGGCGACGATCTCGCCTGACTGGTACAAGTCGGTCGCGGCGGCGCTCGGCGGGTCCACGATCGCGTCGACTTATCACGCCGACAACCTGGTCACCGAGACGAGCGGCCCCGCCTACACGCCGTTCTACGCCGCGATCATGTCACAGCAGGGCAAGACCGGCTCCACCGGCGACTTCTCCACGTACCTGACCGCGCCGGGGGCCGTGCACCTGTACGACGCGATCAACCTGGCGGCCCTGGCGATGGTCGAGGCGAAGTCGACGACCCCGGCCAGTTACGCGCCCTACCTCGCGAAGGTCGGCGATGGCACGCCGGGCGCGACCGTCGTCTACTCCTACGCCCAGGGCCTCGCGGAACTGAAGGCGGGCAAGCAGATCCGCTACGAGGGCCCAGGCGGCCCGACGAGCTTCGACAGCTACAACGACTCCACCGGCCTCTTCCAGATCGATACCTACAACGCGGCCGGTGCGGTCCAGGTGACGGGCAACATCACCGCGGCGCAGCTCCGGGCCCTCTCGTGACGCTGTTTCTCGCCTCGCTCGGCTTCGGCCTGGTGACCGTGCTCGGGATCAACGACGGTAGCTTCGGCGCGACGAGCGCGGACCTGTTCCTCGTGCTGATCCTGGCCGCGGTGTTCCTCGGCGGCCCGGGCCAGGCGTACGGCGCGATGTCAGGCGCGGTGATCATCGGGCTCGCGACCGAGATCAGCGCGGCCTACATCACGCCGTCTTACAAGGACGTGGTCGCGTTCGTGATCCTGCTCGCGATGCTCGCCGTCCGGCCCCAGGGAATCCTGGGGGTAGCCGCCTAAATGACTGCCGCACAGCTCTTCTACGTCATCAACATCCTCATCTACGCGGGCGTCGACATCATCGCGTGCCTGGGCCTGTCACAGCAGTTCGGCGTCGCCGGAGTGACGAACTTCGGTTTCATCATCTTCCAGGCCGCCGGGGCCTATGCCGCGGCGATCCTGTCGCTGCCGGGCGACGGTGCCTATGGCGGGTTCCAGTCCTACATCGGCGGCCTCAACCTCCCGTTCCCGCTCCCGCTGATAGGCGGCGCGCTGGCCGGTGCCGTCGTCGCGCTGCCGTTCACGTTCCTCGTCGGCAGGCGGCTGCGCGGCGACTTCGCGGCGGTCGGCCTGCTGGTCACCGCGGTCATGTTCAATCTCCTTGTCACCGACTACCGGCCGCTGCTCGACGGCTCGGCCGGTCTTTCGCTCGTGCCCGCGCCGCTCCAGGGCGAGTTCAACCCGCAGGGGCAGGGCTACCAGTGGGCGTACGCGGCCGGTGCCCTGCTCCTGGCGGCGGGGGCGTTCTGGCTCGTCAGACGGGTGACGGAGTCCCCGTATGGCCGGTCGCTCCGGGCGATGCGCGAGAACGACATCGTCGCCGACTCGCTCGGCAAGAACCTCACCGCGCTGCGCGCGGGCGTGCTGCTGCTCGGCGGCGCCCTGGCCGGCCTGTCCGGCGCCGTCCTTGTCGGGTTCATCAACCTGTGGGCGCCCTCGGCCTGGGGCTATGCCGAGACGATCGTGCTGTTCGGCGCCGTGATCATCGGCGGCGTCGGCAGCCACCGCGGCGCGGTGCTCGGCGCGATCCTCGTGCCCGTCGGTTTCGAGGAGGCGACCAGGTTCATACCGCAGTTCGGCCCGCCCGGTCTCGTGGACGACCTGCAATGGGTCGCCATCGGCCTGCTCGTCGTGATCTTCCTCTGGCTCCGACCGCAGGGGGTGCTGCCCGAGCGCCGCCGCCTGGCCGGCGCCGCCTTCGCCCACCAGCAAAAGCCTCAAGACGGTCATATGGAACGGACCGTGCCTTCGCCTGAGCCGGCCATCTCGTCTCAGCGAACCGCCGCCCCCGCCCATCGCCGGTTGGGGCCAGCCGCAGAAAGTCCGGTGCAGGGGACCCCGGCCCCAGCCGATGCTCCGAGGCCTGTGGCGCCCAACCCCGGCAAGAATGGGGCAGCGGGCCCCAGCCACGTCGTGCTGCGGGCCGAGGGCGTGGAGCGGGAGTTCGGCGGCGTCCGCGCGGTGGCCGGCGTGTCGCTCGAGGTCCGCCGCTCCACGCTGACCGGTCTCATCGGCCCGAACGGCGCGGGCAAGTCCACGCTGCTTGCCATGCTCGCCGGGACTCTCCCGCCGTCGGCGGGCGTGATCACCTACGACGGACGCGACGTGACCGCGATGCCCGCCTACCAGCGGGCCAGGCTCGGCCTTGTCCGCACGTTCCAGCTGGCGAGTGAGTTCAGGCGGCTCACCGTGCTCGAGAACCTCCTCGCCGGGGTGCCGAGGCACCGGGGCGACTCGATGCGCGGTGCGCTGCGCGGTCCGCGCTACTGGCGGCCGGACGAGGCGGCGGCGGTGACCCGCGCCAGGGAACTGCTCGATCGGTTCGGCCTGACCGCGCACGAGAACACCTACGCGGGCGACCTGAGCGGCGGGCAGCGCCGCCTGGTCGAGATCATGCGGGCGCTGATGACCGAGCCGACGGTGCTGCTGCTCGACGAGCCGATGGCCGGCGTGCATCCCGCGCTCGCCCGCCGCATCGGCGAGCTGCTTACCGGGCTGTGCGCGGACGGACTGACCATCCTCATGGTCGAGCACGAACTGGCCATCATGGACGAGTTCTGCGACCCGGTGATCGTGATGGCGGAGGGAACCGTGCTCGCCGAGGGCACGATGCGGGCGCTGCGCGGCCGCCCCGAGGTCGTGGAGGCCTACCTTGGCGGATGAGTCTGGTGTCGAGCCCGCTGTCCGCAGCGCGCTGCTCGCGGAGGGCATTCACGCCGGATACGGCTCTGGTGACATCATCGGTGGCGTCAGCGTCCGAGCCGCCGCAGGTCAGGTCGCCTCCATCGTCGGCCCGAACGGCTCGGGCAAGTCCACCCTGCTCAAGGCGCTCACCGGCGTGGTCCGCGTGTCCAAGGGCCGGATCATGGCGGGGGATAGGGACATCACCGGGATGCCCCCTGAGGAGGTGGCCAGGGTCGGCGTCGGCTACGTGCCGCAGGTCGACGACGTGTTCGCGCCGCTCACCGTCAGGGAGAATCTGGCCATGGGCGGCTACCTGCTCGGCCGCCGCGAGGTTGGCGCCCGCGTCGACCGGGTGCTCACCGTGTTCCCGAGGCTGGCGCAGATGCTTAACCGCCGCGCAGGCAAGCTCAGCGGCGGCGAGCGGAAGATGCTGGCCATGGGCCGGGTGCTGATGCTCGAGCCCGCGGTCTTCCTGCTCGATGAGCCGACCGCCAACCTCGCGCCGAAGATCGCCGCCGAACTGCTCTCCGAGCACGTCCGCGCGCTCGCCGAGGCGGGTGCCGCGGTCCTGATCGTCGAGCAGCGCGCCCGCGCGGTCCTCGCCATCTCCGACCACACCTACGTGCTCGGCGGCGGCCAGGTCCTCATGGAGGGCACCCCGGCCGAGCTAGCCGCCAGTCCCGCCTTCACCGAATCCTTCCTCGGCGGCACCCAAACCCGGATGAGCTAGCGCGTCGTCATTGCCCGCGGACCCGCTGGTCGCTCCAATTTCCGGCTAGCAGGGGCCGCCGAAGGCCAAGGAGGTGCTGCGGGCGATGTCGACGTACCAGTGGCCGGCGGTTTCCGTCGCCACCAGCCACTGCGCGCCGTTGCTCGGGCCCTGGGGGAGGACAGGGAGGTCCATCCCGCCGAGGCTGGCCTTCGCGTTCACCGTGAAGCGCACGGTCGCGCCGCCGTTCCCGGCTGGCCGGGCCGACACCGTCCGGAACGAGGAGACGGTGAACCTGGGACCGCTGCCGACGGACGACTCGACGCACGAGCGCTGCGCGGGCAGCACCGTTCGCCCGACCTCCGCCGGCTTGTTGCCGCCAAGCGCCGACCAGAACGCGGCGACCGCCCGCTCGGCCGCGGCCGCCTGAGCCGCCGTCAGTGTCCCCGATACCGGCGGCGGGCTAGCGGAGACACTGGTGGAGGAGCCGGAGCCCGAAGCGGAGACATTGGAGAAGCCGCCAGAGCCCCCAATGACGTCAGAGCCCGCCTTGCCGTCCTTGATGAGCTGCGACAGGTCGGCGACCTCGGCCGCGGGCGGGGCCGAGACCTGGACGGGCACGCCGAAATCGTAGAAGTCGGTCGTCAACACCACGCTGGTGCCGGCCGGCGCGCCAGATCCGCCCGTCGGGGTCAGCGACAGCTTCTCCCGCCGCACCAGATTCTGGCTGTCCACCCAGACATCCACCGGGATCGCGGCCGACCCGAGGCTCTTGAGGAAGGCCAGGACGCCGGCCTTGTCCGCGGCCGAGACCTTGGCCGTCGCCTTCGCGGGATCGATCGTCAGCGCGAACCCGGTCACCGGCACGCCCCGGATGGTGCTCGCGCCGAGCCTGGTCACGCTGCTTGACGCCGCCGTCAGCGACGCGAGCAGGTCGGCGGGATCGGCCGGGTCGGCGCCGAAAGACGAGCCGAGCAGCGCGCTCGCGGCCGTCGGCGCGCCGCCGGACGCCGCGGTGGGCAGCGCCAGCCAGGTCTTACCCTTCGGCACCACGCTGCCGGCGGCGGGGATCTTCATGTACGTCGTCGGCGGGACGAAGAGCTCCGTCATGCCCACGGGACCTTGCATGGTGATCGTGCCGCGCGACCGGGCGAAGTCGAACAGGCCGGTCTCGGCGAACGACACCGTCATGCCCTGTGATCGCGTCGTGATCGTGGACGTGATCCGAGCGGTCTGGCCCCTGGTATGGCTCACCGCGGCGGCGAGGGTGACCGGCTGGCTGTTGCCCGTCTGGGCGTGCTGGGTGCCGCAGCCGGCGGCAAGCACGGTCGCGCCGACGCCGGCCAGAACCCCGAGAAATCTACCGCCGCGCACGTGTGACCCCTTCGCCTGGTTTGGTGATGTGCAATAGTGTCGCATCTGTTTTCCGGTTGATTAACCGGGTTGGGTGTTATGGGTGCGGTGGGGAGACAGCCGGGTCCGTTCGGGATGACGGGTGTGGTCTTTGCCCCTATCCGCTGTGAATCCAGGCGGTGACCGGGCGGAGCCGGTACCGTGATTCGGTGACGACCTGGGCTGATCACGCCGTCTTGTGGCATGTGTACCCGCTTGGCTTCACCGGCGCCGAGCGGGCGGAGCTGCCTCCTCGCGAACCGGTCAGGCACCGGCTGCGGCAGCTTGAGCCGTGGCTGGACTACGCGATCGAGCTTGGCTGCAACGGGCTGCTGCTCGGGCCGATCTTCGCCGCCGAGACGCACGGGTACGACACGATCGACCACTTCAGGATCGACCGGCGGCTCGGTGACGATGCCGATTTCGACGCGCTCGTGACCGCCGCCGACCAGCGCGGCATGCGGCTGATACTCGACGGGGTGTTCAACCACGTGGGGCGCGGGTTCCCCGCGTTCCAGGCGGCGCTTGCCGGGGGACCGACGACGCCCGCGGCGCGCTGGTTCAAGCGGTCACCCGATGGCGGCGACTTCGCGGTCTTCGAGGGACACGGCCAGCTGGTCGAGTTTGATCACGACGAGCCCGCGGTGCTCTCCTACGTCATCGAGGTGATGAACCACTGGCTCGGCCGCGGTGCCGGCGGGTGGCGGCTCGATGCCGCGTACGCGGTGGAGCCGGAGTTCTGGGCCAAGGCGCTGCCCGCGGTGCGGGAGTCGTTCCCTGACGCGTGGTTCCTCGGTGAGATGATCCATGGGGACTACGCCGCCTACGCGACCGAGGCCGGGCTCGACTCGATCACACAGTACGAGGTGTGGAAGGCGATCTGGTCCTCGCTCAACGACAGGAACCTCTACGAGCTCAATCACGCGCTCGAGCGGCACAACTCGTTCCTCGACGGAGAGCTAGCGCAGACGTTCGTCGGCAACCACGACGTGACTCGCCTGGCCACGGTGCTCAACGATCCGCGTCACCTGGGCCACGCCCTCGCCGTGCTGTTCTGCGTGGGCGGCGTGCCGAGCGTGTACTACGGTGACGAGCAGGGTTTCCACGGTCTTAAGGAGCACAGGGAGGGCGGAGACGACGAGATCAGGCCCGCCTTCCCCGCGTCGCCCGCCGGGCTGGCGCCCGGCGGCTGGCCGGTGTACCGGCTGCATCAGCGGCTGATCGGTTTCCGCCGCCGCCATCCCTGGCTGGTCCGCGCGCGGACTATCACCGACCACCTGACCGCGTCCGCGATGGCGCTGCGCCTGTCGGGCGATGTCGGCTCCGGTCAGGTTCTCCTACTGCTGAACGTCGGGGACGAGCCGGTTGCGTTCCCTGTCGATGCTGACGGCCTGACGGTCGCGGAGGTGCCTGAGCCCGGTGCCGTTCCCGACGACCAGCTGACCGTTCCGCCGCACAGTTGGACGATCCTGGCCTAGCTTTCCGCATCCTAAGATCTCCGTCTAGTTCGCCGCGTCGCGACGGCCTCGTTCAGGCCCAGATCGTCTCTTGGCTGAGCAGCG
>Ga0302314_10006863_pt1 | contig 20546 bp, 18 predicted proteins | sample III_Palsa_N2_3_FD_200533 | JGI IMG/M metagenome (GOLD analysis project Ga0302314, IMG submission 200533) | Peat permafrost microbial communities from Stordalen Mire near Abisko, Sweden - III_Palsa_N2_3 | ecosystem: Environmental > Terrestrial > Soil > Palsa > Peat permafrost | place: Sweden... | reverse complement strand
GGAAATGTCGGGATGGCTGTTGAAGCCAGGCTTGGCGAACAGTCCGATCTCCACCCGGCCCAGCGGCGTGAAGCCTTCGGGCTTGAGTGCGCCCGACAGCGCCATGCCCGCCATCAGGTCCATCGGCAGCATCACCACATCGGCCAAAGGCGTGGCCGTGCGGGTGTCGTTCATGATGGTGCCCATTCCGTCGACCTGGATGGTGACCTTGACCCCGGTCTTCTTCTCGAAGGCGGCAGCAACATCGGTGAGGCCGGAATTGGAGATCACGCCAGGACTGATCACCCGGATTTCAGCCGCCGCCGCAGGCGAAGCGGCGAGGCCGCAAAGCGCGGCAACCAGCAGGATCGGACGCATGTTTCCCCATATTCTTGTCTTTATGGGGCAAGCAAACGCCGGATTGGGCCGCTTGGCAAGCGGGCCGGAGGCTTAAGGCATCCCGCTCGACTTGTGCACGTATTTGGCGATCTCGGGCGGATTGCCCAGATCCGGCACGGTCGCTTCCCAGGGCATGGACAGGGTGGGATCGTTGGCGAAGCGCTTCATCTTGAGCGTCAGCCGGGCGCCGCAGCCCGGCGCCAGACGGATCGGGAAGGTGGTGGCGTTTACCTCGGTCGTGTTTTTGCCGTCGGTGACGCTTTCAATCTGGTGTTCGCCATAGGCGCCGCCCTGCACGACGACGCTGCGCGACATGCTGGGGCTGACATTGACCAGGGTCACGGTCAGGCTGTCGGGGCCCCAGCCGTCAATCAATGCGGCGACATCCTGCGGCAGGCCGGCGCGCCGGCGCACCGGATCGAAATAGCGCAACCGGCAGAACAGCAGCGAGCCGCCCTGGCCCGGCGTGGTCTTGGCCCAGCCGGGATGCTGAATATAAAGGCCGGCCTCGATCAGCTGGGTCAGCGGCGTCACGGTGGCGGGGTTGTAGTCCAGCGCCGAGTCGGCCAGCCGCATGTCGGCGGAAGTGTTGTCGTCATCCACGATTTCCATCTGGTGACGGATGCGCGCCAGGCCGGCACGCAATGCCTTGACCGGATACTCGGGATTCTTGCCTTCCAGGAAGTCGTACCAGCCGGTTTCCTCGCAACGCGCGCGGTCCGACGGCTTCATGGTCAGGTGGTACATCTCCAGGAAGTTGTAGCGGTACTTGCCGGGCTTGAAGCTGAACCAGCCGTCATCGCCGCGCATGGTCGGGGTGGAGAGCTTGCCGTCCACCGTCTTGGCCTGGGCGTCGATCTTGTCGGCGGTGCTGCGCCAGGCTTGCATATATTTGTCGTCGCCCTTCGACAGCAGATAGGCGTTCATGAAGCCGACAAAGGCGCGCGGCACCCGGTTGCGGTCGTCGCGCTTGCCGGTCATCGGCACCACGGGCGCAAAGCCCCAGCCATAGCAGCCGCCCCACCATTTGCCGCCGGTTTCGCCGCCGATCTTGCCGTCCAAGCCGATGTTGGACGGAATGATGCCGTCATTGTCTTTCACGTGCTGGACCCAGGCGTCGCAATAGCCCAGCACCCAGTCTTTGTATTTCTCTTCATGCGTCAGCATGTAGGCGTTGGCGGGCAAGGTGGTGGCCACCAGGTTCAAGGGGTGGTCGCCCACCACATCGGTATAGTCCTTGAAGTGCGCCAGCATGCCTTCGTAACCGCCCTCGCCATGGCCGAGCGAGGGAAAGCGGTTCTTCACGTCAATGGGATCGCCGGTCCAGTCCAGCGCGGTCGCCTTGCGCAGCATCGGCCCGCGGCTGCCGTTCATCAGGCTTTTGATCAGCTTGAGCTTGGGATCGTAATTGGGCGCGCCGGGGTCTTCATCCATGTAGAAGCCGGAGAAGCGCTTCACCCGCTCGCGATAGATGCGGCTGTAGGGATCGCCCAGCGGCATCAGGTTGAAGACGGTCAGGCCTTCGCCATTGTGCTGCCAGTCGAACTGGCTGGGAAATTCCTTGTAGTACATGCCCAGCTTGGTGGCCGGCACATCGGTGGTCTTGGCGTCGCTATACTGCCGGACATGGCCTTCATAGGCCTTTTCGTACATTTGCTTCAGAACGTCATCGCCGCCCAGAGCATAGAGATGCGGCCAGTCGTTGACATTCTCGATGGCGTCGTCGGGGCCGTCGTCGCCGCCATAACGCACCGTGGTTTCCAGCCAGCCATTGGACGGATTGAAATAGCGGTGGAAGAACTTCACGCAGGCCGCGGTGTGGGCGCGCAGCAACTCGCGTTCCAGCAGCGCCCATTCCGGCGGGTCCATCGGCGTGCCGATGGTGATGGCGGCCTCAGTGGCAAACGCCTTTACGGGCGGCAAGGCAAGCGCGGCGGCGGACGCCATCAGGAACGAACGGCGGGTGGTGTGCATGGACGTATCTCCCGTACTTTTGTCCGATCCTAGAGGCATCACCTCCGTCGTCACCAATCCGATTCAGACATGGATTGATGCAGGCTTGGCATCAAGGTTTTAGCGACGCCAGATAGGCGGCGATGTCCACCTTGTTCTCGTCCGTCATGTTGGCGACTTCCGGCTTCATCGGATCCACCGCCGGACCGCCGCGGCTGCCGCGCTGAATATCGTAAAGCTGCCGCACGATGCCCGAGGGCGAGCGTCCGGCCAGGCCCGGCACATTGCCGTCACCCTTGAGGGTTGCGCCATGGCAGGAGGCGCAGGGAAAGGCGCCATTGCCGCTCTGCACCAGCTTCTTGCCCCGCGCGATCGCGCCCTTGGGCACATAGGCGACAAAACCGGAGTTGGGATCGCGCAGTTCGACCAGATCCAGATTTTCAGGCAGTTCGACAATGCGATTGCCGATCGGTTCGCTGCCGCCGTCCTTGGCCTTCACCAGCATGTTGTGGCTGGAGACGTCGAACTTGGGCACGGTGTCGCTTTCCACCACCCGGATCCATTTCTTGTATTTCAGCCTGGAGAAATAATCGGCCGCGATCTTGAGTTCGTCGGGCGAGACCGCGCCGGCCACCTGATACATGCTCTTGATCGAGCCCATGGCCGGCTGGGAGGTCTTGCGGCGGGCCTCCTTCATCTCCGTCACCTGCTCGATGATGTACTGGGCGGGCTGGCCGGCCAGCGAGGCGTTCTCAGGACGGCCCTGGCCGTTTGGCAGGTGGCAGTAGCCGCAGGCAAAGACCTGGGGTTTGCGGCCATGGGCCACCACCTCCGGCATCGGGGGATGGCCGTCGGGAAACCAGTCCGGCACCACAAAACGGTCGCCGACGCCGGCATCGGTGAAGCGGACCTTGGAGCCGGGCACCTTTTTCTGGACGGTGTCATCGGGCTTGGAGGGCGCGGGCATCGCCTGCGGCACCGGATAGGCCCAGATCGGCACCCCATCCTCAGCTAGGGCCGTGCCGCCCAGCACCAGGGCACCCAAACTAAGCCCCGACAAAGCAAGGATAATTCCGTATTTCCGCATGCGTCTCCCCGGACGTTTTTCTTGTCGGGGCAGTGACACATGTCTTATCGCGCCGGGCAAGTGGATTTAGTGCGTCGTGCCGCCGCCTTGGAGCTCGATCAGGACCACCCCCACCATGATCAAAAGCCCGCCGGCCGCCTTCTGAATAAGGTTTCGTGGCGACAAATCCTCCCGGCCCAGCCTGGGGAAAAACAGGGTGAGCAGGATGGCGAACAGAAAGACGAAAAAGGTCGAGGTCGCCGATATGGCCGACACCAGTCCCACCGGCGCCAAGAGCGAGGCGTAGCGCACCCCCAGCCCGCCGCCCAGGTTGATCAACTCGTTGGCCGCATTGACCCCGATCACCGCGCCCGGATTCCTGCGGAACAGGCGCGCGAACTGCTGGCGATAGCTTGGCACCGCCAGGATCGCGGCGCCGAACAGACCCTCGCCGACAAAAGTCCAGAAGGTGGTGGCCCAGAATTCGTCATGCACGGCGAAGAATTTGAACACCACGCTGGACAGCGCCAGCACAAAGGTGGCCGACAGCATCAGGAACACCAGCCTGGGCTTGAAGCGCCCCAGATGCAGATGCTTGTCCAGCGACAGGCCGATGGCGCCTGCCACCACAAGCCCTGCACCCAGCAGTTGCGGCCAGCGCGGCAGTTCGTGCAGCAAAAGCAGGCCCAAAAGGAAAGTAAAAAGCGTGTTGGCCTGGAACAGCGGTGCAACGACAGAGGCTTCGTTGGACTGGATGGCGCGCAGGTAGAACAGCATCGCGCCCATATAGAGAATGCCCGACACCGTCATCACGATGGTGGCAAGCCAGGGCAGCGCCAGCACGCGGGGTTCGAACAGCCACAGCACGGGGAGGGCGGCAACACCCAGGAAAGCGGTGAACACCATCAGTACGGTGGTGTCGCTGTCGTGGAAATATTTATCGACCAGGAATTTGTCGATGTGGGTGGAGATCGCCCACAAAAGCGGCCCGGAGAAGGCATACAGAAGCCACATCTCCGGGCCTGCTGATGTCTTACTTGGGGATGAGGACGTCGGTCACCGGCGTGCGGGGCGCGGTGCCCTTGTCGATCACCAGGGTTACCGCCAGATGCACCGGCGGGCTGCCAGGCGCGGGACGGGCGTCATGCGGCACTTCGCGCGGCACGATGAAGCTTTCGCCGGCATGGATAATCTTCACGGGCTGGCCCTTCATGTACAGTTCAAAGGTCCCGGTGACGACTTCGGTCATCTCCACGCCGTGATGGATGTGCGGCGTGACGGATTCGCCCTCCTTGAGATCACGGGTCTGGATAATGACCTCCTGATCCTTGCTGCCGGCCGGCACGTCATAGGTCTGCTTGTCGGGTGTGTTCGGCACCGCCATCTGGCCGCCCGACTGGGCGAAGGCTGCGGTCGAAGCCAGGGCGACCAGGCCGCCGATCAGGTACTTCTTCATGGTTTTTCTCCCCAAAAATCGGCGGCAGCTTGGCGGTTTGGGCCAAAGCTTGCAAGCCGCCCAGAACGCAAAATGGGCTTCGCGCGTTTCAGCCCTGATACCGTCTGAGCCTATTTTCATGCGCTTTATTTCCCGGCTTCCCCGGCCCACGCTTTTGGTGCTGGGGCTGATCCTCTGTTTCGCCGCTGTCCAGCTGGCGCCGGGCTTGTTGCCGGCCCACGCCGCGGCGGCCGCGCACAGCCAAAGCGCCGATGCCAAAGCCGACGCCCAGGTTGCCCAAGCAGGTGCCAAGACCGATTCCGCCAAGACCAAAGGCAAGAGCGCCGGCAATGGCGCCAGCAGCAGCGGCAAGGCCGAAGGCCTCTTGGTGGCGGAAGTGCTGCTGCTTCTGGTGGTGGGACGGGTGCTGGGCGAAGGCATGCAGCGCATCGGCCAGCCGGCGCTGATGGGCACTTTGCTTGCGGGCATTATCCTGGGACCATCCCTGTTCGGCTGGTTATGGCCCAGCGCGCAGCATTTCCTCTTTCCCAAGGACGAAGCCCAGAAGGGCATGATCGACGGCCTATCGCAGATCGGCATCCTGATGCTGTTGCTGCTGACCGGCATGGAGACCGATCTCAAGCTGGTGCGCAAATCCGGCGCCGCGGCGATCGCGATTGCGCTCTGCGGCATCGCCTTTCCTTTTGTCTGCGGCTATCTGCTGGGCCAGTTGGGGCCCGCCGTGCTGTTCGAAGGCGTGGGCAACGGCAGCCGGCTGGTGCCGTCGCTGTTCCTAGGGACAGCGCTTTCCATTTCCTCCATCAAGATCGTGGCGATGGTGGTACGGGAAATGAACTTCATGCGCCGCAACCTGGGCCAGCTCATTGTCGCCACCGCCATCATGGAAGACACCTGCGGCTGGGTGATCATCGCCATCACCTTCGGCATCGCGGGTGCCGGCATGCACGGCTCCGGCCCCGAAGGCATAGACTGGCTGGGCCTGGCCAAGACTGTAACCGGCGTGGTGCTGTTCCTGGTCTTCTGCTTCACGGCGGGACGCTGGCTGATCTTCTCCGCCATCCGCTGGGTGAACGACAATTTCCGCAGCGATTTCGCCGTGGTCACCGCCATCCTGGTGATCATGGGGTTGTTGGCCGAAATCACCCAGCTTCTGGGTGTGCGCACCGTGCTGGGCGCCTTCATGGCGGGCGTGCTGATCGGGGAATCGCCCATCCTCACCGGCCATATCCAGACCCAGTTGCGCGGCATGATCACCGCTTTCTTCATGCCGATCTTCTTCGGCCTGTCGGGCCTGGCGGCCGACCTCACCATCCTCAAGAGCGGCACCCTGATGGCGCTGACCGCGCTTCTGGTGGTGATCGCGTCCTTGGGCAAATTCTCCGGCGCCTTCGCCGGCGCCATGCTGGGGCGGCTGTCCTGGCGCGAGGGCATCGCGCTGGGCTGCGCCATGAATGCGCGCGGGTCCACCGAGGTGATCGTCGCCTCCATCGGGCTTTCCATGGGCGCGCTCAGCCAGAATCTCTACACCATGATCGTCACCATGGCCGTCATCACCACCATGGCCATGCCGCCGATGCTGCGCGCCGCCCTGCGCGACCTTCCCATGAGCAAGGACGAGGAAACCCGCATCGCGCGCGAGGCCATGGACCAGCGCGGCTTCCTGCCCAGGCTGGAGCGGTTGCTGCTGGCGGTTGATGACAGCCCGGTCGGGCGAACCGCGGCGCGCTTTGCCGGGCTTTTGGCAGGCGCGCAGGGCATGCCGGTCACCATCCTGAAGCTGGGCAGCGATCTGCGTCACGGCGCCGGGGCTGAAGCCCCCCGCAAGGCAGCGCCGGAAAGCGAAAGCGCCCATGTCGAACAGCCGGACGAAACCGGCACACGGCAGAAGGAGATAAGCGGTGCGCAGTCGCATCTCGAAAGCGCGGCCGACCTGAAGGCCGACGCCATCGCGCGGGAAGTGAAGGTCGGTGCCAAGAAAAGTGCCGCGCGGGTCAGGGACGACGAGGCCGAGCCCGAACCGGAAAAAGTGCATGTGATGGCGCGGGTGCCGGTGGATTCGCCGGCCGAGGTGATCAAGGACGAATCCCGCAAGGGCTATGACCTGATGTTCGTCGGCCTGGAGCACAGCACCGACGCGGAAGGCGGCTTCACCCCCGAACTGGGGCAGATCGCCGCCGGCTTCGAAGGCCCGCTGATCCTGTTCGCCAATGGCAAGGGGCCGCTCGGCCACAAGAGCCGCATCCTGGTGCCGGTCAATGGCAACCAGCAATCGCGCCGCGCTGCCGAGGTCGCGCTGGCGCTGGCGCGGGCCACCGGCGCCCAAGTGCATGTTCTTTTCGTCTCCCAGACCGACGGTCATGCCCGAACCCGGTTGCGCGAGGAACGGGTGCTGAAGGACATGACCGAGTTGGGCGAGCGCTATGGCGTGGCGGTGACCACGCGCATTTCGGCGCGCTCGGCGGCGCCCGACGCCATCCTCAAGGAAACGCAGCGCAGCTTCAGCATGATCGTGATGGGGGTGGCGGCGCGCCCGGGTGAGGAATTGTTCTTCGGCAACACCGCCGCGGCGGTGCTGAAGGGCTGGCAGGGGCCGATCCTGATGCTGGCGTCTTAACGCGACTCCAGCCAATGCACCGAGAAGAGCCGTTCCTCATCGGTCCATACCGCGCGGGGGTTGAAGCCGGCGCGCGCCGCCATCTCGCGGAAGCTTTCAATCGTGTATTTATGGCTGTCTTCGGTATGCACCGGCTCGCCGGCGGCGAAATCGAACCGCGCGTCACCGATGGTGACGCTCTTCCGCTTAAGGCTGACCAGATACATTTCGATGCGATGGGCGGCCGCGTTGTAAGGCGCATAATGGGCGAAAGCGCCGGTGTCGAAATCCGCACCCAGCTCGCGATTGGCCCGCGCCATCAGATTCTTGTTGAACAAAGCGGTGGTGCCGGCCGCATCGTTATAGGCGGCGTGCAGCCGCGCCGGATCCTTGACCAGATCCACGCCGATCAAAAGCCCGCCGCCATTCAAGCTGGCGCGCATTTGGCGCAGCAAGGCCATGGCGGCATCGGGCTTGAAATTGCCGATGGTCGAACCCGGGAAGAAGCCGGCGCGGCGGGAGATTTTTGAGTTCCGGCCCGGCAGGTCGGGAATCTCCAGCGGGCAGGTGAAATCGCCTACCACCGGCCGCAGTACCAGGGCGGGATAATCTGCCGCCAGTGCGCGCACCACCTCGCCCAGATAGTCGCCGGAAATATCCAGTGGCGTGTAGGCGTACGGGTTCTCGGCTGCATCCAGCAGGATGCGCACCTTGCGCAAGGAGCCCGCGCCGAATTCCACGATCTCGACATTTTTGCCCATCAGGGCTGCGATCTCACCGGCATGGCGGGTGAGCAGCGCCATCTCGGTGCGGGTCTGATAATATTCCGGCAGCGCGCAGATCTCATCGAACAGGCGCGAGCCGGCCGCATCATAGAAATATTTGCAGGCGATTTCCTTGGGCGTCTTGGCCAGGCCTGTGATCAGGCTGCCGGCGAAATTTTCATCCGCAGCCTTGCTGGCTGCCGGAATGCGAGCGAGGGGCGTGTCCATCAAATATCCTCCGCCAAACGGATTCCAGAAAACTGCCAGCGCGCATGCGGTGGGAAGAAGTTGCGATAGGTGGCGCGAATGTGGCCCGGCGGGCTGGCGCTGGAGCCGCCGCGCAGCACCATCTGGCCGATCATGAACTTGCCATTGTATTCCGCCGCGACCCCGGCAAAGGCCTTGAAGCCGGGATAGGGGTCATAGGCCGAGCGGGTCCACTCCCACACCTCGCCATGCGCGAACAAAGGAGCCGCCACTTCCCACTCGAATTCCGTCGGCAGCCGCGCGCCGGCCCAGGCGGCATAGGCCGCCGCCTCATAGAAGCTGACATGCTCGACTGGGGCGTGTGCGTCGAGCGGTTGAACGCCCGACAAAGTGAAAACGCTCTCGCTGCCGTCATCGTCCTTGAGCCAATAGAGCGGAGCGTCCCAATGGTCTTCCTGCACCCTGGCCCAGCCATCCGACAGCCAGAATTCGGAGCGGCGATAGCCGCCATCGGCGATAAAGGCTTGATATTCGCCATTGCTGACCGGGCGGGAGGCGATGCGGAACGGCCGCAGCAGCGCCTGATGGCGCGGGCTTTCATTGTCGAAAGCAAAACCGGAGCCGTCATGGCCGATCAGCGACACACCGCCGGGAACAGAAATCCAGTCCAGCGGCACGGCCGCACTGGGTTCGATCACGCCGCTGCGATAGGCCGGCAGCAGCGGGTTGGAGAAGAAGGCGTGCTTGATATCGGTGAGGATCAGCTCCTGATGCTGTTGCTCATGATGCAGCCCCAGCAGGATCAGGTCTTGCAGGGCATCGTCCGCGCAGGCCTCGGCCATGCCTGCATCCACATGGGCGCGATAGGCATAGACCTCATCCAGAGTGGGGCGGGCGAGAAGTCCGCGCCGCGGCCTGGGATGACGCGGCCCCAGCGCCTCGTAATAGGAATTGAACAGATAGGCGAACCGCGGATCGAACGGCCGGTAGCCCGGGCGGGCGGCCAGGATCACGGTCTCGAAGAACCAGCTGGTATGGGCCAGGTGCCATTTCACCGGACTGGCGTCGGGCATGGACTGTAAAAGACAGTCCTCGGCCGACAGGGACCGGGCCAGCGCCTCTGAATGGGCGCGCACATCCGCATAGGCCTGGGCCAGGCTTGAAGTCGGCTGCAGGGCGGCTTTCATGAAGCTCCGTTCGACAGTCCGGCGCGAAGGTTACGCGCCCCAAATCCAGGAATTGCGACGCCATCAGGGATAACTGCGGGCACTCCCCCGAGTTCCCAGGTTAACACCCCAATATTCCTCCCAAATCGGCCAATTGGGAACCCGCCCCGGCCTGCGGCGTTGAGCCAGATGGTTGGGAAGGTGTGCCAGGGCGACAGCCGGAAATGAACGTCATTCAAGTGAAATCCCCTCAAGTCAGACCTCCCGCGTCCAGACCTACCCCGGACTTCCTGGCCGGTGGTGGAGAGATGGGCGCGGCCATCCGGGCTTTCAACTGGGCGGCCACCCCCCTCGGTCCGCCCGAAAGCTGGCCGCGCACGCTGCGCACCTGCCTGCGCATCATGCTCGCCTCGCGCCAGCCCATGTGGGTGTGGTGGGGGCCTCAGTTGATCAATTTCTACAACGATGCCTATCTGCCGATCATCGGCGGCAAGCATCCCGATGCGCTGGGCCAGCCGGCGCGCGAGGTCTGGTCGGAAATCTGGGACCAGATCCGGGACCGCATCCACGCCGCCCAGGCTGGCGAAGCCAGTTATTCGGAGGCCGAGATGCTGATCATGCAGCGCCACGGCTATCCGGAAGAGGCTTATTACACTTTCTCTTTCTCGCCGGTGCCGGAAGAAGACGGCAGCATCGGCGGCCTGATCTGCGCCAACAATGACGACAGCGACCGGGTGATCGGGGCCAGGCGCCTGTCGCTGTTGCGCGAACTGGCCTCGCGCACCTGGGATGCCGACACGGTGGGCGATGTTTATACGCTGGCGGCGCGCGCGCTTGGCACCGATACGCGCGACATGCCCTTTGCCCTGATCTATGGCTTTGAGGATGACGGGGCGCGCGCCACCTTGCGGGGCACCGCCGGCATCGCCATGGGCCACCCCGCCGCGCCGGACGTCATCGCACTGGATGCCAACACGCCCTGGCCGGTCAGTGAAGTGATGCGCGGCGGCTCGCGGCGGCTGGTGACGCGGCTCACAGAGAAGTTCGGCGACCTTCCCAAGGGGCCCTGGTCGGACGCGCCCGACGAGGCGCTGCTCCTGCCGCTCGCCACCAGTGCCGACACCGCGCCGCGCGGCGTTCTGATCCTGGCCGCCAATCCCTGCCGCCGGCGCAGCGACGAAAGCTTCGAGAATTTCGCCACCCTGGTGGCGCGCCAGATCGCGTCCGCGGTGGTCAATATCGAATCCTATGAAGCGGAGCGGGAGCGCGCCAAATCCGCCGACAGCCTGACCTTGGAGATCGAGCATCGCCGCCGGATCGAACGTCACCAGAATCTGCTCTTGGACGAGCTCAATCACCGGGTGAAGAACACGCTCGCCACCGTGCAGGCGATGGCGATCCAGACCATGAAGGGCGTGGACATCGGCGCGCGTGACGCCTTTCTCGCCCGGCTGTTCGCGCTTTCCAGCCAGCACGATCTGCTTACCCTGGACAATTGGGAGGGCGCATCGCTGGAAGGCGTGGTGCGTCGCGCGCTCCGGCCCTGGCGCGAGGACGGCACGGCGCGCTTCCAGGTCGAGGGCCCCGCCGTGCATCTCAATCCCAAGCGGGCGCTGGCGCTGGGCATGGCGTTCCATGAACTGGCGACCAACGCCGCCAAATACGGCGCCCTGTCGAACGCAAGCGGGGTCGTGCAGGTGCGCTGGACCATCCTGCCCGATGGCAAGACGCTGAACTTCACCTGGGAGGAACGCGGCGGCCCGCCCGTGACCTTGCCCCAGCGCCGCGGCTTCGGCCTCAGGCTGATCGGGCACGGCATGGAGCGGGAAATTTCCGGCAAGGTGGCGCTGGATTTCCAGCCCCAAGGTCTGGTGTGCGCATGGGACATGAAACTGGGATGAACGGGATGAATGACAAGCGGCGTGTGTTGATTGTGGAAGACGAGATCGTCGTCGCTCTGTTCCTGGAGGATATCCTGGTGGAGTTCGGTTATACGGTGGCGGGCGTGGTCTGCCATCTCGACGAGGCGATGGCGCGCGATCTCGATTATGACGTCGCGGTGCTGGATGTGCACATCAACGGGCGCAATGTCTTCGACTTCGCCGACATGCTGGCGGCGCGCGACATTCCCTTCGTCTTCGCCACCGGCTATGGCGAGCGCGGCATCCCCGAACGCCACCGGGGCCGTCCGGTGCTGCAGAAGCCGTTTCAGCCCAACGATCTCAAGCATGTGCTAGAGCAGACCGCATCGTCCTGGGGCGATGCCGGCAGCCCGAAAATCAGCGCCGCCTAAGTTTTCAAAAATTCCGTCATCGCCGGCCAGGCGCGGCTGTCCTCCAGCATGAAGAGATGGCCGCCGTCGAAAAAGCGAAGCGCAGCGCCCGGAATGCGCATCGCCAGCGCCGTCACCACCTGCGGCCTGGCGATGCCGTCATGACGCCCGCCCATCACCATCACCGGACAGGCGATGGCGGCAAGCCGTTCCCAGGTGTCGTGGTTGGCGCGCGCTGCGATCTGTCGGGCCGCGCCTTCCCTATGCTCCGGCTCGTCGCGGAAGGGATCGGCCAGCGCCATGGCCAGCAGCATGCGCCAGGTCCCGGGATTGTCGCGGACCCAGGCATCGTCGCGGCGGACGTCGGCGATCTTCACTTTCAGCGCCGCCATCTCGTCCGGGCTCATCGCGGGAAGTTCATGATAGGCGAAAGACGATCCACCCGCGCCGCCCGGCGCCGTGCAGCACAGGATCAGCCGCCGCACCTTGCGGGGATGCCGCAGCACCAGTTCCTGCGCCACCATGCCGCCAAAGGAGACGCCCACCACATGGGCCTGGTCCCAGCCGGCCCAATCCATCAGCCGGGCGGCATCGTCGGCATAGTCGGCCATGGTGAAAGGACCATCGCCTTTCCAGCTCTGGCCCAGGCCGCGCTGGTCGTAAGCCAGGACATCGAAATGCCGGGTCAGGGGGCCGGCGAAGCGGGTTTCGGGACGGCGCAGATCCCCGCCGGTGCCGCCAATCAGCAGCAGGGGGGCGCCTGTGCCTTGGCGCTCATAAAAGAAGGGATGGCCTCCCAGATCGGCAAAAGGCAAATGGACCTCCGGTTTTGTAATATTATTACAATCGGTCTTAACCGAGTGGTATCCTTGCGCGCTTGGCGGGCCCATCTGTGGCCGGAAAGCCTCAGAAAATCCGCCGTTTCATTTGGATTTGGAACCACCGCTCTGATAATTTCTTGCCAATACGAGAGGGGCTCCCGTCAAGGGGTTCGACGATGAACAGGTTCAGGCGCACTGCGGTCTTTGCCGCGGGGGTTGCCGCCGTATTCGCGGTGGCGACGCCCTTGCTTGCGCGCGCCGCTTTCGCCGCCGACCAGTCGCCCAGCCTGCAATCCTTCGGCGCGGCCAAGGCGCTTTCGGCATATGAACTGTCGGCGCCGGGAATGACCGATGGCGGTCTTCAGAGCAGCTTGGCCAATTCGCTATCCGACAGCGGTCTGGCACTCGGCACCGGTAATCCGGTTTTTGCCGCCAGCACGCTTCTGTCGTCGAACCTGGCGCTGGATTCCGGCCGTGGCGTAGGCGTGGCGCAACGCTTCCTCGCCTATGACGGCGGCGTCGATCCCTTTCTGTCGGCGGTGTCGGCGCCCTATCTGTCGCTGGCCAATGGCGGCCGCTATGGCGGCTTCACCTTTGTGCCGGCGGCCAATCTCAGGATGCGTGCCGGCGTCGCGATCAACAGCGAAAGGCTGGATCAGTTCAGCTTCGATTCCGCCGCGCCGACCGGGCCGCTGGCGCTGACCTATGACGCCAGCGAGAGCAGGTCGCTTCTGGGCGGGCTGTCCTGGGATGTTTCCAGCGCGCTGGGCCTGGATGTCACCGCCATCAGTGCAGAGCGCACCGGCGTGCCGCTGGGCTTCGGCGATGTCGCCGCCATTTCGCCCAAGGCCGATACCCAGGCCCTTGGTGTCGCCGCCCATATGAATATCGGCCAGGGTTGGGTGACCACCGCTTCCTTCAGCGAGGGCCTGACGCAGCTCGACCAGCGCGATGCCTCCAGCCCCGCCAGCCTGCACGAACAATCCTATTCCTTCGCCATCGCCAAGCATGGCCTGTTCGGCGATGACGCGCTGGGTCTGTCCTTCTCGCGGCCCGCCGCCAGCATGGCCGGCACCTTTGCCGGCGGCCTCACCGCCTCCGGCGATCTGGCGCCGCTGGTGGTGGCGCAAGGCCTGCCCGGTGGCCGCGCCACCGAAAGCGATTTCCAGCTCGGTTATGTCACCAACTTCCTGGATGGGGCGGTGGCGTTGCAGACCAACGCCGCCTATCAGACCAACTTCCAGGGCCAGCCCGGTGCGGCCTCGGTGTCGCTGCTCAGCCGCGCGAAAATCAAGTTCTAGAAGCGTCAGCGAGCCGGGGGCGCGCGAATCGCGCCCTGGGTGACGCAAGCGGTCAGAACCGCTCGCCCACCATTTCTTCGCTCCTGGCCCAGAGCGCCTTGGCATGGTCGGGATCGAGGGCATAGGGCCGGACACCGGGGCTGACCGGGCTGATTAAGCCTTGGGTGATTTCCGATAGCTGGCAATTCTCGCAATAGCGGCCGCCCATCTCTTCGGCGGGGGCGACGAATGCTGCCCATACCGATGTCGCGGCGCCCTGCGGAACGGTTTTCCACTGATAGGGCGGCTGGCCATCCGCCGCCAGCCGGGCATTGATCTGCGCCACCAGCCTGTCGAGTTCGTCCGGCTGCATATGACGGCCAAGCTCGGTCTTGATACCGCCCGGATGCAGCGCGGTCGCCCGCACGCCGCGCGCGCGATGGCGGCGGTCGAACTCCACTGCGAACAGGATATTGGCGGTCTTGGACCGCCCGTAGGCGATCATGGGATCGTAAGGCGTGTGTTCGAAATTCGGATCATCGAGATCAACATCGGAATAGCGATGGCCGGCGGAAGAGACATTCACCAGCCGTCCATTGGGCGCGATCAGTGAGGCGATGCGGTTGACGAAGACGAAGTGCCCAAGATGATTGGTTCCGAACTGGGTCTCAAAACCGTCGGCGGTATGTCCGAACGGGGTCCGCATCACGCCGGCATTGGCGATAACAACATCGAAAACCCGTCCGTCGGCGAGCAGGGCGTCGGCGCAGGCGCGCACGCTTTTCAGCGAGGCGAGATCCAGTTCCACCAGTTCAAAGCCGTCGTCGCCTGTCACTTGGGCACGGACGTCCGCGGTCGCCTGTTGCGCCTTGGCAAGATCGCGCACAGCGCCGACCACCTGGGCCCCGTGCGCCACCAAGGCTCGCGCCGTCTCCACACCCAGGCCGGCCGAGACGCCGGTGACCAGCACGCGCTTGCCGCGCAAATCCACCCCCGCCAGCACGTCATCGGTGGTGGAGGTCGCGCCAAAAGTTCTGCTCATGAGAAACTCCTTCCAAAAGGGCGCACCACTCGATCGGGCAACGAAGCATTGTCCGCTGCCCCTGTCTGTCGTAAGAGGAGGGTGCCTCCGTTTAAATATACGGAGGCTTCCTCCGCTTTCAAGGGGTGATTTTTGCCATGGCCGCAAAAGCAAAGAGCAAGCCTGTCCGAAAGGCGCGCGCCGATGCCGAGCGCAACCGCCTGCGCCTGTTGGAAACGGCCAAATCGGCTTTCGCCGAAAAGGGACCGGCCGCCAGCCTGGAGGAGATCGCACGCACCACCGGCGTGGGGATCGGAACGCTTTATCGCCATTTTCCCACCCGCGACGCCCTGATCGAGGCGGTCTATCGCAACGAAAGCGAACAACTGGCCCTGGCCGCCACATTGCTTGCGGAGAAGCACCCGCCCGTGACGGCGCTACGCGAATGGTTGCTGGTGTTCGTGAATTACCTGGACGCCAAATACGGGATGGCCGAAGTGCTCAATTCGCTCGCCAGCGGGACGTCTGTTCTGTATGCGGAATCCGGTGCGCGGATGAAGGAGACCGTCGCAAAACTCCTCGCCAGCGCAGTCGCCAGCGGCGAAATCCGCTGGAATACGGATCCTCTGGACCTTTTACGGGCCTTGTCCAGTGTCATGGGCAAAAGCCCGGGCCCGGAGAGCAGGCGCGCCGCCAGGCACCTCATTGATATTTTGATCGCCGGAATGCGGACGCGGGCGTAAACACCGCAAAAGTTCCTGCTCGCTGCATGCCGGGCGAATACGGCCGCGATCGGCCAAGCAGAGCGTCGTTCAAATCCGGAAGGCAGTACGGTATGAAAGCCCCGCGCAGCATGAATTGGGCACCCTAGCCCTCAAAAAACCTCCTGTGCAGGAAGCATAAAGCCGTGTTGGCAAAGATTTTATTCAGGAAAGTCAAATAGATGGCCGGGCCGCAATTTGTTTATGTGATGAAGGGTCTGTCCAAGACCTATCCCGGCGGCAAGCAGATCCTGAAGGATATCTGGCTGTCTTTCTATCCGGGCGCCAAGATCGGCATTGTCGGCGTCAACGGCGCCGGCAAGTCCACCCTGATGAAGATCATGGCGGGGATGGACAATGATTATACCGGCGATGCCTGGGCGGCCGACGGCGTGCGTATGGGCTATCTGTCCCAGGAACCGCAGCTCGATGCCGGCAAGAATGTTCGGGAAAATGTCATGGAAGGCGTCGCCAAGAAGCAGGCGCTGGTGGACCGCTACAACGAGATTGCGTCCAACTATACCGACGAGACCGCCGACGAGATGGCGAAGTTGCAGGACGAGATCGAGGCGCAAGGCCTTTGGGATCTGGACAGCAAGGTAGACCAGGCGATGGATGCGTTGCGCTGCCCCGATGGCGATGCGCAGGTGGAAACCCTGTCAGGCGGCGAGCGCCGCCGCGTGGCGCTGTGCAAGCTGTTGCTCGATGCGCCCGATATTCTGCTGCTGGACGAACCCACCAACCATCTGGACGCGGAATCGGTGGAATGGCTGGAAATGACGCTGCGCGAATACAAGGGCTGCGTCATCCTGGTGACCCATGATCGCTACTTCCTGGACAATGTCACCAGCTGGATCCTGGAACTGGACCGCGGCAAGGGCATTCCGCATGAAGGCAATTATTCCTCCTTCCTGGAAATCCAGGAAAAGCGCCTGAAGCAGGAATCCAACGAAGAGCAGGCACAGCAGCGCACCATCGCGCGCGAGCGCGAATGGATCAAACAATCGCCCAAGGCGCGCCAGGCCAAGTCCAAGGCGCGCATCAATTCCTATGAAGAGCTGGTGGCCAAGAGCCAGGAGCAGCGCCAGGGCACCGCCGCCATCATGATCCCGGTTGCCGAGCGGCTGGGCGACCTGGTGATCGAGGCCTACAATCTGGCCAAGGGCTATGGCGACCGGCTGCTCTACGAAAATGTGAATTTCAAGCTGCCGCCCGGCGGCATCGTCGGCGTGATCGGCGCCAACGGCGCGGGCAAGACCACCCTGTTTCGCATGCTGACGGGCCAGGAGAAGCCCGATGCTGGCACGCTCAAGGTCGGGTCCACCGTGCAGCTGGGTTATGTCGACCAGTCGCGCGATGCGCTCGATCCCAACAAGACGGTGTATCAGGAAATTTCCGGCGGCACCGACATCATCGAATTCGGCAAGACCAAGATCAATGCGCGCGCCTATTGCGGTCATTTCGCCTTCAAGGGCGGCGACCAGCAGAAGAAGGTGGGGCAGTTGTCGGGCGGCGAACGCAACCGCGTCCATCTGGCCAAGATGCTGCGCTCGGGCGCCAACCTGCTGCTGCTGGACGAACCCACCAACGATCTGGATGTGGACACGTTGCGCGCGCTGGAATCGGCGCTGGAGGAGTTCGCCGGTTGCGCCATGATCATCAGCCATGACCGCTGGTTCCTGGACCGCATCGCCACCCACATGCTGGCGTTCGAAGGCGACAGCCATGTGGAATGGTTCGAAGGCAACTACCAGGATTATGAGGCCGACAAGAAGCGCCGCCTGGGCGTGGATGCCGACCAGCCGCACAAGATCAAATACAAAAGGTTTGCCCGAGCCTGAGCTATATCCTCCTGAAGCTGGCGCATGTCGTCGGTGCCACTGTCATATTCGGCACCGGCAGCGGCATCGCTTTTTTCATGTTGATGGCGCATTTGAGTGGTGACGCAGCCTTTATCGGGCGCACCGCGCGCGTGGTGGTGATTGCCGACATGATCTTCACCGCCACGGCGGTCGCCTTGCAGCCCGTGACCGGCTGGCTTCTGATGCGCCAGACCGGCGTCACTTTCTCCGAAAGCTGGATACTGGTGTCGCTGGCCCTCTATCTTGCCGCCGGTTTCTTCTGGCTGCCCGTGGTCTGGATGCAGGCCCGCATGCGTGACCTGGCCCTGGCCGCGGCGGTAGCCGGCGAGGCGTTGCCGGTCGAGTATCACCGGCTTTTCCGGATCTGGTTCCTGTTCGGCATTCCCGGCTTTGGGGCGGTTCTGGCGATCCTGTATCTGATGATCGCAAAACCGGTGATTTTCTGATGCCGGCTATCGCGATACTGGGTGCGGGCGGCCTGATTGGCCATGCCCTGGCGGCCGATCTTCGCCGCCGTGGTTTTGTCATCCATGGGTTTGCACGGCATTTCACCAAAGCCCAACGCTACGCGCTGGGCGATATGGCCATTCAGACTCCCATATTGTCTCTCTCCGATAGTGAACTGGCCGGTTTGCTGAAGGACGCCGATATTGTCGTCAACGCGATTGGCGTGTTGCAGGGCCGCGATACCGACCGGGTACATCATGGCTTTGCCGCACGGCTGGCCGGCCTTTGTGCAAAGGAGCCCCGAAAGCTGCTTGTGCATGTCTCGGTGCCGGGAGAGGCGCGCGATGACCTGACCGCGTTCAGTCGCAGCAAGCGGGAGGGCGAAGCCGCGATTGCCGCGAGCGGGGTGCCTTTCGTCATCCTGCGGCCCGGTTTTGTCATTGCACCGGCCGCTTATGGCGGCAGCGCTCTGATCCGTGCCATGGCAGCGCTGCCGTTTGACCCGCCACGCCGCGAAAGCGCGGCCCGGTTTGCGGCCATAGCGATGTCCGATCTTTGCGAGACTGTCGCCCGCATTGCGTCCCACTGGCAGCAAGGGGAAAAAGATTGGCGCGCGGTCTGGGATGTCATGGAAGACAAGCCTGGAACGGTTGCCGATGTCGTGAAGGAATTCCGCGACCAGCATGGCGGCCCCGCGCCCTGGATGATGTTGCCCGGCTGGCTGATAGCTCTTGGGGCCAGGACGGGCGATCTTGCATCCGGGTTGGGATGGCGGCCGCCGATCCGCAGCACGGCGCTGGCGGAAATGCGCCGTGGCGTGCAGGGGACCCCTTCGCTCTGGATGGCTGAGACCGGCATCACGCCCCTGTCATTATCTGCGGCGGTCCGGGCCTTGCCCGCCACAATCCAGGAAACATGGTTCGCGCGGCTGTATCTTTTAAAGGCGCTGGCTCTGCTGGTGCTGGTGATCTTCTGGTGCGCGTCGGGCGTCATCGCGCTGACCGTCGCATTCGCCGCGGCGCAGCAGATCCTGCTTGATCATGGTTTCGGTTTTGGCGTGGCGCAAACCGTCACCATCGTCAGCAGCCTTGTCGATATTTCCGTAGGGCTGGCGATCGCATTCCGCCGTACCAGCCGCGCCGGGCTGGTTGCGGGCATTCTGGTGTCACTCGGTTACATGGCCGGCGCGGCTATCATGACGCCGGACATATGGGCGGAGCCGCTGGGCGCGCTGGTCAAGACGGGGCCGGCCATCATCCTGATGCTGTTCTGCCTGGCGATCTGGGACGACCGCTGATGGCCGGTCCCAATCGCATGCCTGTTCACTGGCCGGATGACGGCATCATTCTTTATGATGGTGTGTGCGTCTTGTGCTCCGGCTGGATGCGCTTTGTGCTGAAGCGCGACAAGCAGGGCCTGTTTCGCTTCACGCCGATCCAGTCGGATTACGGCCGGGCACTGGCGCTGGAATTGCACATCAACCCCGATGATCCCGACACCAACGCGGTGATCTGGAAGGCAATGGCCTATCGCCAGTCCGACGCGGCGCTGCGGGTAGTCTCGCTGTTGCCCGGCCTTGGCTGGGTTGCGGCGTTTCGCATCGTGCCGCGCCCGCTGCGCGATATGGTCTATCGCCTGATCGCGCGCACCCGCTACCAGGTCTGGGGCCGCCATGCCGTATGCGACCTCGGTGGCGCCTCCACGGCAGATCGCGTGGTGACGGCTTTGGTCCGCAGGTAGCCGATCAGTTGGACGGTTTGCCGATGCTCACAGCCAGGTCGCTCAGATGTGCCACCAGGCTACGGACATTGCCATTGTTCTGGCCCAGGAAGGAGACGAACTGATCGCGCTGTTCCAGCGACAGCCAGATCCCCTCATAGGCCACATCCACCAGCACAGGTTTGCCGGCATCGATGCGCACCCGGAAATCCACTTCCGCCGGTGGCTGGTTGCTCGACGGGTCAATCAACTGGGTACGGACGATGAAATCGTCGGGCGAACGCTCGGTCGAGCCGGTCACCTTCAGGGTCTGGTTGGTGTATTTGGAGAAATAGGACTGATATTCGGCGGTCGCGTAATTCTTGAACGCGGAAACAAAAGCCTCGATGTCGTCCGGCGGGGCGCTGCGGACATATTGGCCCAGGGTGAACAGCGCAATGCGGCGCACGGCCACCAGCGAAAGCAGCAGGCTCTCGAACTGGTCGCGGCGCTGTACGCTGGAAAGCCGCTTGTCGCGCAGGATATCCAGGCCCTTGTGGATGTTCTCGTCCACGAAGCTTTCCGCCACATTGGGCACAGCCAGGGCTTGTCCCGCCCTGATGAAGGGGCTTGCGGCCAGCGCTGCCAGAAAGGTGCGGCGCATCAGAGGCTTTGAAAGGCGCATCGGTCTTCTTTCCTGTTCAAGTCAATGTTCGCGGTTTGCCATGGCAAGTTCAAGGCGGCATGACGCCCGTTTTTCCATTAAAAATCAGGGAGATCCTGGCGGGCCTCCCGGCCGTT
>Ga0302314_10006861_pt1 | contig 20548 bp, 18 predicted proteins | sample III_Palsa_N2_3_FD_200533 | JGI IMG/M metagenome (GOLD analysis project Ga0302314, IMG submission 200533) | Peat permafrost microbial communities from Stordalen Mire near Abisko, Sweden - III_Palsa_N2_3 | ecosystem: Environmental > Terrestrial > Soil > Palsa > Peat permafrost | place: Sweden... | reverse complement strand
GCCGCGCCCGGCGTCGACGTGCACCCGATGCGGGACGACGAAGAGGAGTTCGTGCACCAGTGTGTCGTCACCGCGCTGCGCCGGGGACTGGGCGGCGACGACTGTGCGATCGACCTCGACGCCTGGGCTCGGCGCCGTCTGCCGTTGCGCGAGGGGGACCCGACCTGTGTGGTGGCCACGGTCGACGGCGTACCGGTGGCGCACGGACTGGCGTATCCGCGGACCGATCCGATCGCCACGGGCAGACTCGCCTACGTGGCGGACGTGTTCGTGATCCCCGGGCAGCACGGACACGGGTACTCCCACGCCGTATCGCAGGCGCTGCTCCACGCCCTCGCGCTCAAGGGCTTCGACGAGGTCGAGAGCGATGTGGCCGCAGGGCCGGGCAGCGAGCAGCTTCGCCGGAACCTGACGGACGCGGGCTGGCAGGAGTGGCGCATCCGGTGGCAGACCCCGTGAGCCCCCGCAGCCCAACCCGGCCAGTCACCCGCCCGTGCAGCTAGGGCAGCCAGTCCTGATCGGGGTCGTAGGGGAGCCACCGCCGTTGCTCCGCCAGGAGTCCGAAGGCTTCCAGCACCAGCAGCGAGTCCAGTTCGGGATGGCTGCTGTCCGCGCGCCAGAGCAGTGACCATGCGTACAGCGGAGTGGGTTCCATCAGCGGAATCGCGCGCAGGCCCGGCAACTCGGGCAGTGCCGAGTCCGCTGGGGAGGAGGGTGAAGCTGCGCGGTGGCGCGAGGACGCGCTCGACGCCCGAAGCTCCGGTGCGGGTCGGGCCGGGGAAGGGCGTCGGGTGGGGGTCAGCCGCGGAAGGCGGGGACGCCGCCGTAGGTGGACTCCCGCAGGGGCACGGTGGCGCCGGTGCGGGAGACGAAGTAGGTGCCGGTGGAGGTGTGGAAGGCGAGGTAGCTGCCATCGGGCGACCAGGTCGGCTCGGTGTAGTCGGTCTTGGCGAAGGGGGTGATGTCCTTGGCCGGGCCGCTGCCGTCGAGGACGAAGAGGTGGTCGTGTCCGGCGACCGAGCGGACGAAGGCGATCTCGTCACCGTCAGGGGACACGGCCGGCTCGAAGCCCTTGGCTATCGCTCCGCCCTGGGCGCGCATGTAGTCGTCGTGGATGTAGACCTCGCCGTTGCCGGTGTTGTCGTAGGCGAAGACGCCGTCGTAGCTGGGACCGCCGGCGCTCGGCCAGCCGTTGCCGGTCTGCGGCAGCGGGGCCTGCCCGTTGAATTGGTGCAGGTACGGCACGGTGGGCTTGCCGAAGTGGACGGTGGCGGAGACGCTCTCCAGTCGGCTGGTGCCCTTGGTGGTGGCGACGAAGATGAGGTTGTCCAGCGCCGGGTTGTCCGTTTGCACCTCGGATGCCTTGGTGACCTGCCAGGTCGGGTGGGAGAAGGCAGTGCCGGCCGGGTGCACGGCGATGATGTCCCGGTCGGTGCCGTTGGCGTTGGCGGTCTCCAGGTCTCCGTAGCTGTCGATGTAGGCGGCCTTGGTGCCTGCCGGGTTCCAGCTGAGGTCCCGGACGTCAATGTGGAAGTCGACGGTGGTGCCGTTCATGACCACGTAGGGGCTGCCGTTGCTGATCGTCAGCCCGTTGCCCTTGGTGCCGTTGACGGTCGAGGTGGCGGCGTTGGCCAGCGTGGGCGTCAGGGCGGTGACGGCGGCGGCGGCGAGGACGATGGCGGCGGCGGTGCGGCGGCTTCGGCGAGCAGACATGACAGTGCCCCTCAGGCATAAGGGAGTTGATGGAAGTCGCTGGAGCCGCGCCGCCGGGGCCGGACCGTTCGGTCCGTTCGCTCGGTTGCTGCTCGGTGCGATGGGAGAAGACTGTCAGCGGAAGATCGTGGATCTGTGTGCCGGGTGTCACAGCGGTGCAACAGGGTGCCCGTGAGCCCGAGCCGGGACCGGGGAAGGAGCGGCGGGTGGGGCCACCGGACGAGGACTGTTGGACGATCGCGGCGTGATCTTCAGCCGCACAGGCTGCTGCGCAGTGGCCGCCGGGGGGCGGACCGAGCGGGAGGGTCGGAGGTGTCATCGAGACGTACGGCACGGCCCGACTGCGGCTGGAGCGGCACGGCGGGCGACGCGTCCAGGCCCTCAACCCATACTGGGACCAGTGGGGTGTGACCATCCAGGACCCGGACGGGCACCGGCTGGTCCTGCCCACCCGCACCCGGTCCAACTCGTCCCGAGCCGTCGTCCGGCCTGTCGTCTGACCTCATCTTCTGACCTGTCGTCTTCCGTCAACTGACCGTCCTGTGAACCATCGTGGGGAGCCATCATGCGTGTTGTCGACTTTGATCATCTGGTGCTGAACGTCGCGGACGTCGAACGTTCGCTCGCCTTCTACTGCGGACCGCTGGGGCTGGCTCCGGTCCGGCTGGACGAGTGGCGAGCAGGCAAGGTCAGGTTCCCGTCGGTGCGGGTGAGCCCCACGACCATCATCGACCTGGTCCGGCGGGAGCGCGGGGAGTCCAACGTGGACCACCTCTGCCTGGTGGTCGAGCCACTGGACTGGCAGGAGGTGGTGGACTCGGGCGTCTTCACCGTCGTGGACGGGCCCGGGCCGCGATTCGGCGCGCGTGGCAGTGCCCAGTCGCTGTACGTCCTCGACCCGGACGGCAACACCGTGGAGCTGCGCTGGTACCCGCCGGAGGACTGACCGGAGGGCCACGACTCGGCCTCCTGGCCCTCAGGCGGTGCGGGGTTGCGAGCGCGATCCCGTCGCGTGCGGCCCCGCCACCGCAAGCCCGCCATCAGCGGGGACGCGCCAGCCAGTACAGTACGTGGATGGCAAAGCTACGGGAGCAGATCCTCACCGAACTCGGCGTCAAGGCGACCATCGTGCCGAAAGTCGAGATCCGGCAACGGGTCGACTTCCTCAAGGACTACCTGCGGTCGACCCCGGCCAAGGGCTTCGTGCTCGGGATCAGTGGCGGCCAGGACAGCACGCTGGCCGGCCGACTGTGCCAGCTCGCCAGCGAGGAGCTGCGCGCCGAGGGGCACGAGGCCACCTTCGTCGCGGTGCGGCTGCCCTACGGCGTGCAGGCGGATGAAGACGACGCGCAGATCGCGCTGGACTTCATCCAGCCCGACCGGGCGATCGCGGTGAACGTCAAGCCGAGCGCGGACGCCGTCGCCGCCGAGGCGGCGCTCGGCCTGCGGGAGCTCCTGGGCGATGCGCCCCAGCTGCGGGACTTCGTCCGTGGCAACATCAAGGCCCGCGAACGCATGGTGATCTGGTACTCGATCGCCGGGCAGCTGGGCCTGCTCGTCGTCGGCACCGACCACGCCGCCGAAGCGGTGACCGGCTTCTTCACCAAGTACGGCGACGGCGGTGTCGACATCACTCCGCTGACCGGCCTGACGAAGCGTCAAGGTGCGGCGCTGCTGCGAGAGTTGGGAGCTCCGTCGAGTTCCTGGCAGAAGGTACCGACGGCCGACCTTGAGGACGACCGCCCCGGCCTGCCCGACGAGGTGGCACTCGGCCTGACGTACACCCAGATCGACGACTATCTGGAGGGTGCCGACGTCACCCCGGACCTGGCGGCGAAGCTGGAGTCGGGCTACCTCGCGACCCGGCACAAGCGGGCCGTTCCGGTCACCCCGCTCGACGACTGGTGGCGGCGTTGATCCTGCGGTAGTCGCCGGTCGGCCGGTCGCCCCGCGGGGGTCGTCGCGGGTGCGGTGGGCCGCGCTTCAGCCGAGCTCGGTGGCCGCGTGCCGGAGTCGTGACATCGCGGAGCGCAGGAGTTCCGCGAGGTCCTCCTGGTTCTCCTCCCGGACCCATTCGGCGTAGCCCTCGTTGAAGGCGAGCATCCCCACGTCGCCGGCGAGGGCGGCCACCACCCGCGGGACGCCGCGGGCACGGAGCGCTTCCGCCATCGACGCGGCGAGTCCAATGTGCTTGAGCTGGTCACGCTCCTGGAGTTCGGCGCTGGTGGCGATGACCGCCTGTAGGCGTGGTCCGAACTCGCGGTTGAACGGGGTCATCGCCGCGGCGGCCGTCCCCAGACCGTGCTCGACGGCGTCGAGCGGCGTCGCGTCCTCGGGCGCGGCGGCGATGCCCGAGGCGAACAGCCTGGCCAGGGTCTCCTGCCCGGCCGCGAGCACTTCGCGCTTGTCGGGGAAGTGGCGGAAGAACGTGCTCCGGGTCAGGCCCGCGCTGTCGGCGATCTCCGCGACGGTGGTCCGGTCGTAGCCCTGCTCGGAGAACAGCCGCAGCGCGGCTGTCACCAGCCGCTTACGTGCGTCGGGCTCCCATCTCGGCATGCCCGAAAGTGTACCGACGATACGGGTGTCGCATCACTCCGGCCGAACCGGTGCGGGTCCAGGGGTAGCCGCCGTCGTCCATACCCAAGGCATCATGCCTGATGCCATCATTGCTCTTGGCGCGGGAGGGGTCTCATGGCGCTGCTTTCACCGAAGTGCCCGGTCAGCCAGGAGGAACGGGTCTGGATCGAGGAGTCCATGGCCTGGTTCGGCACCGAGTTCGGCCGTGACGTGTTGAACCGGGATCCGGTCCTGAGACCAGGATGTCGAACGCTTCAGCGGGAGCAGTCATGCGGCACCCCTGCTCTGTCCGCCTCCACGTCCGGCAGCGGACGCACTGGACTTTGCCGCAGCCGAGTTGAGGCGCGTACCGGTGCTGTGGCAGGGGCAGCCGCAGATGTGCGTCTCGGGGGACGACGTCGGCGACTGACGGGTGTACCGGCCGGAGCAGATCGCGTGCAGCTCGGGGGCGTCGTCGCCGTAGCACGCCCCGGAACGTCCGGCGCTCACCGAGGCTCCACCTTCTCCAGGACGGCGGCGAGCCTTTCGGCCACGTCAGCAGAGCAACCGCCCAGCTCCACCAACGGGACGTCTCGTGCCGGGTGACTGCCACGCAGGGAAGGAATCCCAAGGCCGTGTATCGCCAAGGCCGCCCGCAGACGTTCAGCGGCGACGATCGCCAACCGGTACGGGTCATTCTCAATATCGGTCACAGCCAAGGTGACCCAACGTAAGCAGCGAGGACCGCTCCCGCCGACCCCGTGATGGAGCAGCGCCCCGCTGCCCGGCCGGGTGGGAGAGCGGGACCGTCACTATCCTCGTGTCCATGCAGGCAAACACCTACGTCGGCGACCGGCAGACCCGGCTGGCCGGCTGGGCCGTGCTCGGGGCGGTGGCGCTGCTCGCCCTCGTCTTCGACACCTGGGCCCTGAGCACACCGCCCGACACGGTGGGAATCATGGTCAGGCAGATCGTGGGTGCGGCGGCGATCACCGGCATCGTCGTGCTGACCGCTGTCCGCGTCGGCCCCTATGTCGGGTCGACGACGGTGACCCCGTCCGGCCTCACCGTGCGGACCCTGTTCCGGCACCGGACCATCGCCTGGTCGGACGTCCGGTCCATCCGGGTCCTGCGGCCGGGGGCCGGACGCGGCCGGGTACGCGTGCTGGAGCGCTCCCGATCCGGGCAGCGGCACCTCGTCCTACCGGGGGTCCTCTCGGCCAGCGCGTACGACCCGTGGTTCGACGCGGACACCCGGGCGATAGCAGTCCTGTGGACCCGTGCCCTCGGCCGGCCCCAGCCGGGGCAGCCGCCCTCGCACCGCCACTGACCAGCCCAGCAGCCCCCTGGCCCGGTCGCACCGCCTGCCAGGTCACTCGCTGCGCAGCACCTCAGCGATGGTCAGCCGCGCCGCCGAGCGGGCCGGGAGCAGCGCACCCAGTACGGCGATGGCCACCCCCACGGTCGCGAGCAGGCCGAGGGTCGCCGGGTGCCAGACGTCCAGCATGCTCGACGGCAGGTCGATCCCCACCGGGTTCGCCATCGCCGGGACGACCAACCGGTGCGCGAGTATCCCCAGCGGGACGCCGAGCAGGCTGCCGACCACCCCCAGCACCGCCATCGAGGTGACCGTCATCACCGTCACCTGGCGGGGCGTCATCCCGATGGACTTGAGCATGCCCAGGTCGCGGCGGCGCTCACGGGCGTTCAGCACCACGGTGTTGAACACGCCGAGCGCCGCGACCGTGCCCAGCAGCAGGCTGAGCACCGTCGAGGTGCCGACGATGGTGACGGTGATGCCGCTGGCGCCCCCGGACGGGGACGGTTGGACGCCGGGATCGGCCGCCTTGGCCTCGGCGTCATAGGTGTTGACGTCGACGCCGGGGGCGAGCCGCACCTTGTACTGGTTGACGTAGGCCGAGGCGGTCGGCTCGGGCACCAGCGCGGTCAGCGCCGGCCAGTCGGTGTACACCGTGTCGGTGCCGTCGGCCATCGTCTGGCCGACCACGGTCATGGTCCGCCGGCGGCCGTCCAGCCCCAGGACCAGGTGGTCCCCGAGCACCAGTCCGTACTTGCGCAGGAACGCTGACACCGGCGACGCGCTGCTCGCCCCCTCCATCACCCGTCGACTCGTGCAGCGCTTCGCCTCCGACGCCCACGGGCCCGGTTCGGCCGCACAGCCGCCGGCCGCGCAGCCCCCGCGCGGCGACCTCGGCACGCTGACGCCCCGGGAGCACGAGGTGCTCATGCTGCTGGGCCGTGGCCTCTCCAACACCGAACTGGCCCACACGCTGACGCTGAGCGAGGCCACCGTGAAGACCCACGTCGCCCGCATCTTCGCCAAACTCGCCCTGCGGGACCGCGCCCAGGCCGTCGTCCTCGCCTACGAGACCGGCCTGATCTCGCCCGGCAAGCCCGGCGAAGCCACGGGACCCGGCGAATAGCGCGGAATGAGAAAGGAGAGAAACCGTCTCTCTCCACTTCTAACCTATACCGCACCGGGGGGCTTGCCGCAAGGCCCCGGTGCTGCCGCAGAATTATCAGCCTTGGTTGCAATAGCGGCTATTTCACCGCTGCCCTCAATTGCTCGATGGAGTGGTTTTGAACGACGACTGGCGGACCAGAGAGCTGCGAGCGGAGAACGAGTATGTCGGCAGGCTGTACGACCGCCTCGAATCCCAACGCCAACTCGCGCTGACCCGGCTGCGCGAGATCCATCTCCAGGACAAGGGCGGTACCCGCCAGTCCCGCATGGAGCGGGACACCCTGGAGATCCACCACACCCGTCGGCTGGCGGAGCTGCACGCCGCCGAGTACGGGCTCTGCTTCGGCCGGATCGACAGCGTCGACGGCGAGCGGCAGTACATCGGCCGGATCGCGCTGGCGGACGACGACCACGAGCCGGTCCTCACCGACTGGCGGGCGTCCGCCGCCGAGCCGTTCTACCGGGCGACACCGGCCGCGCCCCGCGGTGTGGCCGGGCGACGCCATCTGCGGAGCAAGGGCCGGACCGTGGTCGACTTCGACGACGACGCCTTCGGCCTGAGCGCCCGCGCCCTGGCGGACCGGGACAGCTCCGAGCTCAGCGGGGAGACCGCCCTGCTCGCCTCGCTGACGGCGGCCCGGACCGGGCGGATGGGCGACATCGTCTCCACCATCCAGGCCGAGCAGGACCGGATCATCCGCTCCGAACTGGGCGGCGTGCTGGTGGTGCAGGGCGGTCCGGGGACCGGCAAGACCGTGGTCGCCCTGCACCGCGCCGCTTATCTGCTGTACACCCACCGCGACCGGCTGGCCAAGCGCGGTGTGCTGGTCATCGGGCCGAACACGACCTTCCTCCGCTACATCGACCAGGTGCTCCCGGCGCTCGGCGAGAGCGAGGTCGTACTGAGCAGCATCGGCACGCTGTACCCCGGGGTGATCGGCACCGACACGGAGACGCCCGAGGCGGCCGCGGTCAAGGGCGACGGGCGGATGGCCCAGGTGCTCGCCGCCGCACTGGACGAGCTGCGGCAGCTGCCGGAGACGTCGTGGACCATCACCGTGGGCAAGACGTCTCCGTACCACGAGGAGCTCCAGATCGGCCGGGCCCTCTGCGAGCGGGCCCACGCCGCCGCGCACCGGACCGGCGAACCCCACAACCAGGCCAGAGCCGACCTGGTCGAACGGCTCTCCTCGGAGCTGGCGCTGCGGATCGCCAGGGACCGGCTCGCCGTCGGGCAGGGCGCGCGGATGGACCTGGACGAGGTGGCGGACCTCGCCGACTCGCTCGTCCAGGAGCCCGAGTTTCAGGCCCTGGCCGAGAGGTTGTGGCCGCTGCTGAGCCCGGAGCAGCTGCTCACCACCCTGTTCGGCTCCCCGGAGCTGCTGGCCAGGACGATGCCGGACTTCACCGAGGCCGAACGCGCCGTGCTGCTGCGCACCCCGGCCGGCCAGGACCCGAGGGCCACTGAGCGGACCGCCGACGAGTGGACCACCGACGACGTACCGCTGCTGGACGAGGCCGCCGAACTCCTCGGCCCGCTCCCCGACCGCACCGTCTCCCGCCAGGCCGGGCCCGACGCCGCGGAGTTGGAGTTCGCGAAGGTCGTCCTGGACGACTTCGGCGTGGGCCTGGTCGAGATGGACGCGGAGATGCTGGCCCGCCAGTACCGCGGCGAGGAATCGCTCCGGCCCCTGGCCGAGCGCGCGGCCGAGGACCGGACGTGGGGGTTCGGGCATGTGATCGTCGACGAGGCGCAGGAACTGTCCCCGATGGCCTGGCGACTGCTGACCCGGCGCTGTCCCGGCCGGTCCATGACCATCGTGGGCGACCTGGCGCAGACCGGCGCCGCGGCCGGGCTGAGCTCCTGGGGCGAGGCACTCGACGAGTACACGGCGGGACGCTGGCGTACGGTCGAGCTCACCATCAACTACCGGACCCCGGCCGAGATCATGCGGGTCACCGAGGGCGTGCTGCGGGCGGTCGACCCGGCGCTCACCGCCCCCAGCGCGGTACGCAGCGGCGGGATCCGCCCGTGGAGCCTGCGGATCCCGGAGCAGGACCGGGGACCGGCGCTGCGCTCCACCGTCGAGCGGGAGATCGCGGCGCTGGACGGCGGCCGAATGGCGGTCATCCACGCGACCACCTTCCCGTCCGAACTGCTGGACGGGCTGGTCGAATTGGATGGAGTCACGGTAATTGACGATGCATCAGCCCTGGATTCGCCGGTGGTCCTGCTGACGGCCGCCCAGGCCAAGGGACTTGAGTTCGACTCGGTCCTGGTGCTGGAGCCCACGGAGATCCTGGCGGCCCACATCCGCGGCGTGAACGACCTGTACGTCGCGCTCACCCGGGCGACCAGGAGCCTCGGGGTGCTGCACAGCCAGGAGCTGCCGAACCTACTGGAGGGCCTGGACCCCCGCTGACCCCGGCCCGGGACGAAGCGGTCCACCAGCAGCGCGAAACGCCTCGCTAGGGTGGGCCGGACATAGCTTCCGAGGAGAGGTCGGTGCCCTGATGGAGGCAGCCGTGGAAAGCCCCGAACTATCGCACGGTGCCCGGCTGGCGGCGCACAGTGCGGTCTCCACCTCGCTGGCCCGGCGCAGTGACCGCGAACTGCGCGCCCTGGTGGAGGCGGCCACCCCGCTGGGCGCCGGCATCGGTGGGACCTCGGCGCTGCTGGAGGTCGACGGGGTCCCGGTCTTCGTCAAGCGAGTGCCGCTGACCGACCTGGAGCGGCTGCCGGAGAACGTCCACTCGACGGCCAACCTGTACGGGCTGCCCGACTTCAGCCACTTCGGCGTCGGGGCCGGCGGCCCGGGCTGGGGCGCCTGGCGGGAGCTGGCCGTGCACACCATGACCACCGACTGGGTGCTCGCGGGAGAGTACGAGGGATTCCCACTGATGTACCACTGGCGGGTACTGGCGCACCCCGGGCAGTCCCTGCCCGAGGAGCTGGCCGACGTGGAGCGGGCCGTCGCCTACTGGGACGACCAGGCCGGGGTGCGCCGCCGGATCGAGGGCCTGCGCGACGCCTCGGCGAGCGTCGCGCTGTTCCTGGAGTACATCCCGCAGAACCTGCACACCTGGCTGGACGTCCCGATCAAGGCGGGCGGCGAGGCGGCCGAGCAGGCCTGCGCCATGGTGGAGCGGGAGTTGGCGGCCGGGATCTCGTTCATGAACGAGCGGGGACTGCTGCACTTCGACGCCCATTTCCAGAACATCCTCACCGATGGCCGACGGCTGTTCTTCGCGGACTACGGCCTGGCCATCTCCTCCTCCTTCGACCTGTCGAAGGAGGAGGCCGACTTCTTCGCCGAACACCAGAGCTACGACCGCTGCTACAGCGTCACCCACCTGGTGAGCTGGCTGGCCACCGCGCTGTACGGGTACGGGCGGGACGACCGCGAGACCTTCGTCCGCGCCTGCGCCCGGGGCGAACAGCCGACCGGAATCCCGCCGGAGGTCGCCGCCATCCTGCTCCGCCACGCCCCGGTCGCCGAGGTGATGACCGACTTCTACCGCGGGTTCCGGGTGGAGAGCAGGCAGACGCCGTATCCGCTGGCAGAACTGGGCCGGGTCGGCGACCCGGCCGAGCCCCGCGGCTGACCCCGGTCAGCGCCGGTCAGCCTGCTGCTGGAGCAGGCCCGCGATCCGGGACAGGTCGTCCATGACGCCGAAGACCCTGCGGCAGGCCATTCACCCGGATGCCGCGATGCGTCCGGACGCCCCGCAGCCGGGCCGCGGTGGGCGCGGGTCCGTTGTCAGACCCCCGCGCTACGTTTCACCCCGGGAGCTGGCCCGAACCTGGTCCAGGCGGCCGAGGCGGCCTGAGCCAGGGGCTCTGAGCTGGGGGCGGTCCGCGCCGGGGACGGACCGCCCCCATTCACCCGACGGCCGGGCTAGCCAAGGGCGGCCGCCACCCGCCGGGCCTGGTTCTCCGCGCCGTAGACGTTGGGGTGGACAAAGGTGCAGGCCTCGCCCGTGCCCGGGATGTCCGCGCAGATGCCGGACGGCGGGTCGGTCTGGTCACCGTCGCCAGTGAGGTCGTCCTTGACTCCGTAGATCCACTTCTGGTCGGCGCCGGCGCACACCCCGTGGTCGACGCTGGAGCTGTAGGTGTCGACGTAGGTCGCGCCGTGCTCGTCGGCCTGGTACTCGATCAGCTGGTTCAACTCCCGCTCCAGCCCGTCCAGCCAGGGCATGTCGCCCTTGGCGACGGTGCCGAGCTGGCGGAAGTTCCCCCAGGTGCAGCCGCTGCTGTTGGGGACGATGGCCGGATAGCCGACCACCGCGACCTTGGCGAACGGCGCTCGCTGTCTGATCTCGCCCATCATCTCGCCGAATTCGCTGTCGAGCTGGGCGAATCGCTCGGCCAGCCAGGCCCGACCCTCGCCCTGGGTGTAGTAGTTCGTACAAGGTGTTCCGAAGCCGAGGGTGCTGAGGCCGCGTTCCAGGCACTGGGTGACGATGGCCCCGAAACCGAGCGAGTTGCCGCCGATGCCGACGCTCACGTCGTCGGTGTCCGGGCCGAGCGCGTCGAGCTGGGCCGGACGCTCCGGCCAGCCGCCCGGCGGCGGCACCGTGGGCGGGCCGAGGAGCTTCGAGGACGGCTGGGGCCGCAGGATGCCGTCGGCCACCTCGGCCGCACCGCAGGTGACATCGTTCAGGTCCAGGCCCAGCTCGGCGGCGACCTGGTGGGGGTAGTCGTCATAGGAGCGCCCGCAGCCGTCGCTGTCGTCCCACGGGCGGACGAAGACGTTGGCGCTGTACGAGTCGCCGAGGGCGACATAGCTGGGCGCGGCGCGGTCGGCGGCCCGGGCCGCCGGGGCCGGACCGAGACTGGAGACGGTGGCGGCGACGGCGGTGGCCGCGGCCAGCGCGACGCGGACGGGTACGGGCATGGCGAATCCGGACATGTGAGTGCCCCTTCGTGTGAGAACTACCATCACCCAACGTAGTCGTACGCACACGTTTGGTTTTGGGGTCCGGTGCCGTCCCACTCCAACGAGCGAGCGCGCGCGCCACCCGCACGCCGCCGACTGCGACGCCTGAGCCGGCCCCGCCACCCGCCACCGCGCCTCAGCGGAAGCGGAGCCGAATGTGCCCGCGCCGCTTCGGGAACAGCCGCGAGCTGAGCGGTCGCGGGCCCTCCCAGCCGCCCAAGGCCAGCTCGTACGCCGCGAAGCGCAGGCCGGCCGCGTGCGCGACCGCACCGACGTCGCTCTGCCGCAGGCCGACAGCGGGGAGGGTGAGCAGGCGGCGGCCCTCGGCGTCCAGCAGCAGCACCCAGCTCTCCAGGTAGGTGCGGGCCGCGTCCACCCGCCTCTCGGTCAACCAGACCAGCTCGACCGGGCGGTGCGGCAGCACCCGCTCACCCGGCCTCGGGTACTCCGACTTCGGCCGCCCGGCCAGTCCCGCGCGGACCAGCCGCTGCCTGCCGTCGGTGACCAGCAGCTCGCGTCCGCTCCAGCTGACCGACGCGTACCTCAACCAGCGTTCGATCCGGGGACCCGTCTCCTCCTCGCGCCACAGGTAGAGCAGTTGCCTGACCGGAGTGGCCCGCACCGGGGCCCGGCCCCCCGCTCCCGGCTCCGGCTCCGGCTCCGACTCGGGCTCGGGCTCGGGCTCGGGCTCGCTGGACTCCACCGGCAACGGCCGCCCGCAGACCCCCCGGTCCGGGTCGAACCCCACCGACACCGCACCCACCCGGCCGCCGACATAAGGCCGCCTGATCCACCACGATCTGCGGCGGCTCCGGCCGTTGCGGCTCTGGCGATTGCGGCCCTGCGCGAATTTCGCCTCGACCAGTTCCTCGTACACCTGGGCGGACCGCACCGCCCGGCGCAGGCTCCGCGGCCACAGCGGCCACAGCAGCGGCTCCAGCAGCGCCGGTATCGGTGCCAGGGCCAGGACCCAGTCCGCGGATACCCCCGACGCCCGGGTGACCGTGAAGGCCAGCACCACCGTGACCGAGGCCCGCCAGCCGATCCGGCGCACCCGCAGCCGGAACCGCAGCGCGTCGGCCGCCCCTTCCTCCGGCGCGCGCCACACCGGCCAGCTCCCGGCGAGCACCCAGAGCGGCAGTGCGGCGTCGACCGAGAACCCGTGGTGCGCCGCGACGGAACCGACCACCGCGCCCACCGCGCCCAGTGTCGGTACCGGCAGCCAACGCTGCACCCACGCCCACCGCCGCCGACGGCGTTGCAACTGGGCGTTGAATATCTGCCAGACGCTGCTCACCCGTTCCCCCCTCGGACAAGACTGACGCTGTCCTCCTGGAAAGGAAAGGGCAGTCGGCCGAAGTCTGGACCAGGGGCTGCCGGCCGCCGCACCCGGGGCGGCCGCCGCAGCAGTCAGGCCTGGTCAGTCCCGGCCCTGCCAGGTGGTCACGCAGGCCTCGTTGCCCTCGACGTCCGCGAGCAGCCAGAAGGCCGGGGCCTCCGCGTCCGAGACCAGGCGGCCGCCGGCGGCCAGGGTGGCCCCGATCCGCTGCGCAGCCTCGTCGTGCGGGACACAGACGTCGAAGTGGATCCGGTTGCGCTGCGGGCGCGGCCGGTCCATCTGCTGGAACCAGATCGAAGGCCCCTGCCCGACCGGATCGACCAGCGGGTCCTCGGGGCCGTCATGGCCGGGCTCGTCGACATAGCCGAGCACGGCCTGCCAGAAGGGGCGGATCGCGGCGATGTCGAGCGCGTCGATGGCGAGTTCCAGGATCTGCACCGAGCGCTCCGCACCCGCACCCACGCCCGGCTCCGTCCGCAGTCCGGCCGTGCCCACGGCGGCGGAGATCCGGTGCGCGAGGTCGACGTCGACGGCGGTCAACGCCGCCAGGTCCAGCGATTGGAGCGTGAGCACCAGCCGCTCGGACCGGACGTCGATCCGCAGATGCCGGTCGGCGTCCTCCCCGCACGCCGCGACCAGGGTCGAGGCCAACTCGGCCGCCCGCGACAGCGATCCGGTCGGGACCGAGGTACGCAGGGCGCCCAGCAGAAATCGCCACCCCAGATCGCCGACCGCGTCCGAGGCCTGCTGCCGACCCAGTGTCTTTTCCATGCCGCCATCCTGGCAGTCGGCACACTGGCCGGCATCGAGCAGGCCGGGACGGAGGCACTGACCGCCCGAGCTACCACCGCGCCCGGCCGGAACAGCCGGCTTCGTGCTGAAGGACGCCGGACCGACGCTGCTGGTCGAGGCGGTACGGGCGGCGCACACCGGGGACCCGCTGATCTCGCCCTCGACCACACTGCGGCCGCTGCGGCAGTTCGCCCGGTCGCCCGGTCGCGCGGTCGCGCGGTCGCGTGGACCGGGCGTCGGCCGGACCGGATGGCGTACCCGGGCGGACCAGTCGGCCCGACCCGGGAAACCGACCCGGGAACCGACCCGCGAACCGACCGGCGAGTCCGCTCCAGCCGCTGTCCGCCAAGAGCCACCTGGCGGGCGTCCAAGCCAAGCAACACCTGCGCAACCGGGTCGAGATCGCCGCATGGGCTCGGGAGACCCGGCTGATGGACACCGAAGACCGATGCTGGGCCCCGACTGACCGGTCGCCGCCTGCCCGGACCCCGGTGGAGTCGCCGCAGCCGGAGGCCGAGCCTAGGCTGAGTAGCGACGGGCGCAGCGCCCCGGGAGGCTGCCATGACCGAACGCCACTTCCACCTCGACCACGCCGGTCACTCGATCACCGTGGACATCCGCAGCGGCCACGCGCGCGCGATTGAGCTGCTGGTCGACGGCAAGGAGGTCGGCTCCCGACGCGAGCGGGCATCCGACGCGGTGACGCTGACCGGCGAGCTGCCGGAGGACCCGCCGCAGCCGTTCACCATCCGCATCCAGCGCCTGCGGCACCAGCCCCACTCCCCCGATCCGGTGTGCACCCTGCTGCTCTCGGACGGGAGCGAGTTCACGATGCCCGAGCGCACGATCTCGGGCTCGTGGTGACAGGCCAGGGCCCCCGTCGATCGGTGTGAGGACCGGACGACGGGGGCTCTGCTCAGTAGGTACCGGGACGGGATCAGCAGGCGCCGTCGTCCTGCCAGACCGCCCATGAGCCGGCCGCGCCCGGGGTGGCACCGGTCGAGTACCAGGTCGAGGTCCACTGGTCGCCGTTGTAGGCGACGAGGTCGCCGGGCACGTACGAGGAGCCGGCGCTCCACGCGGCCAGCCCGGTGCAGCTGGTCGGCGGGGGCGGCGGGTTGGTGCCGCTGCCGACCGTCCAGACGAACGAGGCGCTGCCGCTCGCGCCGGTGGGATCGGTCGCGGTCACCGTCACCTGGTAGCTACCCGCCGTGTTCAGCGCGCCGGTGATCAGGCCGGACGGGCTGATGGAGGTCTTCGGCGGCAGCCCGGTGGCGGTGTAGCTGAGCGCGGCTCCGCCCGAGTCGGTCCCGCTGATCTGTAGGTCGGCGGCGGCGCCCGACGCGCTGGACTGGTTGCCCGGAGCGGTGACGCTGACCGTGTTGCCGGTGGTGGTACCGCTGCCGTAGCCGACGGTGAAGTCGCCGGACCCGTCGGCGGCCCCGGTCGAGGCGATGACCGTGCCGCTGCTGTTGGTCATGTCGATCGCCTGGGCGTCGGCGGCCTGCAATGTGCCGTTGTCGACGGTGGACCCGGTGAAGTGGATCGAGCCGAAGTTCGGCAGCGGGCTGACGCCGTTGCCGGAGGTGACGGCCTCGGCGATGACCTCGGCGCTGGCGTTCTCCGCGCCCGAGGGCTTGGCGACCACGTTGTTCTCGGTCCAGCCCCGGGTGCTGTCGGTGAGCACCAGGTCGTACCTGCCGTTGGTCTCGTAGGTGACCGTGGAGGTGAGGCTGTCACCGGCCGCCACCGGCTCGTTGTACTCCTGGATGGCGTTCGCCGGGTAGGTCTCCCACCAGGCGAACGGCTCGGGCGAGCCGTTGGAGCAGTCGACGCCGGTGCCGTCCTGCTCGACCGAGGTGCTGCCCCAGCCGTCCAGTCCGATCCAGAAGGCGACGATGCCGTCCGAGGTGCAGGAGACCTGCGGCTCCACCCAGCTGGAGGTCACCGTGGTGTAGCTGCTGCCGGTGGCCGCGTAGCCGGCCCAGTTGGTGCTGGTCTGGTTGGCGGTCAGGGCCTGGCGTCTGGCGTTGAGCAGGTGCGAGAAGTGCTTGAGGTTCTGGACCGGCACGGTGACCGCGTCCGGCCGGGGGCGACTGGCCGCCGACGGGTGGGCGGACGCCACCGGCGCCGCGGCCTGTGCGGCGGCGCTGCCGCCAAGCACAACGGCTAATGCCAGCAGTAAAGTTGAAAGGGAACGGACGGTACGCACGTATCACTCCTCATCTGGACGTGAGCCGAGCAATCACGTGAATGTTGGAGTGCGGTGCGAACCGCCACAATGCCGAAAGCTGGACAGTGGCTACAACTCGCCACGAAATGCCGCTGGTTGCCGGGCAGCTCAGAGCCAGCCGCGTCGGACGGCCTGAAGTCCGGCCTGGAAACGGGTAGTTGCGTCCAGTACCGCCAGGATGTGGCCGACCCGCCGGGTCATGGTGCGCTGGGTGATGCCCAGCGCGCGAATGATCGCCGCGTCCTTGACTCCTCCGGCCAGCATGGTGAGCAGTTCCAGGTCGCGCTGGTCGAGCAGGCTGGGCGCGACACCGGTCGGCACGATCGGCAGGGCCCGCTCCCAGAGCAGCTCGAAGCAGGTGACCAGGGCGGTGAGCAGCGGCGACGCACGGACGAAGATGGCCGAGGTGGTCTCGGTGGCGGCGAAGCTGAGCGGGATCATCGCCTCGCGCTGGTCGGCGATGAGCATCTTCATCCGTACCGAGGGCAGGCTGCGGGCCTGCTCGCCGGCCGCGATGCAGGCCATGGTGAAGTCCATCCGCCGTTTGCCCTCCAGGCCGGAGGCGTCGTAGATCACCTGGCAGGCCACGCCGCGGCGGAGCAGCTGGAACTCGATCGGGTTGGCCACCGGGCTGTCGAAGTACGGCGGGCAGTCGACCACCTTCATCTCCCGCTCGGCGCCGAGTTGCATCTGCTCCACCCGGTGCCGGATCGCGGTCGCCCCCTCGATCAGCTCCACCAGGTCGCCGGCCGCGCCGGTCTGCGCGCTCTGGAACCGTGCGGCGAGGTCCCTGGCGCGGGCGCGGAACCGCTCCAGGTCCTCCTGCCGACTGGCCACCAGCGCGTCGACGGCGACCTCCGGCGGGGCCGCCGTGTACCGGGCGGGTGAGCCGGTGAGCCGGGTGACCAGGCCGGAGTCGACCAGTCGGCGCAGGCAGGGTCGCAACCGGGCGGCCGTGGAGTCCGCCGCGACGGCCAGTTCGGCGGTGGTGCTGCGCGGGGCCGAGAGCACACACAGGTACAGGGCGCTCTCGGCGGCGCCGAGGCCGACCGGCTCCAACAACGCGTCGGACGGGTCGTCAGCCATGAGGTGCAGCATAGTGACTGGTCTGGACCGCCGACCGCCCCTACCGCCAACTACCCCCTGGTGTGCGGGTATTCGGCGCCGCGGTGCTGGAATGCCAGTACCGCCGGGTTCTGGATCACGCCGTCCTGGATCTCGATGGCGCGGCGGATGGTCTGGTCGGCGTCCCATTCCCCGGGACCGCCCAGGACCGTGCGCAGGTGCGGGATCAGCGCCTCGCTGTTCTCCCAGGTGGCGGAGTTCCACAGGTAGGAGGGGCTGTGGTCGACGCCGTAGTAGTGCACGTTGTCGCCGACGGTGAACATCGGCTCCTCGAAGGTGGTCGGCCGGGCCCAGCTGAAGCCCATGCCGGCGTCACAGGAGACGTCCACCACCAGGGTGCCGGGCGCGAGCGTGTCCAGGTCCTCGTCGATCAGGAAGGTCAGCGGCGCGGCGGTGTCCTGAAGCACGCAGTTGACGATGATGTCGTGGCCGCAGAGGAACTCCGCCAGTGGAATCCGGCCGTCCTCGGTCAGCGCGTGGCTGCGTCGCGGGTCACTGGTGTCGTCCGCCACGTCGTGGTCGAACTGGACGATCCGTGCGGAGTGGATCGGCGAGCTGACGGCGGTGACGCCACGGGCGGTGAGCACGTCGACGTCGTGCACGCCCAGCGAGTTCAGCGCGGTCACCGCGCCACGGGCGGTCGCCCCGAAGCCGATCACCACCGCGCGCAGCCGTCGACCGTAGTCCCCGGTCGAGCCGCGCAGTTGCATGGCGTGCAGTACCGAGGAGTACCCCGCCAGCTCGTTGTTCTTGTGGAAGACGTGCAGGTTGAACGAGCCGTCGCTGGTCCAGTGGTTCATCGCCTCGAAAGCGATCATGGTCAGTCGCCGGTCGATCGCGAGCTGCGTGATCTTCTCGTCCTGGACGCAGTGCGGCCATCCCCAGAGCACCTGCCCGGTACGCAGGTCGGCGACGTCCTCGGCCATCGGCTTGGCCAGCAGCACGACGTCGCTTCGGGCGATCAGCTCCGCCCTCGGGAGCAGCCCGGCGACGAGTGGGGCCAGCTGTTCGTCGCCAATGCCGAACCGCTCTCCGTAGCCCTGCTCCAGGTGGATGCGGCGGCGCAGATCCGGGTCGATCCGGTCGAAATGCGCGGGATGTACCGGCAGCCGGTGCTCGTTCTCCTTGCTCGACCGAGCCATGATTCCGAGACTGAGTTCGGCTGTGTTTTCAGTTTTGCGTTGTAGCAAAATACCCCTTTGATTAATTCATTTGTAGCACGTCGCTCCCTGTCGACCACGAATAGGCGGGTATGCTGCTCGGCCGCACCGGGACCTACTCGGGCCGCATGACCAGGCAACTACTGGTGGCGGTGGCGCAGATCCGGCCCTCGGCGTCCAGCAGCCTGCCCTCGGCCAGGGCGGTGCGGCGGCCGAGGTGGACCACACTGCCGACGGCGGTGATCTGGCCGGTGGCGACGGAGATCGGCCGCAGAAACTTCACCGAGAGGTCGAGGCTGGTGTAGAGGACTCCGGCCGGGAGCCTGGTGTGCACGGCGCAGCCGCAGGCCGAGTCGAGCAGGGTCGCGACCACACCGCCGTGCACCGTGCCGATCGGGTTGTAGTGGAATTCCTTGGGCGTGAGCCTGAACTCGACGCGCCCCTCGACGAACGAGATGCCATCGAAGTCGAGGGTGTCCATGATCGGCGGGCGGGCCGCCTTTCCCTCGGCCATCGCGGCGAAGAACTCCATGCCGCTCAGCCCGGCCCCGAGGCCTGCCGTCGGGTCCGCCCAGGTGTGCGTGCGCTCCCGGACGGTGGCCGGGGCGTGGTCGCCGACCTGGTCGAACTGCTCGGTAGCGGTCATCGGTCGCCTCTTGTCCTGGTCCGGTTGATCGGCCGTACAGCCGTACAGCCGTACGGGCACGCTAGGGCAGCTGGGTTCTTATATGCAACCCAGCTGGGTACCATCCCCCCATGAGCGACTTCAGCGCCTACGACAGCGAGACCTGCTCGATCGCCCGCACCCTGGCGCTGATCGGCGACCGGTGGACGCTGCTGGTGCTCCGCGACGTGGCGAACGGCGTCCGCCGCTTCGACGAGCTGGCCGACCACCTCGGCATCGCTCGCAACGTGCTCTCCCGACGGCTGGCCAACCTCGGCGAGGCCGGGCTGGTCAGCCGCTCGGCCTACCGGGCGGAGGGTGCCCGGGAGCGGCACGAGTACCGGCTGACCCCGGCCGGGGGCGAACTGGTGCCGATCCTGCTGGCCTTCATGGGCTGGGGCGACCGGCACCTCGCCGGTCCGGCCGGGCCGCCCTCGGTGGTCACTCACGCGGGCTGCGGCGCGCCGGTCCGGGTGACCGTCGACTGCGAGGCGGGCCATGAACTCGGCGACCGCCCCCGGGTCGCCCTGCACCCCGGGCCCGGCAGCCGCCCGCGCCCGCGCTCCTGACTGTCCGCTCATGGATGGCCATCAGTAAGGCTATGCACATCATGTCCTGAGCTGGTATCAGCCAATCGCCGGTGTATAAGATTCGCGCCATAACTAAGAGATCGAATGGTGCTACCGTACGGAATCACGATCAAACAGCTGACGCTTCGGCGTCGGCCGGCCGAGCTGAGGAGGACCGAGCCGTGAGCGATACGACGGTCGCACCGGTGGTCGCGGTGCTGGGGACGGGGATCATGGGTGCGGGCATGGCCCGCAGCCTGCGTCGGGAGGTCCTGGAGGTCCGGGTCTGGAACAGGACCCCGGCGCGGGCCGAGCCGCTGGCCGAGTCGGGCGCCACCGTCGCCGCCGACCCAGCGGCGGCGGTGCGCGGTGCGGACGTGGTGATCACCATGCTGATCGACGGCCCGGCCGTACTGGCCGCGATGACCAGCGCGGAGCCCGGATTGACGGCAGGCCAGGTCTGGTTGCAGAGCTCCACCGTGGGCGTGGAGGCGGCCACCGAGGTGGCGGCCTTCGCCCGGGCGCACGAACTGGACCTGGTCGACGCGCCGGTACTGGGGACCAGGCAGCCCGCCGAGAGCGGCCAACTGCTGGTCTTCGCGGCCGGTTCCGACCGGGCCCGGGAGCGGGCCGCCGCCGTCCTGGAGGCCATCGCGGCCCGCACCGTCTGGCTCGGCACGGACCCGGGCGCGGCCACCGCCACCCGGCTCAAGCTGGTGGTGAACAGCTGGGTGCTGGCCACGGTCACCGCCACCGCCGAGGCCGTCTCCCTGGCCGAGGGCCTGGGTCTGGACCCGGGACTGTTCCCCCGGACCATCGCCGGCGGCGGCCTGGACAGCGGCTATCTCCAGGCGAAGTCCGCAGCCATCCTGAGTGGCGACTTCTCGCCCAACTTCGGTCTGGCCACGGCCGCCAAGGACGCCCAACTGATCCTGCGGGACGCGACTGCGGCCGGGGTTCGGCTGGATG
>Ga0302314_10006860_pt1 | contig 20549 bp, 14 predicted proteins | sample III_Palsa_N2_3_FD_200533 | JGI IMG/M metagenome (GOLD analysis project Ga0302314, IMG submission 200533) | Peat permafrost microbial communities from Stordalen Mire near Abisko, Sweden - III_Palsa_N2_3 | ecosystem: Environmental > Terrestrial > Soil > Palsa > Peat permafrost | place: Sweden... | reverse complement strand
GAACAGCAGGAGCATCGCCTCGATCGGGTCGGCGGGCGGGGACTTGATGACCCGGTCCGCCTTCGCGGTCACCTGGGTGAGCAAGGGCTTCGCGAGCTCATAGTAGATGGCGCCCTTGGAGCCGAAGTAGGTGTAGATCGTGCCGATGCTGACCTCGGCCTGCTCCGCGATCTCCGCCAGGCTCGTCTTCGAATAGCCGTTCTTGCGAAAAAGCTGCCGGGCGACGGCGAGAATCTGTTCGCGCCGGCGCTCCTTCATCCTGACCCGCAGTCCCGGCATCGAGTCCCCCTGTGATTGATTCCGATAGATGCTAGTTTTGTAATATTGATGGTGATATGATAAAATTTATCGGCGGCGCTTCAGGAAGAGGAGCCAGTCGCCTTCCGTCGGAGCCGAAGGAGATTCGATCATGGCGCGGGCCGAGCAGGCGTTCCACCATTTTCCCGAACTCGAGAAGGCGCTGGGCTATTCCCAGGCCGTTCTCGCGGGAGACACCCTCTACGTGTCGGGCATGATTTCAGTGGACGAAACGCTGGACGTGATCGGCAAGGGCGACATGCGCCTGCAGGTCGAGACCGTCTACGCGATCCTCAACCGCGTGCTGGGCCGCCACGACATGACGCTCCGCAACGTCGTGAAGGAGACACTGTATCTGACCGACCTGGCGGCTTTCGCGGAGGGCCGCGAAGCGCGCGCGGCCGCCTATCAGGAAGCGGCGGCCTATCCTTCGGCGTCGACGGCGGTCGAGGTCAAGGCGCTGTTCTCACCGGACGCCATGATCGAGATCGACATGATCGCGGTGAAGTGAGAACGGGGCTCAATCCTGTTCCAACGGGCCGCTGAAGGCCTCGATGGCCGCCTCGTCCAGCGGGCGCGGAGTCAGGGCGGCGGCGACGGCGTCTTCGACGCGTTCGAGCCAGATGAACTCCAGCTGCTGGCGGGCTTCGGCGGGGATGTCGTCGTAGTCGCGGCGGTTGCGGGCGGGCAGCATCACCCGGGTGACACCGGCGGCGGCCGCGGCGACCACCTTCTCCTTGATGCCGCCGACCGGCAGGACGAGGCCGCGCAGGCTGATCTCGCCGGTCATCGCGGTGTCGTTGCGGATGGTGCGGCCGGTCATCAGGGAGGCCAGCGCCATGAACATCGCCACCCCGGCGCTCGGGCCGTCCTTGGGCGTCGCGCCGGCCGGGACGTGGACGTGGATGTCGATCTTGTTGAAGTCGGTGTCGGCGAGGTCGAGCATGCCCGCCTGGCTCTTCACCAGGCTGAGCGCCGCCTGGGCGCTCTCCTTCATGACATCGCCCAGCTGGCCGGTGAGGATCAGCCGCCCGCCGCCGGGGTTTTTCGCCGCCTCGATGAACAGGATGTCGCCGCCCACCGGCGTCCAGGCCAGGCCCGTGGCGACGCCCGGCGAGGCCGTGCGCAAGGCGACGTCGCGCTCGAACCGAGGCTGTCCCAGCGTCACGGCCACGTCCGCGGCGTCGAATTTGACGTGGGTCGCCTTGCCCTCGGCGATCTCCATGGCCGCATGACGCAGGACGCGGCCGATCTCGCGCTCCAGCCAGCGCACGCCCGCCTCGCGGGTGTACGCCTCGATGATCACCATCAGGGCCTCGTCGGTGATTTCCGCCTGCTCGGGTTTGAGGCCATTGGCCTCCAGCTGGCGGCGCATCAGGAAGCGGCGGGCGATCTGCAGCTTCTCACCGGCCGTGTAGCCGGCAAGGCTGATGATCTCCATGCGGTCGCGCAGCGGCGAGGGCACCTGGTCGATGACGTTGGCGGTGGCGATGAACACCACCCGCGACAGGTCGAACGGGACGGCGAGGTAGTTGTCGCGGAAGGTCCCGTTCTGCTCCGGATCGAGCACCTCGAGCATGGCGGCCGACGGATCGCCCTGGATGCCGGCCCCCAGCTTGTCGATCTCGTCGAGCATCATCACGCAGTCGCGGGCGCCGGCCTTGCGGATCGCCTGGATGATGTTGCCGGGAAGCGCCCCGACGTAGGTGCGCCGGTGGCCGCGGATCTCCGCCTCGTCGTGCACGCCGCCCAGGCTGACGCGGACGAACTTGCGCTTCATGGCCCGGGCGATCGACTGGCCGAGCGAGGTCTTGCCCACCCCGGGCGGCCCGACGAAGCACAGGATCGGGGCCTTGCCCTCCGGCGCCAGCTTGCGCACCGCGAGAAACTCGAGGATGCGGGTCTTGATCTTCTCCAGGCCGTAGTGGTCCTCGTCGAGGATCCTCCGCGACTCGCCGATGTCGATGTGGTGCGGCGGCGGCGCGGCCCAGGGCAGTTCGATCAGCCAGTCGAGGTAGCCGCGGATCATGCCGTACTCGGCCGAGGCGTCCGGCATGCGGCGCAGGCGGCCCAGCTCCTTGCGCGCCTGGCCCGCGACCTCTTGAGGCATCTCGGCCTTGTCGATGGCCCCGGCGAGCTCGGCGATCTCCGCCCCCTGCCCGCCGTCCTCACCCAGTTCCTTCTGGATGACCGCCAGTTGCTCGCGCAGCACCGCCTGGCGTTGCCGCTCCGAGAACGTCGCCTGGGTCTGAGCGCCGATCTGCTTCGACAGGCGCAGGACTTCGAGCCGGTGGCCGGCCAGCCGGGCGATGGCGTCCAGACGCGGGATCAGGTCGACGGTCTCGAGGATCTCCTGCTTTTCCGCCGGAGTGATGTCCATGTAGGCGGCGGCGACGTCGGCGAGCACACCAGGCCGAGTGATGGCCGCCACCATCTCGCGAAGGCCCTGCGGGACCTGCGGGATGAGCTCCAGGATCTCCAGCGCCTGCTGCTTGAGGTTGAGAAAGCGCGCCTCGATCTCGGTTCCCCCCTCGGCCGGTTCGGGGATGTGCAGGCCTCGCGCCACCGGGAAGGGCCAGCCGGGCAGGTACTCGCCGATGCGGAACCGCTGCACGCCCTGGCAGACGATGTGGTGCTCGGTCTCCGAGGCGGTGATGTAGCGCAGGATGTTCGCCGCCACCCCCATAGGGTGGAGGTCGCCCGGTCCGACGTCGGTCTGCTCCGGATCGCGCTGCAGGGCCACGACGATCTGCCGCTGGTCGCGCACGGCCTGCTGGGCGGCGGCGATCGAGGCTGGCCTGCCGATGGTGATCGGGGTCACCAGTTCAGGGAAGAGCACCAGGTTGCGCGTTGGGATGACGATGAAGGCGTCCGAGGGTGGCGACGGCGGCCCGCCAGGGTTGGCGGATCCCGAAATCTGAGGTTCGGCGGTGTCGGCGGTCATGTCACGTGGCCTTCCGTAGACGGATGATAAGGCAGCCATGCTCCGTGTGGTGGCGCACCTCGTCGTAGCGGCCTTGCGGCAGGGGGATGCGGCGCTCGAACTGTCCCTGGGGCAGTTCGAGGCGATGGATGCGGCCGGTCCGCAGCTCCTTGGGCGGCGGCCGCTCGCCGGACAGCACCAGCGCGCCGCCGTCGATCCCCACCGTCAGCGTCTGCTCGGGCACACCCGGAAGCGCGGCGATGATCACCACCTCCTGATCGGTCTCCAGGACATCGATGGGCGGCTCCCACCTGGGCCGGCGCGGTTGGCTGACGGGGGGCGGGAACAGCTGCCGATGCAGGCGCTCGGCGCGCGCCAGCGCATCGAGCGCCTCGTCCCACATCCACTGGCGAGAATCGTTGCTAGCCACGACCGGTTCAACTCCCCTTTGTTGTCGAAGGCATCGCCGTGACGACGCGAGCGCCGGCGCGCAATGCGCCTGAGCCCGCGGGCCGCGAAAGTTCGCCTTCAAGTTTCTGCTATTTAGGGAGCCGTGGGCGTGTTGTCGCGGGTCCGCGCCCAATCGTCGGCGAGAGCCCGCACCACCGGCGACGCGACGGCATAGAGCGCCTCCAAGGCCTGGCGGTTGGCCGGCAAGCCCTCCCTCGCCTGCCGGGCGATCTGCTCGGCCGCCGTCAGGCCGGGCGGCGCCACCACGTAGTCGCTGCCGGCGCGCAGCATCAGCACGCGATCCAGCCTCGCCCGTCCGGCGCCGGCCAGCAAGGTGAGCGCCTGCATGACGCCGGTGTCCTCCTCGGCCGACATGGCGAAGACCCCTTTGCCGCCGGTCCAGTACGGCACCCAGCGCTCGGCCCATTGCGCCATGTGCGGGCCGTACCAGAACCGCGCCGACATCAACCCATCGCCCTCCAGCACGAACGGCGGCGCGGCGCCCGGTCCGACGTACGGCGTGCGCGCCTTGGCCAGCGCGGCGTCGTCCGGCAGCTTGATGTTGCGGGTCAGGGCGTAGGCCCAGTCGGTCAGGGCGGGATTGAGCGCATAGGCGGAATTGCCGTCGTCGTTGTGGGCCGGCGGCGGGGGCTCGCCGTAGGGCGTGATGCGATCGTTGGGGAGCATGCCGGTCGGCCAGTCCGGGGGAATGTCGCGGGCGTCGACCTCCTGGCCGAGATCCCCGTCGACCACGAACCGCTCCCACGCCGCCGACCCGGCCGAAGCGACCTTGGGGTCGACCCCCGCCGTTCCCGCCAGCACCCAGTAGGCGTGACTGAGGTCGAAGCGGCGATCGAGCCCCAGCGCCATGATCGAGGCCGATGCGCGGGCCGTCGCCATGCCGGTCAGGATCGCCAGGACATGGCGCCTGGGATCATAGAGCAGCGGATGGACGCCGGCGGGGAACGGCAGCTCGGCGGTCAGGGGCCACTTCGTGCGCCAGGCATAGAGCTCGCCCCGCAGATCCTTGCCATCGCGGATCACCTCCCAGGTGGTGATCACCACCACCCTGACCTCGATCGGCTTGGCCGCATGATCGGCGGCCCGGGCGGGAACGGCGATCAGCACGGCCAGCGCCGCCAAGGCCGCGACGTGCGCCCGCAGAGTGAAGATTCGTTCCAGCATGAGGCCATGCTGACCCGGCCGGGCCTCCTGCGCCAGCCGGGGGGCTGGCACGCCGCCGATTTGAACCGCAGATGACGCAGATGGACGCAGATGGCGGGGTGAGGCTGCGCCGAAGGCGCGAATAGGCCGAAAGCGTTGACTTGGCGCCGCTTCGCGGCAGGGTCATGGGTCCATCTGCGTCATCTGCGGAAAGACAAAACTCATGGATATCGAGGCGTTCATCCAGGGCTTGCCGAAGTGCGAACTGCACGTCCACGTCGAGGGAACCCTGGAGCCGGAGCTCAAGTTCGCGCTGGCGGCGCGCAACGGGCTGGCGCTGCCGTTCGCTGACGCCGCCGCGATGCGGGCCGCCTACGCCTTCCACGACCTGCCGTCGTTCCTCGGGCTCTATTACAGCGGCATGGACGTGCTGCTGAAGGAGCCGGACTTCTATGACCTGGCGATGGCCTACCTGACCAAGGCCCATGCCCAGAACGTGCTCTACGCCGAGATCTTCTTCGACCCCCAGGCCCACACCGGCCGCGGCGTCTCGTTCGACACGGTGATCCGTGGCCTGCGGCGCGCGCAGATCGACGCCCAGGACCGGCTGGGGGTCCGCTCGGCGCTGATCATGTGCTTCCTGCGCGACTACAGCGCCGAATACGCCATGGCGACCCTGCTGGAGTCCCTGCCCTACCGCGAGTGGATCGTCGGCGTCGGCCTGGATTCCGACGAGAAGAACAACCCGCCCGGCAAGTTCGCCAGAGTGTTCGCGCGCGCCCGGGACGAGGGCTACCTGCTGACCATGCACTGCGACGTCAACCAGGAGGACTCCGTCGCCCACATCTGGGACTGCGTGAACCTGATCGGCGTCTCTCGCATCGACCACGGGGTGAACGCCTTGGAAGATCCGGCGCTGTGCGCGTTGCTCGCCGAGCGCAAGCTGGCGCTGACCGTATGCCCGATCTCCAACGCCTTCGTCACCGACGGGCCGCAGACGGACGTGGTGGGCCGGATGATGGACCTGGGGCTTAGGGTGACCATCAACTCGGACGATCCGGCCTATTTCGGCGGCTACATCGCCGAGAACCTCGCCCTGGTGCAGCGCGACCTGGGGCTCGGGCCGGAAGGCCTGGCCACCCTCTCCCGCAACGCCTTCGAAGCCGCCTGGCTGCCCCGCGCCGCCAAGGACCGCTACCTCGCCATGGTGGACGCCTATCTGGCGGCTTAAGTTGGCGGCATGGATCTCGACGCGTTCATCGTCGGCCTGCCGAAGGCGGAGCTGCACATTCACATCGAGGGCAGCCTCGAGCCGGAGATGATGTTCGCGCTGGCGCGGCGGAATGGCGTCACCCTGCCGTTCGCTAGCGTGGAGGCGCTGCGGGCGGCCTACAGCTTCACCCGGCTGCAGGACTTCCTCGACCTCTACTACCAGGGCGCCGACGTGCTGCGGACCGAGGAGGACTTCCACGACCTCGCCCTCGCCTATGGCGCGCGGGCGGCGGCCGACGGCGTCGTCCACGCCGAGATCTTCTTCGACCCCCAGACCCATACGGCCCGCGGAATCCCGTTCCGGGTTGTCGCCGAGGGGTTGTTGGCAGGCCTGGCGGCGGCGCGGGAGAGGCATGGGCTCACCGCGACGCTGATCCTGTGCTTCCTGCGCCACCTCGATGAGGAAGACGCCTTCGCCGCTCTGGAGGCGGCCGGGCCGTGGCTGGGCCGTATAGTCGGCGTGGGGCTGGACTCGTCGGAGGTCGGCCATCCGCCGGAGAAGTTCGCCCGCGTGTTCGCCGCCGCCGGCGCGATGGGCCTCAAGCGCGTCGCCCACGCCGGCGAGGAGGGGCCGCCGGACTACGTCCGCCAGGCCCTCGACGTGCTGCACATCGACCGCCTCGACCACGGCAATCGATCGCTGGAAGATCCGGCCCTCGTCGAGCGCCTGGTCCGGGAAGCCATGACCCTGACTGTCTGTCCGCTATCCAACACCCGGCTGTGCGTCGTTCCCGACATCGGCGAACACCCGATCGGGCGGATGCTGAAGCTCGGCCTCCGCGCCACCGTCAATTCCGACGATCCGGCCTATTTCGGCGGCTATGTCGCCGACAACTACCGCGCCGTCGCCCCTCTTCTCAGCCGGGAAGACCTTGTCACCCTGGCGCGCAACAGCTTCCTGGGCTCCTTCCTGCCCCCCGCCGAGATCGCCCGCCACCTGACGACCGTCGACGCTTTCGCCGGAGGCAAGGTGATTTGACCGCGCTCACTCGACGCGGAGCGCGGGCTTCCAGCCCGCGTCTTCCTGCAACGAGCAGCGTCAAGAGAGGCGGGCGGAACGCCCACCCTCCGTTGCGGCGCCTCGCCTAGAAACACCTCCCCGCCGTGACGCCGGGCAACGGTGGCGCTACAAGGGGTGATGAGCGAGACCAACGCTGCGGACATCGTCGACCGCCTCGAGAGCCTGTACCGCAAGAGCGTCGAAGCCCTGAGGGCGGACCTCAAGGCCTTCCTGGCCACCCGCGCGGCGCCCGATCCGGCAGCGCGCGCCGCCGGCGCCTACGCCTATCCGGCGCTGCGCCTGACCTATGTCGCCAAGGGGCCGGCGCCGCGGCTGCCGCGGGCCTTCGCACGGTTCAGCCAGGCCGGGGTCTATGTGACCACCGTCACCAGGCCGGACCTCTTCCGCGACTACCTGACCGAGCAACTCTCCCTGCTGCTGGGCGATTTCGAGGTCGAGGCCGAGGTGGCGCCGTCCGGCCAGGACATCCCCTTCCCCTACGTGCTCGATGGCTCCATCGACCTCGATATCGCCGACCTCACGGCGTCCGAGATCGGCCGGCATTTCCCGGCCACCGAGCTGGCCTCGATCGGCGACGAGATCGCCGACGGCTTCTGGGCGCCGGACCGGGGGGAGCGGCCACTGGCGCTGTTCGACGGCCCGCGCACCGACTTCTCGCTGGCGAGGCTTACGCACTACACCGGGACGGCGGCCGACCACGTGCAGTCCTACGTGCTGTTCACCAACTACCACCGCTACGTCGATGAGTTCGTGCGCTGGGGCGCTGATGAGCTACGCCGGCCGGGAACGCCGTACCAAGCCCTCGTCTGCGCCGGCGGGGCGGTGATCACCAGGGACACCCTCAATGTCTCCGACGCCGTGGCCGCCTCCGCTTGGCGCAAGCACCAGATGCCGGGCTACCACCTGACGGCGCCGGGCCGGCGGGGGGTGTCCCTGATCAACATCGGCGTAGGGCCCTCCAACGCCAAGACCATCACCGACCACTTGGCGGTCATGCGCCCCGAGGCCTGGCTGATGATCGGCCATTGCGGCGGCCTGCGCTCCACCCAGACCATCGGCGACTATGTGCTGGCGCACGCCTATCTGCGCGACGACCACGTGCTGGACGACGTCCTGCCGCCGGAGATCCCGATCCCGGCCATCGCCGAGGTGCAGGTCGCCCTGCAGCGGGCCGCCGAGCAGGTCACCGGCGAGAGCGGCGACACCCTGAAAAGCCGCCTGCGCACCGGCACCATCGTCACCACCGACAACCGCAACTGGGAGCTGCGCTACAGCCACAGCGCCCTGCGCTTCAACCAGTCCCGGGCGGTGGGGATCGACATGGAGAGCGGCACCATAGCCGCCCAGGGCTACCGCTTCCGCACGCCCTACGGCACGCTGTTGTGCGTCTCCGACAAGCCGCTGCACGGCGAGATCAAGCTGCCCGGCCAGGCCAACGCCTTCTACGAGCGGGCGATCTCGCAGCACCTGCGCATCGGCATCGCCACCATGGACCTGCTGCGCGAGGAAGGTCCCCGCCTGCACTCGCGCAAGCTCCGCAGCTTCGACGAGCCCCCGTTCCGGTGAGCGGGCTCAGAACTTCGCCTGCAGGCGAACCTCGAAGGTGCGCGGGTCGTTCCGCACCAGGAAGTCGTTGCCGTAGAACGGCGGCGACGACTGCCAGTTGAGCTGGTCGGTGAAATTGTAGACCGAGAAAGTCAGAGTATAGTTCCTCCACTCGTAGAACGCCGAGGCGTTCATCGTAAATTGCCACGGGATCACCGGCGACTGATAATAACCGCCGTTGGCGACGATGTTGGCCGGGACAAACAACGAAGCCGCGAGGTTGAGCTGACCGGAAAAGGTCGTCTCGATCGGTCCCGTCACCTGTACGCCGAAGCGGAAGCCCAGGCCGTTGTCGAACTTGTAGTTACCCAGGAAATTGAAGATGTGCTCGGGCACGCCTGGATCATCCACTTTACCACCGGCGAAGACGGCAAAGAGGCCAGCGCCGTCGATATTTACTCCTGGCTCGGCGGGATAATTATAGAAGGGCTGCGAGGGCGCCGTGTTCAGGGTCGTCTTGATGTAGGAATAGCTGGCCGTGGCGAACAGGTTGCGCGTCGGTTGGTAGTTCATCTCGATTTCGACGCCGCGGATATTGGCGTCGGAGAAACTCGTTCCGCTCGGACCGGTGGGGATGCTGTGCTTCTGATCGAAGCCGGCGAGGCCGGCAAACAGCTTGTTGTTCAACAGGTTGAACTTGAAGCCCGCTTCATAAAGGTAGCTGTCGGATCGCATGAGTTCGCTGTCGGGAACCTGGAGGAAGGTGTTGACGCCGCCCTCGCCGCCGTTCTCGTTGACGCTCTGAGTGAAGTCGAAGGTCACATAGCTGCTGACCCATGACCAAGGCCGGTAGACGAAGCTGACGTTGCCCTGCCCCAAGCCGAATACGCCCGTCGTGTGGCTCTGCGGCAGCGGTATGGGATTGTCGGCTGTCGAATAGTAGACGCTCGTGAAGCAGGTCCCGCAGACCGCGCCTCCGAGCGGGTCGTAGGAATGGTTCTGCGTGAGGTCCAGTCTGCCGCCGTAGAGCGCGCTGAACTGCGGTGAGAACTCGATCCGGTGCTGAAAGAAAAAGCCGGTGTCGTAGAGATCGGAGATCCCCGTATTGTATCCGTTGTTGGAATCTCGCCCCGCGGCGCCATACTGCAGGTGCCCAAACGATGTCGTGTAGGGATACGCGCCCCCGAAGGCGAGCTGCACCCCCGTGTTCCACACCCAGAGATTGGGGTTCGTGGTCAGGTCGTAGACACTGGGCGTCTCGGTCTCGAAATCGCTGATGTAGTTCACATGGGCGAAACGGAACGTGACCCCGGCGACCATCTCGTTCTTGATGGTCATGCCGGCGAACGAGACGTCGAACTTGGCCCGCATGTCGGCGCGGTTCTCGAACGTCCAGGAGCCGCGGGAGGCGTCGGCATAGTAGTAGGGCTCGCGGTTGTCGCTGTCCTGGAAGGCGAAGAAGGCGTTGTCCTCGAGCGTCACATTGTCGTTGAGCCGATAGGTCTGGATCAGCTGGGCGTTGGCGGTCAGGGCGCTGGTCCACACGCCCGGCGTCTGGTCGATGGTGATACGGGTGTTGAGCGGCACGCTGTTGGTCAGGGTGAACTCGGTGAGGATCGGCGCCAGCGGCGAGAACGGGTTGCCGGGCGAACCGATCTGCAGCGGTGGCGAGCCGATCAGCGACGAGTAGAGTTCACCGGTCGGCTCGCCCTGTAGATACTGGACATGGTCGATCAGGTTCTGATTGACCCGGTTGACCCCGACGTTTTCCGTATATTGCTGCGAATTGACCTCGGCGTTGAAGTCGAGCTGGTATTGGCTGTTCGGCGCCCAGCGCAGGGCGACATACACCGCCTGCTTGTCGTGGAAGTGGTCGTAGAAATAGCTGCCGCTGTCCTCGCCGGAGTAGCTGATCCTGAGGCCCAGTTCGCCGGCGATGATCGGACCACCCACGTCCACCATCCAGCGCCGGTTGCTGATGGTGTCGAGGGTCGCATCGACCGTGGCCGAGAAATGCGAGAGGCTGGGGCGCTTGGTGAGAAAATCCACTTCGCCGCCCACGCCCGGTCCGGGCCCGTCGATCACGCTGGCCGGGCCCTTGGTGATCGCCAGATTGTCGAAGCTGTCGAAGTTGGGTGGGGCGCCGTAGCCGTTCTCGGTGAAGCTGGAGCGCATGCCGTTGTAGAAGACGTCGGCGTACTGGCCGCGGATCCGCGGGATGTTGGGCGTTCCGAACGAGGAGTCGGTGTAGCTGCTGGCGGTCAGATAGGAGAAGGCCCGCGGATCCTGGATGTTGAGCGCCTGGAGCTGGGCCGTCGACAACAGAGTGGTGTTGCGCGGCGTATCCATCACGCTGAGGTCGAGCCCGTAGACCGAACTGGTCGACAGGCGGGTGGGCAATACGGTTTCCTTGAACGGCACGCCGTTGACGATCACCTCCGAGACCTCCGCGGCCGCCGACGGTCCTTCGCCGGCGTTGGCGCCCGGCGCGGTGGAGATGGCGGCGTCGGCGGCGCGGGCGCTCGCGGGAGCAGCCAGGGCGGACACCGCGGCCAGCGCCAGGGCCAGCCCGGAAACGCTATTGGCGAAGGTGGCGCGCGTCGCGAAGTGCGGTTTCAATGCAGTACCCCGTTGATGATCGACGGCTTTGCCGTTCGAGTCGCATCGCCGGCCAGCGTAGAAGCGAGGCGCGCGGCGACGCCATGGCCTTGAACCCGTGGTCAATGATTTGTCACACGGCGCCGCGCGATTAGGCGCCGCGGGCTTGATTATGTGCCCGCATCGCGGCTGCGGGGAACGATTGGATTGGGGGGGCGAGGCCTACGGCCGGGCGCTGCGGCCCGGATCGATCCTGCGCCGCGTCTTGCTGCGCGCCAGGGCCCAACGGGTGGCCGGCGTTCCGCCGAGCCAGGGGCCAAACCCGCGCGGTCCCGTGATCACCGGCCGTCGCGAACCGCGCACGAGGCGCAGCAGCCGCACGTTCTGGCGCAGGAGCCCGAGGGGCGAGAGGATCTGGAGCGCGTCGTTGATCATGCTGAGGTCGCCGACCAGACCGCGAAACGCCCCGACCTTCTCTTGTTTGCGCGTGTTGGTGACTGCGGGCCAGTCGATGACTTCGATATCCAGGTTCGCCGCGATCACGAGCTGGTTGATGAAGGTCTCGCCGCCCCAGCGCGGCAGGGCGGCCATGGTCTCAACGTGGTCGCGCACCAGCCAAGCCGGGATCACCCGCTCCCCCGACACGAAGTCCAATCCCATGCGCCGATAGACGCCCAGGCTGTTGCTGCGCAGGCTGATGCTCACGTCGGCCCTGGCCCCGGCGATGGGTGCGGCCAGCAGGTCGATCTCGCGCGGGCCCAGACCGGCCAGATCGGCGTCCAGGAACATCAGATGCTTCCCGCGCGCGGCGGCGATGCCGCGGCTCATGGCGTAGGTCTTGCCGCGATTGACGCGGTAGGACACTAGGCGAATGTTGGGGTGCGACTCTACGACGGCCTTGGTGTCGTCGGTGGAACCGTCGTCAACGACGATCACCTCCTCCAGGGCCGGGTGGCCGTCGAGCGTCCGCAGCACCTCCTCGATCCGGTCAGCTTCGTTGTAGGCGCAAACGATGCAGGAAATGCCTGGCACGTCGAACTCTCCCCGTTGGCTCGCGGCGGCCAGTCTCCAAGGCGGAGGCGGCTGTCCGGGCGTCTCTTTGTCGGTTCGCGATGTCACGCTCGCCTAGGCAAACTGAGTTCCGCGTAGTCCTGCTTGTACATGTAATCCCGCGTCAACGGCACGGCGTCGACGCTCTTGGCGAGTTGCAACTGAAAAACCATCAAGTTCAGGTACCGGAAGGCCAGTTCGCTGAGGCAAAGGTAGACCTCCCACATACGGCAGAATCGCTCGTCGTAAAGCCTGCTGATCGCGTCGCGTTCCTTCAGAAAGCGCAGGCGCCAGTGGCGGAGCGTCTCGGCGTAGTGCACGCGCAGGATCTCGATGTCGGTGATCCACAGGCCGACGTTTTCCACGGCTGCGGCGACCTGGGACAGGGAGGGAATGTAGCCCCCTGGGAATATGTGTTTGCGGATGAACGGTTGCGCGACCCGGGGCGGGCTGCGACTGCCGATGGCGTGGACCACGGCGACGCCGTCGTCGACCAGCAGCCGGCTGACCTGGCCGAAATAGGCCTGGAGGTTCGGCGCGCCCACATGTTCCAGCATGCCGACCGAGATGATGCGATCGAACCGCCCCTCCACGTCCCGGTAGTCCTTCAGATCGAACGTCACATGGTCGTTCAGTCCCGCCGCCGCGGCCCGCGCCCTGGCCACCTCTACCTGTTCGGTGGATAGGGTGACACCGGCGACCTGGACCTGATGCTGACGGGCGAGCTCGATGGCCAGGCCGCCCCACCCGCAGCCGATGTCCAGGACCGTCTTGCCGCCCGACAGGTCGAGCTTTGCGGCCAGGTGGGCCTTCTTGGCCGCCTGCGCCGCGTCGAGGGTCATGCCCGGGTGGGCGAAGTAGCCGCAGGAATACTGCATGTCCTTGTCGAGAAAGCGTCGGTACAGCTCCTCGGAGAGATCGTAGTGGTGATGCACGTTGCGGCGGGCGGTCGCGCGGTCATTCCATTGCTGCAGGAGCCGCTCGATGGCGTAGATGGCCCGCCAGATCGGGCCGTTGTGGGTCGGCGGCGCCGCTTGGTTGCGGCCGATGATTTCCACCAGGTCCCAGAAACCGCCTTCCAGCAACTCCAGGTCCCCGTCCATGTACGATTCGCCGAGGCCGAGCTGGGGGTCCAGTATCAGTCGGCGCTCGCCGCGATATGTTAAACGCACGACAGTACGCGGCCCGCCGCCATCGCCGTAGCGGCCCGTCTTGCCGTTCGGATAGATGACCCAGAGATGCCCAACGCGCACTAGCCTTTCCAGACGACTGTGCAGCATGTCGCTTCCCTGGCCTAGAATCCCCCGGTCTCAATGCCGAGCGGGCCAATTTGTTGCAAACAACAGCCACTTTCGCAACCGGGCGAACCGCCTGATCGATGGGTTCGTCAACGGTCGAATCGGCTCATAGTTCGCCTTGATTGCAAGGTCGGCGGAGTCCCGCCGGCCGCGGAGCGTCATGGATTGATCTATGCCTCGCGCCAGCGGCCTCTCGCACCCGGGGCGATGGATCGTCTCGATAGTCAAGGCGTTCAATCCGGCGGGACCACCCCGGTCCGGCCTTATGTCGATCCGAGCGAGAACAACGCGTGACTGAAGACTTGAGCGGATCATAGAACGCTGGTCCGCCCCATCACCCCATTGGCCGGCGCCGCCCTCTTGCTTGCGTCATCGGCGAGCGGCCTCGCAGGCTGCATGGTCGGACCCAATTTCCACCCCCCCGCCCTCGCGCCGGCCGTGGATCGCTACACGCCGGCCCCGCTCCCGGGGCGGACCGCCTACGCCGGACAAGGGGATCGTCGTGGCGGCGAGGCCCAACGTTTCGACCTGGGCGAACCGGTCGCCGCCCGGTGGTGGACCCTGTTCGGCTCGCCGCGGCTCAATGCCCTGGAGGACGAGGGGCTCAAGGCGAACACCGATCTCGCTTCCGCCGAGGCCGCGTTGCGGCAGGCGCGCGAACTCTACCTTGCCCAGCGCGCCTCGCTGTATCCGACCGTGGAGTTGGCGGCCAACGCCGTGCGCGCCCACAACTCGGACACCATTGCCCCGCCCCTCGCCAACAACGCCCAGAGCTACGGGCTCTACACCGCTCAGTTGAACATCGCCTACGTCCCGGACGTGTTCGGCGGCGTGCGCCGTCAGATCGAAGCCGCGGCGGCGCAAACCGACAACCAGCGCTTCCTCACGCAGGCCGTCTATCTGACACTCACCGTCAACATCGCCAACACCGTCATCCAGATCGCCAGCCTCGACAGCCAGCTGGATGAAGCCCGGGCGGCGATCGAGGCGGACCGGAGAACGCTGGCCGTTACCGAGCGCCAGCAGGGCATGGGCGAGGCGTCGACCGTGGACGTAGCCGCCGCTCGAACGGTCCTGGAGCAGGCCGAGCAACTGGCGCCCCCGCTGCGCAAACAGATCGACCAGCAACGCGACATGCTGGCGACCCTGCTCGGGCGGCCGCCGTCGCTGGCCCCGAGCGACACACCCAGGATCGGCGATCTTTCCCTGCCGCTCGAGCTTCCCGTCAGCCTGCCGTCCGATCTGGTCCGTCAACGCCCCGACGTGCGTGCCGCCGAGGCCAATCTGCACGCCGCCTCGGCCCAGGTGGGGGTCGCCACGGCGGCCCGGCTGCCCAGCTTCCTGCTCTCCGCCGCGCCCGGAGGCGCCTCGACACAGATCGCGACGCTGTTCTCCAACGGTAACGCTTTCTGGTCCGTCACCGGCGCCGTAACCCAGACGCTGTTCGACGCCGGAGCCTTGCGGCACAAGCAGAAGGCGGCGGAGGCGGCCCTAGAGCAGTCGCGGGCTCAGTACCGCGGGGTGGTGCTCGCGGCCCTGCAGAACACCGCCGATGTGCTGCAGGCGATCGTCGACGACGCCGAGACCCTGAGGCACGCCGATGCCGCCGCCTCGGCGGCCAAGCGATCGTTGCGGCTGGCGCGGGACGCCTTCGAACATGGCCAGAGCAGCATCCTGCCGGTGCTGAACGCCGAGGCCGCCGACCGCCAGGCGCGGGCCACGCTGTTCCAGGCGCGCGGCGCGCGGTACGCCGACACCGTGGCCCTGTTCCAGGCGCTGGGAGGAGGCTGGCGTGACGGCGCCTGATCGTCGAGGCATCCTCGCCATCGTTATCGTCGTCGGCTTGGCGCTCCAGGGCGAGCGCGCGGGCGCGGCCGGGGTGCAGCTGAGCCCCGCCGTGCAGCGGGAGCTCGGCATCGCGACCCAGAAAATGACCCTCGTCCATCGCGCCGCCGAGACCGACGCTTTCGCGAAAGTGCTCGATCCGGAGCCGTTGGTTCAGCTCGACTCCGACCTTGCCACGGCTGAAGCGGTCGCCGCGGCGTCTGGCGCCGAGGCCGCGCGGGCGACGGCGCTGCACGCCGCCGATGGCGGGGTCGCGCAAAAGGATGTCGAGGCGGCGGTGGCCCAGGCGCGGTCGGATGCGCTGAAGATTGAGATCCTCCGCCGGCGGGTGGGCCTCGAGTGGGGGCCTGGCGTGGCCCGGATGAGCCCCGCGGCGCGCACGCAACTCGTCCACGGCCTCGCCGCCGGGAGGATCGCCCTGGTGCACGTCGACACCCACAACAATGGCGGCCAAGCCGGCGCGCATGTGGTCAAGGTGGATATCGGAGATGGCTCGGCGCGCGGGATCGTTCTGGGACCGGCGCGGCAAGCGGAGCCGCGGCTGCAATCTTCTGGCCTGATCGTCGAGGTGACCGGCCCGACCGCGATCCTGCTTTCAGTCGGCTTGACCCAGAGCGCGCACATCGAGACCAGCACCACCCAGGCTGGCGTCATCGCGCCCCGCGCGGCGGTCATCCGGTTCAAAGGGTCGGATTGGGCCTACGTGCGCGCCGGGCCGGGCGTCTTCGAGCGGCGGTTGCTCGAAGGGCCCGTCCCAGGCCCCGACGGATTCTTCGTCCCCAAAGGCCTGGTTCCGGGGGACGAGGTGGTGACGAAGGGCGCGGCCGCGCTGTTCACGGCCGAGCAGAGCCTGCCCGGCGGCGCGGCGCCCTGACGGTGTTGGCCCCCCTTGCATGCTGAGAAGCGTCGCCCTCTGGTCGCTCGATCGCCCCCGCCTGATTGCCTGGGCGTGCCTCTGGTTCCTTGTGTGCGGCGGATTGTGGGTCCGGGATACGCCGATCGATCTGCTCCCGGAGCTGGCGCCCGCCCAAGCCACCATACAGACCGAGGCGCCGGGACTGGTGGCCGAGCAGGTGGAAACCCTCGTCACGCGGCCGATTGAGACGCCCCTGATCGGAGCCGCCGGCGTGTCGTCCGTACATTCCGACTCCGTCGAGGGCCTCTCTATCGTCACGGTTCATTTCACGCCCGTCGCGAACCCCTACAGGGTTCGCGACGCGATCACGGAGCGGCTCTCGAGCCTCGCCGGCGTGCTGCCTGAGGGTGTTGCGCCTCCGCGGCTGGAGCCGCTCGCTTCGCGCGGGGCGCAGGTCCTGGAGATTGGTTTCACCAGCGCGACGCTCGATCCCATGGCGTTGCGTGACGTGGTGCAGTGGACCGTCCGCCCGCGGCTGCTGGCCGCCGCCGGCGTTGCCCGGGTTTCGGTTTATGGCGGCCGCACCCGCCGCATCGAGGTGCGCGCCAGGCCGGCCGACCTCTCCGACAGCGACCTCGGCTTCCTCGACATTCTCAGCGCCGCGAAACGGGCGACCGGCGTCACCGGCGCCGGGTTCATCGACACCGACTCACAGCGGGTGCTGATCGATCCGCGCGGCCAGGCGCTCACCAAGGAAGACGTTGGCGCCGGGCAGATCCAGGTCTCGGGCGCGGCGCCCGTGCGCATCGATGATGTGGCCGATGTCGTCGAAGCGCCGGCCCCTGCGTCCGGAGACGCCCTGATCAACGGCAAGCCCGGCGTCCTGGTCGATGTCGACCGGCAATACGGCGCCAACACCCTGGGCGCCACTCATGCTGTGGAGGACGCCCTCGCCAGCCTGGCCCCCGTCCTCGCCGCCCAGGGCGTCGAGGCGACCAGCGACCTCGACCGCCCCGCTACGTTCGAGACCGCCACTCTAGGGGCGATCGCCGGAGATCTCGCCATCGGGGCGGGTCTGGTCGCCGTCGCCCTACTGATCTTCCTTCGCGATGCGCGCGCCAGCCTGATCTCCCTGGCGAGCATACCCTTGTCGCTGTTGGCTGCCGTCATGGCGCTCAAGGCGCTGGGCTGGACCTTGAATGGCATGACCCTCGGTGGCCTCGCCGTGGGGCTGGGGGTGGTGATCGACGATGCGGTGATCGATGTCGAGAACGTCCTGGCCAATCTGCGCGACGCGGAGTCGCGGCACTCGTCTCGCCTGGAAGCGGTGCTCGCCGCCTCGCTGGAGGTTCGGGCGCCAGTCATCTATGCCACTGCGGCGGTCGTCGTGGCGCTGGCCCCGATCCTCCTGCTGCGGGGGCCGGCGGGAGCCCTGCTCATCCCTCTTGCCGGAGCGGTCATCGCCACGTCGCTGGCGTCATTGGTGGTGGCCGTCGCGGTTACCCCCGCCCTTTGCCTGCTGTTTCTGCGCCATGTCGGGCCCGCTGCGGACCACCGCATTCTTGGATGGCTGAAGGATCGGCAAGGCCGATGGCTGGAGCGCCGCTGCCGACGGCCCTGGATCGTCGTGGCCGCTGCGGCGATCGTGGTCGTCGCCGCGGCGGTCGTGCTGTCGTCCTTGCGCGCGGAACTGACGCCCACCGTTCCCGACGGACAGCTGCTGGCGCAGGTGAGCGCCCCGCCTTCCTCCTCCCTGGCGGTTTCGCGTGACTATGGCGAGCGCATCGCGGCCGCCCTGATGCGGTTGCCGGGGGTGAAGTCGATCAGCCAGCGCATCGGCCGCGACCCCACGGGCGACGACAGCGCGGGACCGGAGCGCAGCGCTTTCGATATCGCCCTGGCGCCGGGCCTCGGCGCCGCCGATCAGAACCGGGTCGCCGGGCGAGTGCTCGAACGGCTCCGCGCCTATCCGGGCCTGGCGCCGGCGCTCGGGTCGCGATTCGACACGCTGCAGGCTGGCCCCCGCGCCGAGGCGCCGGTCCAGATCAAGGTGTTCGGCCCGGATCTGGACGCCCTCGACAGCGCCGCCGCCAGCATCGCCGCCGTGATCGGGCGCCTGCCCGGCGCCCGGGAGGTGCACATCGAAAATCCGGCTCGCGCGCCGGTGGTGCGGGCCGACATCAATTTCCAGCGTCTGGCCCTGTTCGGGCTTTCGTCGGCCGACATCCTCGCGACCATCCAGGCCGCGTTCGAGGGCGAACGCGTGGCGCAGATCTACGAGGGCGTGCGGGTGGTGGACCTCGCCGTCAGCGCGCAGGAGTCGCTGCGCCAGGATCCCGAGGCGGTAGGCGATCTTCTCCTGCGCTCGACCTCCGGCATCTCCGTTCCGCTGAGATCAGTGGCCGATGTCTATCTCACCGACGACCGGGCCCTGATCGCCCACGACGGCGGCCTGCGCCGCGAAGTCGTCAGCGCCAGCCCGGCAGACCCCGCGGCGTTCCTGCGTCGGGCGCGCGAGGCCATCGCCGCCCACGTCGCCCTGCCGCCGGGCGCGTTCGTCGACTACGGCGGCTCGGGCCTGTCGTCCGGGAGCGCGGTCAGAGGACTGGCGGTCGACTACGTCCTGGCGCTCTTCGTCATTTTCGGCCTGCTGGCGATCGCCTTCGACGGGCGCACGGCCGCTCTGATCCTCGCCTCGACGCTGTTTTCCCTGGTCGGCGCCGTGGTCGCGCTGGTTCTGATCGGCGGCGTGCTCTCCCTGGGGGCGATCATCGGCTTCATCGCCCTGTTCGGCCTGTCCATGCGTGGGGCGATACTGCTGTTCGCCGAACTGGAGGCCCGGGTGCTCTCCGGGAAGGAGCCGTGGACGCTCCAGACGGTGGCGGCGGCCGCGCGCGACCGGCTGACGCCCCTGCTGATCACCACCCTGCTGGTCGCCCTCGCCCTCGCCCCGCTGGCCGTCCACGCTGGGGGCGCCGGGCGCGAGATCCTCGGACCCATGGCGATCGTCATCATCGGCGGCCTGATCACCGCCGCGCTCGGCGCCCTGTTCATCCTGCCGGCGATGATCCTGGCCCTCTGGCGCCCGGCCTGGGCCCGCCGCGCTCGCCACCGCCCGCACCCCGCCGCGGGAGAGGCGTGAGGCCATCGGTCGGCGCACCGGAACGGCGCGCCGTCGGGCAGCGTTGCAGGGGTTTGGCTCCCTTTTAGGAAAAGGCTTCAGCAATGGCCAAACTCGACGCCGACAAGCGCAACGCCCTCCCCGCCAAGGACTTCGCCGAACCGAAGCAGCGGGCCTATCCCATCGAGGACAAGGCCCACGCCCGCAACGCCAAGGCTCGCGCCAGCCAGGCGGTGAAGGCCGGCCGGATGTCCAAGGCCGAGGAAAGCAAGATCGACACGAAGGCCGACGCGATCCTCGACAAGCGTTGATGCGGACGACCGGGGTCGTTCCGTCGCGGGGCGCGTCTCTTCCCCCTTTGGGGGAAGTACCGGCGAAGCCGGGGATGGGGGCTGACTGGGCGAGGTCTCTGGAGGCGTCCCCCCTCCACCCCTTCGGGGTCCCCCACCCCCAGCGGGGGAGGAGATCGATACGTTGACTTCGTCCGGGCGGGTGACGGCCAGGACTTGACTGATCGTTCAAGCGCCGCCATGGTGGATTGAACGATCAATCAAGTGTCAGAGTCGCCCAACCCCACCACGGCCGAAAGGCTCGTCTTCGCCGCCATGCGCCTCTTCTCGGAAAAGGGCTATGGGTCCACCAGCGTGGCGGACATTCTGAGGGAGGCCGGGGCGAACTCGGGCAGCCTCTACCACGCCTTCCCGACCAAGCAGGACCTGCTGGTGGCGGTGCTCGCGCTCTATCGCGACGGCATCGGCCCGATGCTGCTGGAGCCGGCCTGGGAAGGCGTCGATGATCCCATCGAGCGCGTCTTCGCCCTTCTGGCCCGTTATCGGGCGATGCTGGAGGGCAGCGAATGCCTGTACGGCTGTCCGATCGGCAGCCTGGCGCTGGAACTGCACGAGCCCGATCCGCCGGTTCGCGAAATGCTGTCGCTCAATTTCGACGGCTGGGTGGCGGCGATCCAGGGCTGCTTCGACGCGGCGGCCGATCGTCTGCCGCGCTCCACCGACACCCGCGCGCTGGCCCAGTTCGTCCTGACGGTGATGGAAGGGGGGGTGATGCAGTCGCGCACCCACCGCACCCTCGAGGCCTTCGACGCCGGCGTC
>Ga0302314_10006859_pt1 | contig 20549 bp, 19 predicted proteins | sample III_Palsa_N2_3_FD_200533 | JGI IMG/M metagenome (GOLD analysis project Ga0302314, IMG submission 200533) | Peat permafrost microbial communities from Stordalen Mire near Abisko, Sweden - III_Palsa_N2_3 | ecosystem: Environmental > Terrestrial > Soil > Palsa > Peat permafrost | place: Sweden... | reverse complement strand
CCTGGGGCCGACGGCCCCGGACCCCGCCACACGGGGGCGCCCCTCAGCCGAAGCGGCCGGAGATGTAGTCCTCGGTGGCCTGGACCGACGGGTTGGAGAAGATCTTCTCGGTGGCGTCGATCTCGATCAGGCGGCCGGGCTGGCCGACACCCGACAGGTTGAAGAAGGCGGTGCGGTCGCTGACGCGGGCCGCCTGCTGCATGTTGTGGGTGACGATGACGATGGTGAACTGCTCCTTGAGGGTCCCGATCAGGTCCTCGATGGCGAGGGTGGAGATGGGGTCCAGGGCGGAGCAGGGCTCGTCCATGAGCAGGACCTGGGGCTCGACCGCGATGGCGCGGGCGATGCACAGGCGCTGCTGCTGGCCGCCGGAGAGGCCGGAGCCGGGGCGGTCGAGGCGGTCCTTGACCTCGTTCCAGAGGTTGGCGCCGATCAGGGAGCGCTCGACGGCCTCGTCGATGGTCTTCTTGTTGCGGACGCCGTTGAGCTTGAGGCCGGCGGCCACGTTCTCCTTGATGGACATGGTGGGGAACGGGTTGGGGCGCTGGAAGACCATGCCGACGGTGCGGCGGACGGCGACCGGGTCGACGCCGCTGCCGTAGAGGTTCTCGTCGTCGAGCATGACCTTGCCCTCGACGCGGGCGCCGGGGATGACCTCGTGCATGCGGTTGATGGTCCGCAGGAAGGTGGACTTGCCGCAGCCGGACGGGCCGATGAAGGCGGTCACGGAGCGGGGTTCGACGGTCATCGAGATGTCCTCGACGGCCCGGAAGTTTCCGTAGTAGGCGTTCAGCCCGCTGACGTCGATGCGCTTGGCCATGATGGGGTTCTTCTCTCGTTTTCCTGAAGTCTGAAAGTCTGTGGGGGCCGGCTGCGCGTCAGCGCGCGGCCTTCGGGGCCTTCCAGCGGGCGATCCCGCGAGCCACCAGGTTCAGCAGCATGACCAGCACGATGAGCACCAGTGCACCGCCCCAGGCATCGGCCTGGGAGGCGTTCGTCCCGAGGTTGAACTCCTGGTAGATGTACACCGGGAGGTCCATCTGGGGGTTGCTGAACGGGTTGGTGTTGATCACCTGGGAGGTGAACACCAGGAGCAGCACCGGAGCCGTCTCGCCGGTGACCCGGGCGACGGCCAGCATGATGCCGGTGGTGATGCCGCCGATGGCGGTCGGGATCACGATCCGCACGATGGTCAGCCACTTCGGGATGCCCAGGGCGAGGCTGGCCTCGCGGAGCTCGTTCGGGACGAGCTTGAGCATCTCCTCGGTGGAGCGGACCACGGTGGGGATCATCAGGATGGTGAGAGCCAGGCTGCCCGCGAAGCCGGTGAACGGCATGTCGAGCATCAGGATCCACACGGTGAGGACGAACAGGCCGGCGACGATGGAGGGCACGCCCATCATCACGTCGACGAAGAAGGTCACGGCCTTGGCGAGCTTGCTGCCGCCGTACTCGACCAGGTAGACGGCGGTGAGGACGCCGATCGGCGCGGCCATCAGGATGGTCAGGCCGATCTGCTCCAGGGTGCCGATCAGCGCGTGGTACAGGCCGCCGTTGGTCTCGGTGGAGAGCACGCCGGCCATGGAGTGCGTCAGGAAGGTGCCGTTGACGACGCCGGCGCCCTTGCTGATGGTGTAGTAGATCAGGCCGAACAGGGGGAGCACGGCGACGATGAACGCGGCCCAGACCAGGCTGGTGGCCAGCCGGTCCTTGGCCTGCCGGCGTCCTTCGACGACGGAGGCGAGCGCGTACTGGCCGCCGACGAAGATCAGGACGGCGATCAGGCCCCACTGGAGCTTGCTGGAGAGCCCGAAGACGGTGCCGATGAGCGTGCCGAGTGCCAGGGAGGCGACGGCCGCGGCGGCGGGGGCCCAGCCCGGCAGCCGGCGCTGGGTGATGTGCAGCGGGTCGGCCGGGGCCGCGGCGCGGCGCAGGGTGTCGGACATCAGGCGTTCGCCCCCGAGTACTCCTTGCGGCGCGCGATGATGATCCGCGCCACGGCATTGACGATCAGGGTGATCAGGAACAGCACCAGGCCGGAGGCGATCAGCGCGTTCACGCCGAAGGGCGAGGCCTCGGCGAAGGAGTTGGCGATGTTCTCCGCCAGCGTCCCGCCGCCGTAGTCGGTGATGTGCAGCGACAGCACGGAGCTGGTCGAGAGCACCAGGGCGACGGCCATGGTCTCGCCGAGGGCGCGGCCCAGGCCCAGGATCGCGGCGCTGATGACACCGGCGCGGCCGAAGGGCAGCACCGCCATCCGGATGACCTCCCAGCGGGTCGCGCCGAGGGCCAGCGCGGCCTCCTCCTGCACGGCGGGGACCTGACGGAAGACCTCGCGGCTGACGGCCGTGATGATCGGCAGGATCATGATCGCGAGCAGGATGCCGACGGTGAACAGGCTGCGGGCGGCGGATCCGGGGTACTGCTGCTTGAAGATGTACGTCCAGCCCAGGTAGCTGTTCAGCCAGGCGTTGACCCCGGCCATGTGCGGCACCAGGAACATGTAGCCCCAGATGCCGAAGATGATGCTGGGGACGGCGGCGAGCAGGTCGACGGTGTAGCCGAAGACCTGGGCGACCCGGCGCGGGGCGTAGTGGGATATGAACAGCGCGATGCCCACGGCTACGGGGAGCGCGATGACCATCGCGATGATCGAGCTGACGATCGTTCCGAAGACCAGGACACCGACGCCGAACTGTGACGGGGAGTTGTCCGGGTTCCATTCGAAGGTCGTCAGGAAGTTCGAGTGGTCCTGGCTGATGGCGTCCCAGGAGCGGTAGACCAGGAATCCGGCGATGGCGGCCATGATGGCCAGCAGCAGGATTCCGGAGCCGCGGGCGGCGTTCTGGAAGAGCACGTCGCCGAGGCGCTTGCCTCCGCCCGTGACGGACCTGGCCGGGGTGCGGCGTCGGCGGTTGCCGCCTTCGCTGCCGGTGGTCTCCAGCAGCTCGACGGGATGGGCGGGAGGGCTGCCCTGTGGGGCGTCCTTCGGTGGGTATTCCATTGGGGTCTCCGGTCTGGGTGGCGCGTCGTGGGGACGGCGCCGGGCGGCGGTGCACCGGACGTGCGGTGGCGGGGGGGGTACCCCCCCCCCCCCCCGCGGGGGGGGGCCCCCCCGGGGGGGGCGCGGGGGGGTTTTGGACACCGGGGGGGGAGGCGGCGCAGAACCCCCTCCCCCCTCGGGAGGTTCTGCGCCGCCGGGTCGTGGCAGCGGGGTGATTAGCCCAGCGTGGCGATCTCGGCCTGGACCTTGGTGGTGATCGCGGACGGCAGGACCATGTAGCCGACGGACTGGGCGACCTGCTGGCCGGCCGGGCTGATGGCGTAGTTGAAGAAGGCCTTCACCGCGGGGAGGGTCGCGGCCTTGTTGCCCTTGTCGCAGACGATGTTGTACGTGACCAGCGAGATCGGGTACGCACCGGGGGTGGTGGTGGCGTAGTTGAGCTTGAGCGCCAGGTCCTGGCCGGTGCCGGCGATGGTGGCCTCGGAGGCGGCGAGGGCGGCGCTGGTGGAGCTCGGCGCGACCGGGGTGCCACCGGGGGTGGTCAGGACGGAGGCGGTGGTGATGTTCTTCGCCGTGGCGTAGGACAGCTCGAAGTAGGAGATCGAGCCGGGGACCTGCGCGACCTGGGCGGCCAGGGCGGCGGAGCCCTTGGCGCTCTGGCCACCGGGGGCCGGCCACTGGGAGTTGGAGCCGTAGGTCCAGTCCGATGCTGCGGCGGCGGCCAGGTAGGCGGAGAAGTTGGCGCTGGTGCCCGAGCCGTCCGAACGGTGGAAGGTCTGGATCTTCAGGTCCGGGAGCTTGGCGCTCGGGTTGAGCTTGGCGATCGCCGCGTCGTTCCAGTTGGTGATCTTGCCGGTGTAGATCTGCGCCAGGGTGTCGGCGTCGAGGACCAGGTTGGTCACACCGGGAATGTTGTAGCCCATGGCGATCGGGCCACCGTCGAGGGGCAGGTTGATGGCCTGGCCGACGCCGCCGCAGGCGGAGCCGGTCTTGGCCTCGTCGGCCGGCTTCATCGCGGCGTCGGAGCCGGCGAAGGCCACCTTGCCGGCGGTGAAGGAGGTACGGCCGGCGGAGGAGCCGGTGCCCGAGTAGTCGATGGTGACGTTGGGGCAGATCGCCTGGAACTTCTGCACCCAGGCGTTGATCGCGTTCTGCTGCGCGGTGGAGCCGGCGGCCAGGACGTTGACGCTGCCGGTGCCGCAGTCCACTGCGGCGGCGGTGGCGGTGGTGCCGCTCGACGCGGTGGTCGAGGAGTTGGTGGGGGTGTTGTTGTTGGAGCCGCACGCCGCGAGCGTCAGCGAGCTGACGACCGCCAAGGTGCCGATGGCGAGGGCCTTGGTGCGGCCGTTCCGCTGGAGCTTCACTTGGTGTCCCTTTCGGAGTGGCCCAGGGGATGTGGTCCGGGCCGTCATGATGGAGGGAGGGTCGTTCGACCTCCGACAACCAGGACGTTAGGCGGGGCAGGTGAAGCGCCAGGCCAGCGCACATGAACGGAGGGTGAACCTCGGGCGGACGGAGGGATACGGCGTGCGGTAGTAACAGTTTCGCCACGGTAAAGGCACGGCCGGGTAAAGCTGATTTATTTTTGAACCATTCAGTGGATCAGCTTGTTGAGCAGGTAGTCCACCAGATCGCGGTCATGGTCGTAGGTCAGTCGGCAGCGCGCGTCCGAGGCCTCCAGCCACTCCAGCCGGTCCACCTCCCGGTTCGGTGCGAACGATCCCGACACCCGCACCGCCGACCAGTAGCGCACCCGCTTGCGCCGCCCCTTGACCAGGTAGTGCTGCGTCGGCAGGCGCGCACCCAGCTCCACCCGCATCCCGGTCTCCTCGAACGCCTCCCGCAGCGCGGCCTCCCGGTGGCGCTCCCCCTCCTTCAGCTTGCCCTTGGGGAACGTCCAGTCGTCCCACTTGGGACGGCGGACCAGCGCCAGTTCCAGCGTCGGCTCAGGCCCGGGCCCGGTGCCCTCGGAGGGGCGCCAGAGCACCACCCCGGCGGCAAGGATCCTGGGCTGCTTCCCGGCGTCGTCCGCGGGATCGGTCAAGCGGTGAACCATGAGTCGGAGAGCCATTCGGGGTGGTGAGTGTCTGACCAGGCGGCGCTGAAGGCATAGCGGGCTGCTTCCGCCTCCAGGCGTTGATCAGCATGGACCACGCCCAGGACGTACGCGGTGGCGGGGGTGATCCGGGGGGTGGCACCCGCGAGCGCCGCGGCCTCGGCGGCCTCGGTCGCCTCCTCGTGCTGCCCCAGTACCCTGGCCAGCTCGGCCAGCCCGGCCATGGAGCGCGCCACATCGGGACCCAGCAGCGGCGCGCAGGCCTCCAGGGCGTAGCGGGCGCGCAGGACCAGCGTCCTGACCTGCCGCCACGGCAGGTCGTCGCCGTGGTCGTGCAGGCCGTCGCGGTTGTAGGGCCGGGAGGCCCGCTCCAGCGGGAGGGCGGCCACGGCCTCGGTCAGCCGCCGCTGCGCCTCGGCCGCGTACGGCAGCAGGGCCGAGGCGGAGGCATTGCCGACGGCCGCACGCAGCGGCAGGTCGGAGACCAGCAGCGTCATCCGGTCCGCCACCGCGTGGAACCGCGCCGAGCCGAGCTCCTGCAGCGCGAGGCTGTGCGCGCGGGAGCGGCCGAGGGTGAGCTGGCGTTCCAGCAGCGCCCTGGCCTTGGGCGCGCCGGGCGCGGCCTCGGCGTCGCTGCAGCTCAGCGAGTCGAGCGCGGACGTCAGCCGGGCGAGTCGGCGGGTGTAGGCCCGCTCGTTGCCGATGAGCGCGCCGAGCCGGGTGAGCTCCTCCTGCAGCTCGCGGGCCCAGGCCGGGTCGAGCAGGGCGTCGAAGGTGTGCAGTGCTCCGGCGACACGACGCAGCGTCCGGGGTTCGATGTCCGGCAGGCCGCGCAGGAAGCTCGCCGCATGGACGGTCAGGTGAGCACCCAGGGTCTCGCCCAGGGTGCCGACTGCGCCGGTGGCGGTACCGGTGTCGGCGAGCCCGGCGGATGCGTCGGTCATCGTGCGTAATTCCCCGTTGTCGTCTTGGTCCGGTGGCCCGCTGTCAGCTGAGGGAGCCACTCTGACTCCACCCGTCGGTGCGGCGTGTGCGGTGTCGTGAGTCGATGAGCAGCTCCTGGACGTTCCGCAGCGGCGAGCCGTCGTCGGCGTGCGCGTGCCGGGTCCAGGTGCCGTCCGGACCGAGGTGCCAGGACGAGGTGTCGTCCGCCAGTCCGAGCTCCAGCAGGCCGGCCAGTTCGGCGCGGTGCCCCGGGTCGGTGACCCGGAGCAGTGCCTCGATCCGCCGGTCCAGGTTGCGGTGCATCATGTCGGCGCTGCCGATCCACACCTCGGGATCGCCGCCGTTGTTGAAGAGGAAGATCCGCGAGTGCTCCAGGAAGCGGCCGAGGATGCTGCGGACCCGGATGTTCTCCGACAGCCCGGGGACGCCGGGCCGGATCGCGCAGATCCCGCGCACCCACACGTCCACCGGCACCCCCGCCTGGGAGGCGCGGTAGAGGGCGTCGATGACGCCCTCGTCGACGATGGAGTTGAGCTTGAACTGGATCCCGGCGGGGCGGCCCGCCCGGTGGTGGGCTATCTCGTTCTGGATCCGGGTGATCAGGCCCTTGCGCAGCGAGCGCGGGGCGACCAGCAGCTGGCGGTAGGTCTCCCTGCGGGAGTAGCCGGAGAGCCGGTTGAACAGGTCCGAGAGATCCGCGCCGACCTGCTGGTCGGCGGTGATGATGCCCAGGTCCTCGTACATCCGCGCGGTCTTGGGGTGGTAGTTGCCGGTCCCGACGTGGGCGTAGCGCCGCAGCGTCTCGCCCTCCTGGCGGACCACCAGCGACAGCTTGGAGTGGGTCTTCAGCCCGACCAGCCCGTAGACCACGTGGCAGCCGGCCTCCTCCAGCTTGCGGGCCCACTTGATGTTGGCCTGCTCGTCGAAGCGTGCCTTGATCTCGACCAGCACCAGGACCTGCTTGCCGGCCTCGGCGGCGTCGATCAGGGCGTCCACGATCGGGGAGTCGCCGCTGGTCCGGTAGAGCGTCTGCTTGATCGCCAGGACCTGGGGGTCGTTGGCGGCCTGCTCCAGGAAGGCGGTGACCGAGGTGGAGAAGCTGTCGTAGGGGTGGTGCAGCAGCACGTCGCGCTCGCGGACGGCCGCGAAGATGTCCGGCTGGGAGGCGGTCTCCACGTCGGAGAGCCCGCGCGCGTTGACGGCGACGAACGCCGGGTACTTCAGCTCGGGGCGGTCCAGGCCGGCGATGGCGAACAGCCCGGTCAGGTCGAGCGGCCCGGGCAGCGGGTAGACCTCGGACTGGGTGATGTTCAGCTCGCGGACCAGCAGGTCGAGGACGTAGGGGTCGATGGACTCCTCGACCTCCAGCCGGACCGGCGGGCCGAAGCGGCGCCGCATCAGCTCCTTCTCCAGCGCCTTGAGGATGTTCTCGGTGTCGTCCTCCTCGACCTCGAGGTCCTCGTTGCGGGTGACCCGGAAGGCGTGGTGCTCCAGCACCTCCATGCCGGGGAACAGCTCCTCCAGGTGCGCGCCCATGACGTCCTCCAGCGGGACGTAGCGCGCGGGGGAGGCCTCGAGGAAGCGGTTGAGCGACTGCGGGACCTTGACGCGGGCGAAGTGCTTGTGGCCGCTGGCCGGGTTGCGGACGACGACCGCGAGGTTGAGCGAGAGCCCCGATATGTAGGGGAAGGGGTGCGCGGGGTCCACGGCCAGCGGGGTGAGCACCGGGAAGATCCGCTGCCGGAACAGCACCAGCAGCCTGGCCTGCTCCTTGTCGGTCAGCTCGCTCCAGCGCACCAGCTCGATGCCCTCGCCGGCCAGCCCCGGCTGGATGTCCTGCTGGAAGCAGGCGGCGTGGCGGGCCATGAGCTCGCGGGAGCGCTTCCAGATCTGTTCCAGCACCTCGCGGGGCTGCAGCCCCGCGGCGGAGCGGGTGGCGACGCCGGTGGCGATGCGGCGCTTCAGCCCGGCCACCCGGACCATGAAGAACTCGTCGAGGTTGCTGCCGAAGATGGCCAGGAACTTGGCCCGCTCCAGTAGCGGGGTCTCCGGGTCCTCGGCGAGCTCCAGGACCCGCTCGTTGAACGCCAGCCAGCTGCGCTCGCGGTCCAGGAACCGGCCCTGCGGCAGCTCCTCCTCGGCGAGCTCGGCGAGTTCACGGCTCTCGGTGAGCCGGAGCACGGGGGTGGCTGGAGCAGGGGCGGCTGAGGTTTTGGCGGGCACAGGTGGTGCAGGGCGGGCGGTCATGGTGGGCGGCTCCTCCTGCGTGATGTCATCCGTTCGGTTCTGCGCCTCGCGGGAGTTGCGGGGCGGAGACCCTACGGATTGCATTTCGTGATCTTTGCAACGTTAATTGAACGCCTGGTAAATGGGGGATGGCCTGCAGGAAAGCTGGGGCGGTCGCCTCAGCGCGGCAAGGGCTCCTCCACCTGTGCCCGGTACATGAGGTCGATCTCATGGACCGTGAAACCCAACCTCTCATATACCCGGACGGCCGCCGGGTTATCGGCGTCCACGTAGAGCAGAACGGTGTCCAGGCCGCGGACGTCGCCGAGATACCGCAGGCCAACGGCGGTGAGGGCGCGGCCGAGACCGCTGCCCTGCTCGTCCGGGCTCACCCCGACGACGTACACCTCGCCGAGGTCGCCCTCGGTCTTCGTCCAGTGGAACCCGACGAGCCTGCCCTCGCGCTCGGCGAGGAAGAATCCTTCCGGGTCGAACCAGGGCTCGGCGATGCGCTCGCCGAGCTCGCGCTGCGTCCACGAGCCCTGCTCGGGGTGGTGGGCGAAGGCGGCGGCGTTCAGCGCCAGCCAGGCCGCGTCGTCCTGTCCGGGGACGAAACTGCGGAGCGTCACCCCCGGCGGAAGCACCGGCACGACGTCGGCCGGGAGCCCGCGCCGCATCTGCCGCAGCTCGCGCACCAGCTCCAGCCCCAGCTCGTCGGCGAGCTTGCGCGCCGCAGGGTGCCCGCCGTGGGCCCACACCTGCCGTGCGCCCGTCCGGAGGACAGCCCGGGCCAGCGTCCGCCCGTGCCCCTCCTCACGCCGCACCGGATCGACCGCCAGCTCGGCCGTGCCCTCCCCGTCCACCTGCCCGTACCCGACCAGCCTGCGGTCGCGGTCGACCTGCAGCAGATGCCGTACCCCCGGCCGTGGCCCCCGCAGCGCCAGCCGCCCCTGCTCGGACACGGCCGCCATCCCATCGGCCTCCGCCGCCCGCTGCAGCAGCAGCCTGACAGCCGTCTGCTGCTCCGGCCCCAACCCCTCGACGACCTCTATCGCATCCATCCCCCGACCCTATGCCGTGGCAGTCGACCGGCGCCCGTGCTCAGCCGTCTGCAGCTTGCTGCGCGATCAGGACCTCGGCTTGGCCTCTCCGATCCCCGCGAAGAACGCATGCTCATCCGCGGACTTCCTCCTGATCGAGCACGTCCTGAGCCACGCGGGCCAGATCCTCGCTGCTGGAGAGCAGCTCGCGGACCTTGGCCGGGAGGCTGGTGAAGCTGCTGACGGCGAGCGGGCGATTGTTGTTCTGCAGCGCGTACTCGACAGCGGCGTGGTTGCGGGTGGCACTCAGCAGGATGCCGATGGTCGCCTCGTCGCGTTCTTTGTCGCGGACCAGGTCGTCCACGACGGCGACGTTGAAGCCGAGCTTGCCCACATGCTCCGGCCGGGCGGCTCTGGTCTTGAGTTCGAACATCACGTACCTGTGTAGTCGACAGTGGTAGAAGAGCAGGTCGATGCGGAACTCCTCGCCACCGACGAGGACCCTGTGCTGCCGACGCCCAGCTCGGTGAGGAAGTCGATCAGCCGCGCGACGAGGGCGTCCTCGAAGTCCCGCTCGACGTGGCCGGCCTCCAGCGCGAACTCCTGCCTAATCGAGCTCCGCGCCCAGGGGCGGGGTGGAGGGCGGGGGTGTGGGGGCGCCGGGGAGGCGGACGGTGGCGAGGGCGCCGCGGGTCGCCCGGCGGGGGCGGGGGGCCGCGGCCGCCAGGGAGACCTCGCCTCCGGCGTCGCGGATCGTCTGGGCGACGATGGCCAGGCCCAGGCCGGATCCGGGCATCTGGCGGGCGGACGGGGAGCGCCAGAAGCGGTCGAAGACATGGGGGAGGTCCTCGGCGGGGATGCCGGGGCCGTGGTCCCGGACGGTGAGGGTCCCGAAGCGCAGCGAGACCTCGATGGCGCCGCCGGGCGGGCTGAACTTGACCGCGTTGTCCAGCAGGTTGATCACCGCGCGCTCCATGGTGTGCGCGTCCGCGCGGACGTACCAGGGGTGCAGGTCGACGTTGAAGACCAGGCCGGGGCCGCGGAGCCGGGCGCGGTCCAGGGCACGGGCCGCGATGTCGTGCAGCGCCAGCACCTCCAGGGGCTTGGAGCCCTTGGGCCGGGTCGGGCGGGAGAGCTCCAGCAGGTCGCCGATGAGGGTCGACAGCTCGACCATCTGCGCCTTCATGTTGCGCATCATCCGGGACCGGGTCTCCTCGGGCAGCGCCCGCCCGGTCTCCTCGCTGCGCACCAGCAGGTCCACGTTGGTGCGGAGGGAGGTGAGGGGGGTGCGCAGCTCGTGCCCGGCGTCGGCGATCAGCTGCGACTGCCGGTCCCGGGAACTGGCGAGAGCCGTGCTCATCGAGTTGAACGACTCGCTCAGCCGAGCGATCTCGTCCTTGCCATGCACCTTGATCGTGGTGCCGGGCTCCTGGGTACGGGCGATCTGTTCGACGGCGTCGGTGAGCTGGTCGACCGGCTTCAGTGCCGCGCGCGCCACCGCCAGGCCGATCCCCGCCGCGCCGAGCGCTCCGATGGCGGCGACGCAGAACAGGACGATCGCCAGGTACTGCAGCGAGTGGTCGACCTCCTTCAGCGGGTACGCGATGAGTAGGGGATAGTCCGTCCCCTGGAGCGTGGTCACCCGCACTATGGCCGGTTCGCCGTTGGTGTAGGTGCCTCGGCGGAACGTGCCGGGCCCATTGGTCGGGATCCAGTCGGAAGGCACGGTGTTGATGCCGACGGTGGCCCCCGTGGGAAGGCAGACCTTCGGGCCCTCGATGGTGAGGGCGATGACCTCGGCGTCGAACAGCGCGGGGCCGACGGTCTTCCCGCTCGAGGCGCCGGCCGGTGAGGCGTTGAGGTTCGAGAGCGCAGCCGCTGCGGTGTCCCCGCAGTTCCCGGTGGTCACCGGGAACTGGCCGGCATGCGCGGTGAGATTACCCAGGGTGTTCTGGATCTGCTTGTTGAGCTGCCCGTCGACGACGAACCAGCAGGTGCACGCGCAGATGAAGATCGACACCGCCACGGCGGCAGCGGTGAGCAGCGACAACCGCCCGCGCAGTGTCATCCTGGTGAACCACCCGGCCCAGTGGTGCGGCCGGCGACCCGCTGTGGGCTCCTGCTGGTCGGGGTCGGCCGTAGCCTGTACCTCGGTCATGACGGTCTCGATCCCCATGGGTGGTGCGGTCAGCTTCTTTCGACGCTGCGGAGGGCGTAGCCCACGCCGCGCACCGTGTGGACGAGTCGGGGCATGCCGCCGGCCTCGGTCTTGCGGCGGAGGTACATCACGTACACGTCCAGCGAGTTGGAGGACGGTTCGAAGTCGAAGCCCCACACCGCCTTGAGGATCTGCTCCCGGGTGAGTACCTGGCGCGGGTGCGCCAGGAACATCTCCAGCAGCATGTACTCCGTCCGGGTCAGCTCGATCGGCTGGCCGGCCCTGGTCACCTCGCGGGTGGTCGTGTTCATCTGCAGGTCGTCGAAGGCGAGGATCTCGTCGTCCGAGGGCTGGCTGCCCAGCCCCGCCGCCTGGACGATGGTGTTGCGGCGCAGCAGCGCCCGCACCCGCGCCAGCAGCTCGTCCAGCTCGAACGGCTTCGCCAGGTAGTCGTCCGCGCCGACGTCCAGGCCGGTGACCCGGTCGCCGACGGCGTCCCGCGCCGTCAGCATCAGCACGGGCACGTTGTCGCCCCGCGCCCGCAGTCGGCGGACGGCCGTGAGGCCGTCCATGCGGGGCATCATGATGTCGAGCAGGACCAGGTCGGGCTTGGCCGCGGCGATGGTGTCGAGCGCCTCGACGCCATCGGAGGCGGTGCTGACCTCGTAGCCCTCGAAGGCGAGGCTGCTCTCCAGGGCGTCCCGCAGCGCCGGCTCGTCGTCGACGACCAGGATGCGTGCCAGTGCCTCCGCCTCGGTGGCGGTCGGCTCGTGCGGGGAGGCGTTGGCGGCGGCGGACATGGGGGCTGCTCCTCAGAATTCCTCGGTTGCGGACACGGTGGCACGTGTCCGCGATTGTCCTTCAACGACGCGCCCGAAGGGGACGGGTTCAACCCCGTCCCCCCTTCGAGTGGTCAGCTGGTGATGCTCTGGCCGGCCTGGAGCTGGCCGAGGACCGCCTTCACGGTGTTGATCGGGATCGCGAAGCCGAGGCCGACGCTGCCGGCCTGGGAGCCGGAGCTCTGGCTGTTGGAGGACGACGAGCTGTACATCGAGGCGTTGATCCCTATGACCTGCCCGGCCGAGTTCAGCAGCGGGCCGCCGGAGTTGCCGGGGTTGAGCGAGGCGTCGGTCTGGATCGCGTTGTAGGTCGCGGTCTGGCCGCTGGAGTTCGAGGATCCGGAGTTGCCGGAGCCGAAGCCGCCCTCGCCCTGCTCACCGCTCCAGCTCGGGAAGCCGAAGCCACCGTTGCTCTGCGTGGTGGCCTCGCTGACGTCCACGGTGACCTTGCGGTTGAGGGCGCTGACGATACCCGCGGTGACGGTGCCGGTGAGGCCGTCCGGGTTGCCGATGGCGACGACGGAGTCGCCGATCGCGACCTGGCTGGAGTCGCCGAGCGAGGCGGTCTTGAGGCCGCTGACGTTGTTGGCCTTGATCACGGCGATGTCGCTGCCGGCGTCGGTGCCGACGATGCTCGCGCTGGTGGTCTTGCCGTTGCTGAAGGCGATCTGGATGGTCGCGCCGCTGTCGCCGACCGCCGAGGAGATCACGTGGTAGTTCGTGAGGATCTGGCCGGTGGAGGTGAGGACGATGCCGGTGCCGATGTCCTGGCTGTTGCTCGTCGTCACCGTGATCTGCACGGTGGCGGGCATGACGGCGGCGGCGATCGCGGCGACGTCGTTGGTGCTCTTGTTGTCGGAGGCGACCACGGCGGAGGTGCTGTAGTTGCCCGAGCTGTGGGTGGTGGTGCTGATGTAGCCGCCCGCGACACCGCCGGCCAGCGCGGACACCAGGGCCACCGCGGCGATCAGCGCCATCGGGCGGCGCATCCGGCTGCGCTTCTTCGTCGGCTCGCCGCCCTCGGCGCCTCCGGCAGCGTCACCGCCGCCGAAGCCGCCGTAGCCGCCACCGAAGCCGTCGCCGCTACCGCCGCTGCCGCCCTCGGCGGAGAAGTCGGCGGTGTAGGTCGGCGCCGGGTAGGCCGGTGCCGCCGCGTGGGCGGGGGCCGGCGGGGCGGGCGGCGGGGCGAAGCCCGGGAGCACGGTGCCGTCGATCGGCTCGTGCGCCGTGGGCTGGTACGGCGGGACGGGCGGCAACTGGGTCGTCGCCTCGAAGCCGCTGTTCTCGTAGGGGGACGCTCCCGGCTCGGGGGCGCTGGCAGGATTCGGGTGCGTGTCGGTCATGTGACCAAGCTCTTCCTGCAAGATGAAAGCACCCTGAGAGTCAGCTCATAAGCCGACCAAAGAATCATCGACCCGGGTGAAGACTGCGTCATCACGAGCAGCCGCAGGAGCGGCGCACGACCAGGCGGCTGGGGAAGCGGCGCACCCGGGGCGTGTCCGAGCCGGGAACCAGCAGCGAGTCGTCCAGCACCAGGTCGACCGCGGCGCGGGCCATGGCGTCCCGGTCGGAGGCGATGGTGGTCAGCGGCGGGTCGCAGAACGCGGCCTCGGGCAGGTCGTCGAAGCCGGTGACGGCCAGGTCCTCGGGCACCTTGACGCCGACCTCGCGGGCCGCGCGCAGAACCCCGATGGCCTGGTCGTCGGTGGAGCAGAAGATCGCGGGCGGGCGGTCGGGGGAGCGGAGCAGCTCCACCGCGATCTGGTAGGCGCCGTAGCGGTCGAAGGGCGCGTCGATGAGCCGGCCCTCGGTCGAGAGCCCGGCCTCCACCATCGCCCGGCGCCAGCCCTCGATGTGGTCGATCACCGGGTCGCCGGGCGCGGGCGCCGCGACGGGGCCGCCGAAGCAGGCGACGTAGGGGTGGCCGTGCTCCAGCAGGTGGCGCACGGCCAGCTCCGCGCCGCCGACGTCGTCGGTGACCACGGCGACGTCGTCGGAGGTCGCAGGTCGGCGGTGCAGCAGGACCACGCGGGTGTCGTCGTAGGCCGAGAACTCGGCCTCGGCCTGCTGGGAGGGGCCCTGGCTGATCAGGATCAGCCCGGCCACGCGCATGCCCAGGAAGGCCCGGACGTAGTGGATCTCGCGATCGCCGGTGTAGTCGGAGTTGCCGAGCAGCACGATCTTGCCGCGCTCGGACGCGACCCGCTCCACGGCGTGCGAGAGCTCGGCGAAGAAGGGCTGCCGGGCGTCGGGGACGACCATGCCGATGAGGTTGGTGCGCCGGCTGGCCATGGCCTGCGCCACGCTGTTGGGGCGGTAGTCCAACTGAGCTATCGCCGCCAGGACCTTTTCACGGGTCGCCGGAGCCACGGGTCGGGGGCCATTGTTGATGACATAGCTGACGACCGCCGTTGAGGTCCCTGCCAGCTTGGCCACATCGTCGCGCGTCACCTTGGGCACGGGGGCATCCTACGCGTCCGCGTCACGACCGCGTCGACATGGCCTGTTCAATGGATGCCCCCGGTGGTTCAGACCTCGAGCTCGACCTCTGCCGTCACCTCTGCCGTCGGCAGTGCGCCCGCGGCGGACTTGTCCGGCTTCTCCGGGATCACGAAGCGGTAGCCGACGTTCCGGACCGTCCCGATCAGCTGCTCGTGCTCGGGCCCGAGCTTGGCGCGCAGCCGCCGCACATGGACGTCCACGGTGCGGGTGCCCCCGAAGTAGTCGTAGCCCCACACCTCCTGCAGCAGCTGGGCGCGGGTGAACACCCGGCCCGGGTGCTGCGCGAGGTACTTGATGAGCTCGAACTCCTTGAAGGTCAGGTCGAGCACCCGGCCCTTGAGCTTGGCGCTGTAGGTCGCCTCGTCCACGGACAGGTCGCCGTTGCGGATCTCCATCGGGCTGTCGTCCTGGATGACCTGCATCCGGCCCATGGCCAGCCGCAGTCGCGCCTCCACCTCGCCGGGCCCGGCCGTGTCGAGCATCACATCGTCGATGCCCCAGTCCGCGGTCACGGCGGCCAGGCCGCCCTCCGCCATGATCAGGACGACCGGTGCGCCGGGGCCGGTGGAGCGCAGCAGCTGGCAGAGGCTCCGGATGTGAGGGAGGTCTCGGCGCCCGTCCACCAGGATCACGTCCGCGCTGGGGGTGTCCACCAGGGCTGAGCCCTCGGCGGGGGCCACCCGCACACTGTGCAGCAGCAGGCCGAGCGCGGGGAGAACTTCGGCGGAGGGCTGGAGGGCATTGGTCAGCAGCAGCAGAGAACTCATACCCGGGTAGTCCCCTTTCCGGGTGGGACGGAGGGTCGGCAACTCCGAATTCCCGGCGGCGCACACCGCACTGTGCGCACCACCGGCCAGGCGGCATCCATAAAAGCGTCGTCCATACAGGCATACAGGCTGTGAAAGCACAAAAGGACCCGGGGGCGACTCTGCCCGGATCCCTTGGAGAAGGAGAATAGCCCACATGGACGCGACCGCGAAGAGCCTGACCAGGAACGAGGGGGGCGCGCACGGCTGGAGTGCGCCCGCGGAGGCGCTGCTGACGACCGCCGACGGCGTCCGCATCCGTGCCGCCTATGTGCCCCCGGACGCCCGGGACGCCGAGCTGGCGGTGGTCATAGGGCACGGCTTCAGCGGGGCGCTGGAGCGCCACGACATCCAGCGCGCGGCCATGCTGCTGGCCCGGCGCATGGGTGTGGTGAGCCTCTCTTTCCGGGGCCACGGGCAGTCCGAGGGGCTGTCCACGGTGGGCGACCGGGAGGTGCTCGACCTTCAGGCGGCGGTCGACTGGGCGCGTTCGCTGGGCTTCCGGCGTGTCGCCACCCTCGGCTTCTCGATGGGCGGTGCGGTCGTGCTGCGGCACGCTGCGCTGTACGGGGGAGTGGAGTCGGTGGTGGCGGTGAGCTCACCGGCGCGCTGGTACTACCGGGGGACGGCGCCGATGCGGCGGCTGCACTGGGTGGTGATGAAGCCGTTGGGCCGGGCGGTCGGGCGGCTGGGCCTGAAGACCCGGATCGACCCGCGCGAGTGGAGCGAGGTGCCGGTGCCCCCGGTGGACGCGGTGGCCCGGCTCGCCGCCCGGGAGATCCCGCTGCTGGTGGTGCACGGCGACAGCGACCCGTACTTCCCGCTGGACCACCCCCGCTCGCTGCACGAGGCGGCCGGGTCCGGGCGCTCCGAGCTCTGGATCGAGCCGGGTTTCGGGCATGCCGAGAACTCGGCGACCGATGCGCTGATCGAACGCGTGGGCGAGTGGCTGACCGGCGCGCGGTGACGGCAGGGGGGACGAAGGGACATGATGTTCCGATGCGAGCTTCCACAGAGGAGGGTGAGATGGCCGGGACCACGGCGTCCGCCGACACTGCCGGCGCAGCCGGTGCGGCGCGCAGTGGCGTGATCCGCTACTGGGCCGCGGCCAAGGCCGAGGCCGGGACGGCCGAGGAGCCGTACCGCGCCGCGACGCTCCAGGAGGCCCTTGACGAGGCCCGGCGGCGGCATGCCCACCAGCCCCGCTTCGAGCGGGTGCTGAGTCTGTGCTCGTTCCTGGTCGACGGCGACCCGGTCGGCGGACGCGACCACGCCTCGGTCGAGCTGGCCGAGGGCGGCACCGTCGAGGTACTCCCGCCCTTTGCGGGCGGGTGAGGCGCGCGATGTCCGACTACCGCCACGACCAGTCCGGCCACCCGATCTACCCGGCCCAGCCGCAGGCCCAGCCCGAGGGCTGGGGCGACGCGGAGGCGACGGCGTACCTGCCGCCCGTCCCCGACCCGCTGCTGGACCCCATGCAGCCCCCGCCCAACTCGCGCTTCGGCCAGATCCACGAGAAGTACGCCACCGGCGAGGTCCACCTCCCGCCCCAGGCCTTCCCGCCCCAGGCGCCGACGCATGCCCCGCCCCCGTCCTGGCAGCCCCAGGGCGCCACCGCGCCCGCCCCTGCTCCTGCCCCCGCACCCGCACCCGCGCAGCAGCAGTTCCCCCCGCCGCCGTACCAGCAGCAGCCGTACCAGCCGCAGTACGAGCAGCAGCAGTACCCCCCGCAGCACCAGCAGTACCCCGCGCCGAGCCCGACGGGATGGCCGGACGCCCCCGTCGCCTACGCCGCGCCCACCTCGCTCCGCGAGACCTTCGCCGCCGCGCAGCCCACAGGACCGGCCGGGCCGCTCGCCCCGCCGCCCCCGCAGCCGCTGGAGGCCCCATCGGGCGGCTCGCTCCGTGAGGCCTTCGCCGCCGCGCAGCCCACCGGGCCGCAGGCGCCGATGGCCGCACCCGTCCAGGCAGGGCCTGCCGCTCCCGTCGCCAGGCAGGGCTCGCCGATCATCGACCCCGGCCTGCAGCCCGCCGCGGCGACCCTCGGCATCGCCGTGCTGCTCGGGCTGGCGGCGCTGCTGGGGCGTTTCGCGATCGTCCTTCCGGTGGTCCTGCTGCAGGCGGTCGTCGCCGCCGGCTGGTTCCGGCTCAACGGCATGTGGCCGGCCCGCCAGGGCATCGCGCTGGCGTTCCTCGGCGGCCTCACCGCGGACGCGGCCATGCTCGCCGCCTCCGGCGGCACCGCCCCGGCCGTGCTCGCGGGCACCCTGGGCGGCTTCTTCCTGCTGGTCCTGATCCTGCAGATCTTCCGTCCCAGCAACCCGGACGAGCGCTTCTACGCGCTCACGGTCTGCGCCTCCGCGACCCTGATGACCGTCCTGGCCGGGTGCTTCACCGCAGCGGTGGCGATCACCGGCCATGGCTGGTCCTCCGGCGCGGCGGTGACTGCCGGAGCGCTCTCCGCAGGCGCCGCCACCGCGGTCTCCGCGCTTCCGCAGCTGCGCAGCCCGGCCTCCTTCGCCATCGGCGCCCTGGCCGGCCTGCTCGTCGGCGCGGCACTGGGCGCGGCCCTCGGGCTGGGCCTCGGAGGCGCGCTGCTCGGCCTGGTGGCCGGCGGGTGCGCCCTGGTCGGACGCCGGGTCGCGGCATACGACTTCCCGTCCCGTTTCGTCCACTTCACCGCGGGTGTCGCACTGCCGCTGGCCTGCGCCGCCCCCGCCGTCTTCCTGGTCGGGCGGCTGCTGGGCAGCTAGTAGCGGTCGGAACGGGTAGTCGGAACGAGAGGCCAGGGCCGGGCAACCGCGGTTGCCCGGCCCGACGTCTCCGCAGGCAAGCACTCGGAGGGAACCCCATATGCGTGCACTACGACGTCTGATCATCGCCCTGGTGATCCTCTGCGCCCTGTTCGTCGCGGCCGACCGGATCGCCGTCGGTGTCGCCGACTCACAGGTCGCGAGCAAGCTGCAGACGTCCCGGGGGCTGGCGCAGAAGCCCTCGGTCAGCATCGGGGGCTTCCCTTTCCTCACCCAGCTGATCGGCGGCAAGCTGGACGACGTGAAGGTCCGTGCCACCGACATGGCCGTCCAGGGCACGGACGGTGGACCGTCCGTCACGCTGCAGACCTTCGACGCCGATCTGAAGGGCGTCAGGCTGACCGACGGCTACACCACGGCCGTCGCGGACACCGGAACCGGGACGGCGACGATCTCCTATGCGGACCTCTCCGCCGCCCTGCCCAACCACCCGACCGTCGGCTACGGCGGCGACGGCAAGGTCAAGGTGTCGGGCACGGTGGACATCCCGATCCTGGGCGCGCAGCAGGTCTCCGGCACGGCGCACATCGCGGTGGTGAGCGGCGACACCATCGGGATCACCGACATCTCGGGCCTGTCCGGAGTCGATGCGGCCGCAGCCTCCCTGGTGAACGCGTTCCTCGAGCCGCAGTACCAACTCCAGGGCCTGCCCGCCGGCCTGAAGCTGACTCAGATCCAGGCCGAGCCGAACGGCGTGTCCATCGGCGTGTCCGGCACGAACGTGGTACTCAACAACAACGGAAGCTGAGGCGGGGGCGGTGGTCGCCGTCCGGCCTGCGAGACAGGGTGTCCATTCCTGCCCCGTCGGTCGGCGTGTCGCCGTCGCCACGCGGCACAGCGGGCTCGACCCGCGCTGCAGCGATGCTCGCCCACGGCCATTCGTATCACTATGCGGAGCATTTAGTCTCATTATTCAAGACATCAATGACAGGGCCGTCCTCGTTGCCTAGCATCAGGAGCATGAAGCGACAGGCAGACCTCACCAAGCGGCGGGCGGTAGACCTGTGCCGCGTGGCTGCCTGCCTCTGTCGAATGCGCTGACGGGGCTATTTCCCCCGCACGACCGCATGTTCCGATCCTGCCGCGCCGTCTCACCATCCGAGCCTCCCCTTCGGACATCTCTGCGCGCGGCACCCTCTTCCGCAACTGCCCCGGATGGAGAATCCCCACATGAGCCGCAGTGACGTCCTGGTAAGCGCCGACTGGGTCCAGGACAACCTGGACACCCCCAAGGTCGTCATCGTCGAGGTCGACGAGGACACCGCCGCGTACGACAAGAACCACATCCGCAACGCCGTCCGGATCGACTGGAAGAAGGACCTGCAGGACCCGGTCCGCCGCGACTTCATCGACCAGGCCGGCTTCGAGGCGCTGCTGTCCGCCAAGGGCATCGCCAACGACGACACCGTCGTCCTCTACGGCGGCAACAACAACTGGTTCGCGTCCTACGCCTTCTGGTACTTGAAGCTGTACGGCCACGGCGACGTCCGCCTGCTCGACGGCGGCCGCAAGAAGTGGGAGCTCGACTCCCGCGACCTGGTCGACGGCGCCGAGGTCCCGAACCGTGCCGCCACCGCGTACAAGGCCCAGGCCCAGGACACCTCCATCCGTGCCTTCCGTGACGACGTCGTCGCCGCGATCGGCAACAAGAACCTGGTCGACGTCCGCTCGCCCGACGAGTTCTCCGGCCGCCTGCTCGCCCCCGCGCACCTTCCGCAGGAGCAGTCGCAGCGCCCGGGCCACGTGCCGAGCGCCCGCAACATCCCGTGGTCCAAGAACGCCAACGACGACGGCACCTTCAAGTCCGACGACGAGCTGAAGGCCCTGTACGAGTCCGAGAACGTGGACCTGTCGCAGGACACCATCGCGTACTGCCGCATCGGCGAGCGCTCCGCGCTCACCTGGTTCGTGCTGCACCAGCTGCTGGGCCAGACCAACGTCAAGAACTACGACGGCTCCTGGACCGAGTACGGCAGCCTCGTCGGCGTGCCGATCGAGCTCGGCTCCAACTGAGCCCCGGCCCGATCGAGACAGAAGGAGAACGACATGTGCGGTGCGAAGGCCGGCGGCCCCGATCTTGCAGGAGTAGACGTGGCGAGTGAGACGATCATCCAGGGTTCCGTGACCCGCGACGGCGAGCCCGTCAGCGGCTACGTGCGC
>Ga0302314_10006858_pt1 | contig 20551 bp, 20 predicted proteins | sample III_Palsa_N2_3_FD_200533 | JGI IMG/M metagenome (GOLD analysis project Ga0302314, IMG submission 200533) | Peat permafrost microbial communities from Stordalen Mire near Abisko, Sweden - III_Palsa_N2_3 | ecosystem: Environmental > Terrestrial > Soil > Palsa > Peat permafrost | place: Sweden... | reverse complement strand
TAGTCTTGCCCGAGCCCGAGGCGCCGATGATCGCAAGGCGTTCACCGCGCGCGACCTCCAGTTCCACCCCGGTGAGCACCTCGAGCGTGGTGGCGCCCTCTCGGAAGCTGCGCGAGACCCCGCGCGCTTTGAGCACGGCAGCGTTGCCCTCACTCATGGCGCAGTGCCTCGGCCGGCTGGATGCCCGCGGCGCGCCAGGCCGGATACAGCGTCGCCAGCGCACACAGCGCAAACGCCACGCCGCAGATGCGCAGCACGTCACCCCATTCGGCGTACGCCGGCAGATCGCTCATGAAGTAGACCTTGGCATCGAGAAAGTGGGTGCCGAGCAGGCGCTCGAGCCCATGCACCAGCGACTCCAGATTGGCTGCAATGATCAGTCCGAGCGCGGCCCCGGCGCTGGTGCCGGCCAGACCGATGAACGCCCCCTGGATCGAAAACGCCGCCAGGATATTGTGTGGCCCGGCCCCGAGCGTACGCATGATCGCGATGTCGGAGCGCTTTTCCTTCACCACCATGACCAGTGCGGCGATGATATTGAAGGCGGCGACCGCGACCACCAGCAGCAGAATCACGAACAGCATCGATTTGGTGATTTCGATCGATCGAAAGAAGTTGCTGTGTACGCGGGTCCAGTCGCTCACGTAATAGCCGCCGCCGAGGCTGACCGCCAGATCGCGCACGATGCGCGGCGCCATGAACGCATCCCTGAGGGTGAGACGCACGCCGGTGACGCTGTCGCCCATCTGGTAGACGCGCGCCGCATCCCGGAGCTGCACTAACGCCAGGCCGCGGTCGTACTCATACATGCCGGAATGAAATATTCCGGCGACACGAAAACGGCGCATCCGCGGCTCGATGCCGGCCGGCGTCGCATTGCCCTGCGGGGCGATCAGCACCAGGTCATCGCCGGGCCCGACCGCAAGCGCGCTCGCCAGCGCATCGCCGAGCACGATGCGATAGCCGCCGTCGCTCAGATCCTCGATGCGGCCGCCCTGGATGTGCTCGGCGAGCCCGACCGCGCGGCGCTCCTGCTCCGGCAGCACGCCGCGAATGGTGGTGCCGGCGGTGCGCGCGCCGTGCATCAGCAGCGCCTGCGCTTCGATGTACGGCACGGCGGCGAGCACTCCCGGCAGCTTCAGGGCCTGCGCCTGATCCTGCCGCCAGTCCCGCAGGTTGCCCTCCAGTCCCGTGAGGGTGGCGTGCGACGTGACGCTCAGGATGCGCGTCTTGAGTTCGCGTTCGAAGCCGTTCATGACCGAGAGCACGACGATCAGCACGGCGACACCGACCGTCAGGCCCAGAGCCGAGACCACCGAGATGAAGGACAGGAAACCGCGCCCGCGGGTCGAGCGCAGATACCGTGTCCCGAGCAACCATTCGTAGGCCAACCCCGGATCACTCGTAGCGCAGCGCGTCAGCCGGCGGGGTACGCGCGGCGCGCAGGGCCGGATAGATCGTCGACATCAGCGTGAGCACGAAGGCCGCGCCGCTGATCCAGGCGACATCGTGCAGGTGCAGTTCCGAGGGAATGCTGGTGATGTAATAGACCTGCGAATCGAGAAACTGGAAATGCAGCACGCGCTCGAGCACCGGCACGATGGTGCTCACGTTGCGCGCCAGCAGCACACCGAGCGCAACGCCCGCCGCGACCCCGAACCAGCCGATCGCCAGCCCCTGGGTGATGAAGGTCTGCATGATGCTGCGCGGCGAGGTGCCGAAGGTGCGCAGGATCGCGATGTCGGTGCGCTTGTCATTGACCACCATGACCAGCATCGCCACGATATTGAACGCCGCCACAGCGACGATCAGCAGCAGTATCAGCGCCATCATGGTCTTCTCGATTCGAATGGCGCGAAAGTAACCGGCATTCTCCTGGGTCCAGTCGCTGGTCGTGTAACCGGCGCCCACGGCTGCGCGCACCGCCGGCATGAACCGGCCGACTTGCAGCGCATCGGTAAAGCGCAGCCGCAGCCCGCTCGCGCCCTGCGCCAGCGGCGCGAACGCCCGCACGTCATCGAAATCCGCCAGGATCAGCGTGTTGTCGTGGTCCTCCAGCCCGGCCTGAAATACACCGCCCACCGTGAACTCGCGCAGACGCGGCTCGGGGGTACCGTTGGCCGCGGCGGTGGGGACCAGCAGCGTGATGCGGTCACCGACCCGCACCCCCAGCTGATCGGCGATGTCACGGCCGAGGATGACGGCGTCACTGGCGGGCTGCAGCGAGCCGAGTTCGCCCTCCACCAGCAGCGGCCGCACATCGGCGACGCCGGCCTCCAGCCCGGGGTCGATGCCCCGGAGCACCACGGGGAGCATTTCGGGCAGGCGCACCGCCAGTGCCGTGAGCTCGATGTACGGCGCCACCCCGACCACCCCCGGGAGGCGCTGCAGGCGCTCGCGCAAGGCGCGCTCACCGTCGCTCGCGGCCACGCCGGTGGCGGTGACGTGGGCCTGGGCGTTCAGCGACAGCAGGCGCTCACGCAGCTCGCCTTCGAAGCCGTTCATGACCGACAGGATCACGATCAGCGCCGCGACCCCCAGCGACACCCCGGCAAGGGATACCCAGGTGATCAGAGAGACGAAGAACTTGTGCTGGCGCGAGCGTACGTAACGCAGACCGATGAAGACTGAGAGCGGCTGAAACATGCGCCTGGCATTAGAGCACAGGCATCCGCAAAACTGGACCTGGATCACAAAACCGGCTCGGTGGCGGCGCGCCGTAGTCCGCGCCATGTCAGGCCAGTGCTATAGTCGAGGCTCTGGCACAAGCGTACAGGTGCGCTATGACTGGCACGAAGAAGGCTAACGCTGCGGCAGGCACGCCGACCCACGCGGTAACGCTGGCCGTCGGGCTTATGGTGCTGATGCTCGGTTTGTTCAGCGGCGCCGCGCGGGCCGAAACCATCGCCGAGGGCGACCAGGTGTCGGTGCGTGCGTCGGACATCGCGCGGCCAGGGCGCGGCATGACCATGCACTCGGTGGAGACGAAATTCGGCGCGCCGCAGGATCGGCACGGGCCAGTCGGCCAGCCGCCCATCTCGCGCTGGGATTACCACGGCTTCACAGTGTTCTTCGAGAACGACCGTGTCATTCACACGGTGGTTGACCCGGCCTCCTGAAGCCGCGCGCGTCTTGAGGCCGCGGCCTACAACTCCCGCAACCCCGCGGTAACCGGCAAGCGCGCCGCGCGCAACGCCGGAAACAGGCCGCCGATCAGGCCGATCGCGAGCGCCCACTTCAGGCCCGTCCACAGCACCGCGGCCGACACCTGGAAGGCGAACACCACCTGGGTAAAGTTCGACCCCAGCGTGGACACCGTGTAGTGGTTGAAGACGAGCCAGGTCAGGGCGGCACCGAGCAGCCCACCCAGCAGCGCCAACAGCATGGTCTCGAGCAGCACCGAGACGATCACCGGCACGGCACGAAAGCCGATGGCTCGCAAGGTCGCGATCTCGCGGCTGCGCGTAGCCACCGCGGCGTACATGGTATTGAGCGCACCGAACACGGCGCCGATCGCCATGATCGCGGCGACGGTGATCCCCAGCACGCGGATGAGCTTGGCGAGCGCTGCCGACTGGTCGGTGTAATAGGCGCGCGTGGTCTTGACGTCCACCGTCAGGCGAGGATCGCTGGCCAGAGCGGCCTTGTAGGCGTCGAACGCATCCGCGCCGGTCAGCCGGACGGTCACCGAGGCGGTACTGCTGCCGCGCCGGTAGGTGGCTGCCACCACATCGGTATCGGCCCACAGTTCCGAGTCATGCGCGTCACCGGACTCGAACGCCCCCACCACGGTCCAGATCTGACCGTTGAGCTTCAGCGTCGAGCCGGGATCGAGCCCGACGAACTGCCCGCGCGCACCGTTGCCCACAATCAGTTCGCGCAATCCGGGACCGAAGCGGCGCCCGGCGATGATGCGCACGTCGGGACGCAGGCTCCAGGCGCGCTCGCCGACACCACGTATCTCGACGTTGGCATCCAGGCCATTGCTCTTCTTCGGCAGCGCTGCCACCACCACGAGCTCCGGCGAGGCGATCGGCTGCCCCTGCGCAGTGCGCAGCACCTGCGGCGCCTGCGCCGCGAGTCCGGCGCTGTCATGGTCGAGCACCGAATTGATTTCGGTCTGCGCGCCGGCGCGCATCACGATCGCCGTGTCATCGGAGCCGCTCTGCTTGAGCGTCGCCTCGAAACCGCCGGCCATCGCCAGCAGCGCCACCAGTACGGCGACCACGCCGGCGATACCCACCACGACCACGGAGCAGGCACCGAGGCGCTGCGGAATCGTCGCCAGCCCCACCTCGGTCACCGACCAGGCCTGGCGCCCGATGCGCGTCACCAGCGTCCACAGCGCCAGCAGCAGCACCGCGGCCAGCAGCAGCCACCACGACGCCAGTGCCAGGAGCGCGATTGCAACGCCCGCGGCGATCAGGCTGCCGAGCAGCGAGCCAAGACGGCGCAGCCGCGAGCCTGCCATGGCGGTCGCGCTCAACGCCCGGCCAGCGCGTCGACAATGCGCAGCCGCATGCCGCGCCGCGCCGGCAGGGCACCGACGATGAGGCCGATCAGGACCATCAATCCTGCGCCGCGCAGCCAGATCGCGCCGCCGACACGTGTCATCGGCACCCCGGTGCCCACCGCGGCGCGCACCGCGTCCACGACCACTCCGGCCAGCGCTAGCCCGATCGCGCCGCCGAGCACGATCAGCAGCACCGATTCGGCCAGCACCAGGGCCAGCACGCTGTGATTGGAGAAACCGATGGTCTTCAGCACCGCCAGCTCCGGGATGCGCTCGCGCACCGCCTGTGCCATGGTGTTGCCGGTCAGCAGGATCAGGGTGAAGAACACCGCGCCCATAATCGCCCCGACGATCAGGCCGATATCGCCGAACTGGCTGACAAATGCCGCATTGAAGGCCTGCTCGGTCTGCGTTTTGGTCTCATGATCGGAGTTGGTCGACAACGCATCGACTGCCTGCGCGACCTGCTGCGCCAGTTCGCGGTCGCTCACCTTGAGGACGTACCAGCCGACGTTGCCATTACCGAATGCCCGCGCCTCGTCGAAGTAGTCCCAGTTGAAGAACAGCGCATTCTCCTGGCTCTTGCGCTTCGGATCGGCGGCCCGATAGATGCCGACCAGGTCGAAGGCCCAGGCATTGCCGCCGACCTTCTGCGGATAAATCGTCGCCTGCAGCGGTATCTTGTCGCCGAGCTTCCAGTGATATTTTTCGGCGAGACTTTCACCCACCACCGCGCCGGTGCGGGTATTGCGAAACGCTGTGCGCTCGGCGGCCGACAGCAGCCACTCGGGATACAGATCGAGAAAATTGTCCGCCACCGCCTCGTTGGCGAAGAAATTCTTCGGGTCCTGATAGACACCGCCAAACCAGTTCGCGTAGGTCACCTGGGCTACCCCGGGTAGCGCCTGAATGCGCGGCAACAGACTCTTCGGCAGCGGCAGGGTGAAGCTGATTCTCGAAACCGTCACCAGGCGGTCGACCCCGGCGACGCTGCTGGCGGCATTGGCAAACGCGCTGCGTACCGAGTCGAGCAGGCCGAACAGCAGGAACGCGGCCAGCACCGACAGCAGTGTAAAGATGGTGCGCGTCTTGCGCCGGAACATGGCCGTCCAGATCAGCTGCAGATACTTCACGCCGGCGGCTGCTCGGTCGATGTCACCAGGCTGCCCTTGTCCAGCTGCAGCGTGTGCCTGGCGTATTCGGCAGCCTTGGGGTCATGGGTGACCATGATGATGGTCTTGCCGTGATCGCGATTGAGCTGCTGCAGCAGCGTCAGCACGTCCGCCGCCGATTGCCGATCGAGATCGCCGGTCGGCTCATCACACACCAGCAGCGTCGGATCCGAAACGATGGCGCGCGCGATCGCCACCCGCTGCTGCTGGCCACCGGACAGCTCGCCGGGCTTGTGCGCGGCCCGGTCGGCGAGGCCTACCAGTTCGAGGGCGACCGCGGCGCGGCGCTTGCGCTGCGCCGCCGACAGGCGCGTCAGCAACAGCGGCAGCTCGACGTTCTTGCGCGCCGAGAGCATCGGCAGCAGGTTGTAGAACTGAAAGACGAAGCCCACGTTGGCAGCGCGCCATCTGGCCAAGGCGCTCTCCGACAGCCGATCGATGCGTTGGCCGCCGACCACGATGCTGCCGTCGCTCGGGGCGTCCAGACCGCCGATCAGGTTCAGCAGCGTGGTCTTACCGGAGCCGGACGGCCCCATGAGCGCCATGAAATCGCCCTGTTCGATCTCCAGCTGCACGTGATGCAGCACCTCGATGCGCTGTTTGCCGCGCTCGTAGATCTTGCTCAAGCCACGAATTTCGACCAGCGCGCTCATGCCGCCTCACTGTCTGGCGATGACGATCGCGGCACCATCGTTCATCGGCGCCGGCGGGCTGCGTACCACGGTGGTGCCGGCCGCGATGCCGTCGACCAGCCGCAGATCCGCGTAGGTCTGCCCGGCGCTGACCGGCCGCATGCGGGCGCGCGCGCCGTCGATGCTGAATACCACGCTCTTGCCGCCGCGCTCGACGATGGCCGATGCGGGTACCAGCACGCCCGGCGGCGTATTTGCCGCGCCCGCGCCGGGCGAATTTCGCTCGGCCGGCGCCTCCAGGAACGACACGCGTACGCCCATGTCGGGCAGGATGCGCGGATCCTTCTGCTCGATGGCGATACGCACCTTCACCGTCGCCTTGCTGCGATCCGCGGTCGGTATGATGGCGATGACGTGTGCCGGAATGGTCCAGTCCGGATAGGCGTCCAACACCGCCTGCGCGCTTTGCGCCGGCTGCACCCGGTTGATATAGGCCTCATTGACATCGACCTCGATCTCGAGCGAGTCCATGTCGACGATCGTGCCGACACCGGTGCGGGTAAAGCCGCCGCCGGCCGAGATCGGCGAGATGATCTCGCCGGCCTGCGCGGCCTTGGCCACGATGACACCGGAAAACGGCGCGCGCACGGTGGTGTAGTTGAGCTGCACCTGGGCGCCCTGCAGCGTGGCTTGCGCGAGCTCGACCTGTTTGCGCTGGGATTCGACCTGCGCCTCGAGCGTCGCCACTTGCGTCTGTGTCGTCTCGAGCGCCTGCTGCGAAACCAGTTTGCGATCGATCAGGTCCTGGTTGCGCTGGTTGTCGCGCCGCGCCTGCTCGAGTTGCGCCTGGAACTGTACCAGCAGCGAGCGTGCCGCCAGCAGTTGCGCCTGGGCCTGTGCCAGTCCCGCCCGCTGCGCCGAATCGTCCAGATGCGCCAGAATCTGGCCCGCGGCGACGTGCTCGCCTTCCTCGATGAGGACCGAGGTCAGAGCCCCGGTGATCTGGGCCGACACGGTGGCTTCACGGCGGGCGGTGACGTAGCCGGTGGCCTGCAGAATAGCCGTGGAGGCGCCACCCGCGCTCGGCGCGGCAGCGACCGCCACCTCGACTTCGAAGCGCGGCGCACGCAGCAGCATGTAGGCCGCGACCGCAGCGGCCGACAGGCACAGCAATGCAAGCACCACAGCCAGTCGCCAGCCGCGCGACAGGCCGGAGGCTTCCGCACCGGAACCGCGCTCGATGTGCAGCTCCTGCAACAGCCTCGCCTTGACTGAGTCGCCGGTCATTTACGCTGTCAGCCGCAGCTCGGGTCGATGATCGCGGCGCCTCGTCGGCATTCGGTTCTCCAGATGTGGTATCAACGTGAAATCGCGCTATCCGGACGCGCCCGCCCGACGCTGCGGACAAATAACATCCCGCTACCGGAAAAATCAACAACGTCCGCCGCCGGGCGCGGCCACCGTCCTAGCGCAGGAGCACGGTTCGACGCAAGCTTGTAATCGCGCCGCAGCGGTTTAAGCTCGCGCGCTTCATTGCGCTCGCGCGACCGCTGCTTCGCCGTCCATGCCAACTCTGCTCCATCCACCGCTGCCCTCCGACGCCGAATCATCCTGGCGCTGGCGCGGCTTGCACGGCAGCGCGCGCGCCTTGGCGCTCGCCGAGGCGGTCGGCGCTGATACCCGCCCCTGGGTATTCGTGGCCGCCGACACGCGCGAACTGGAGCGGCTGGCCGGGGAGTTGCGCTTCTTTGGCGGCTCCGCGCTCGAGATCCTGACGCTGCCCGACTGGGAAGTGCTGCCCTACGACGTGTTTTCGCCGCATCCGGATATCGTCTCGGAACGGCTGCTGACGCTCTCGCGCCTGCCGCTGCTGGCGCGCGGCATTCTACTGCTCAGCGCCGACAGCCTGCTCACGCGCCTGCCGCCGGTCAGTTACGTGCAGGCGCGCAGCTTCGAGCTCAAGACCGGCGCGCCGCTTGCCATCGAGCCGCTGCGCTTGCGGCTGGCGGCGGCCGGCTATACCAGCGTCAGCCAGGTCAGCGGCCCCGGGGAATTCGCGCTGCGCGGATCGCTGTTCGATGTGTTCCCGATGGGTAGTGAAGTCCCGGTACGCGTGGACCTGCTGGATGATCGCATCGACTCGTTACGCCGCTTCGACGCCGACACCCAGCGCTCGCTGGAGGGCATCGAGCAGCTGCGATTGCTGCCGGCGCGCGAACTGCCGCTCGATGCCGAGGCGGTCAAGGCTTTCCGGCGGCGCTATCGCGCACGCTTCGAGGGCGATGTCACGCGCATGCCGATCTATCGTGGCGTCAGCGAAGGCATCGCGCCGGCCGGTATCGAGTTCTATCTGCCGCTGTTCTTCGAGGCCACCGCGCGGATCACCGATTACCTGCCGCCTCAGCTGGTGGTCGCCAGCGACTGCGATATCGGTACTGCACTCGAGGTGGCATGGCAGGGCATCGCCGCGCGCTACGAGGATCGACGCCATGATATCGAGCGGCCGCTGCTGCCGCCGGCCGAGGCGTTCATCGAGCCGGCCGCTGTCACTGGCGCCCTCGCGGCCCACCCCAGCGTCGGCATCGAGCGCCTCGCCGGCCCCGATAGCCCAGCGGCAAGCACACTGCACGATTTCCACAGCACGGCGCCGCCCGAATTCCGGCTCGATGCGCGTGCCGCGCAGCCCCTCGCGCCGCTGACCAGCTTCCTGAGCTCATACACCGGCCGCGCCCTGATCGCCGCCGACTCGCCCGGTCGGCGCGAAGTCATCGTCGAGATGCTCAGTGCGCACGGGCGCCGTCCGCGTGCGGTGCAATCCTGGGAGCAGTTTGCGTCCGGGGATGCCCGGCTGGCGATCTGCGTGGCCGAGGACGTGGCCGGCCTGGCGCTCAGCGACCCGCCACTGCTGCTGCTCGGCGAATCGCAGCTGTTCGGCACGCGCGCGCGGCAGGAGCGGCGGCGGCGACGCAGCGCGCTGTCGGATCCGGCCGCGATCCTGCGCGATCTGCAGAGCCTGGAGCCCGGCGCGCCGGTGGTGCATGAGACCTATGGCGTGGGCCGTTATGTCGGCCTGCAGCTCATGGAGATCGGGGATCAGAGTGGGGAATTCCTGGCGCTCGAATATCGCGATGGCGATCGCGTTTACGTGCCGGTGCACGCGCTGCACCTGGTGAATCGCTACACCGGCGGGGCCCCGGAGAGCGCGCCGCTGCACAAACTCGGCACCGACCAGTGGGCGCGCGCGCGCCGTCGCGCCGCCGAAGCGGTGCGCGACGTCGCCGCCGAGCTGCTCGACCTGCACGCTCGCCGCGCGGCGCATCAGGCCGCACCGTTGCATGCCGGGGAGCTCGAGTACCAGACCTTCGCCAACGGCTTTCCTTTCGAGGAGACCGCCGATCAGGCCGAGGCCGTCCGCCAGGTGCTCAAGGACATGCAGGGCACCAAACCCATGGACCGCGTGGTATGTGGCGACGTCGGTTTTGGCAAGACCGAGGTGGCGATGCGCGCCGCCTTCGTCGCTGTGCAGTCCGGCCGGCAGGTCGCCGTGCTGGTACCCACGACGCTGCTGGCGCAGCAGCACGTGCAGAGCTTTCGCGACCGGTTCGCCGACTGGCCGGTGCGCATCGAGGCGCTGTCGCGCTTCCGCTCCGGCGCCGAGAGCGTCGCGGTACTGGAAGGCCTGCAGCGCGGAACCATCGACGTCGTGATTGCGACCCACCGGCTGCTGCACGCTGATGCACGATTTCACAATCTCGGCCTGATCATCGTTGATGAAGAGCATCGCTTCGGCGTGCGCGACAAGGAGCGGCTCAAGACCCTGCGCGCCGAGGTCCATGTGCTGACGCTGACGGCGACGCCGATACCGCGCACTCTCAACATGGCGCTCGGCGGCCTGCGCGAACTGTCGCTGATCGCAACCCCTCCCGCGGGGCGCCTGACGATCAAGACGTTCATCACCGAATGGCATAAGGCGACGCTGCGCGAGGCGGTGCTGCGCGAACTGCGCCGCGGCGGCCAGGTGTATTTCGTGCACAACGAGGTGCAGAGCATCGAGAAAGTCGCCGCCGAGCTGGCGGCATTGGTGCCGGAGGCGAGCTTGCGCATCGGCCACGGACAGATGCGCGAGCGCGAGCTCGAGCAGCTGATGGTGGACTTCTACCATCGCCGCTTCGACATGCTGGTGTGCACGACCATCATCGAGAGCGGCATCGACGTTCCGAGCGCCAATACGATTCTGATCAATCGCGCCGACCGGCTCGGCATGGCGCAGCTACATCAGCTGCGCGGGCGCGTCGGCCGCTCGCACCATCGCGCCTATGCTTACCTGATTGTGCCGTCGCGCAAGGGTCTCACCGGCGATGCCGCCAAGCGCCTGGAGGCCATCGCATCGCTGGAGGACCTCGGCGCCGGTTTTGTACTGGCAACGCACGATCTGGAGATTCGCGGCGCCGGCGAATTTCTCGGCGAAGCGCAAAGCGGTGAGCTCAGCGAGGTGGGCCTGAGCATGTACCTCGAGATGCTCGAGCACGCGGTGACGGCGATGCGCGCGGGTCGCGAGCCGGCGCTCGAGCGCCCGCTCGCCGCCACCAGCGACATCGAGCTGCATGCGCCGGCGCTGTTGCCGCAGGACTATGTGCCGGATGTGCATCTGCGCCTCGCGCTCTACCAGCGCATCGCCGCTGCCGATGCCGGCGCGCTGCAGGATATGACCGCCGAACTGATCGACCGCTTCGGCGCGCTGCCCGCGCCGGCGCAGCACCTGCTGCGACTGGCCGGCCTGCGGCTCGCGGCCCGCTCGCTCGGACTGCGCCGGCTCGAGCTCGGACCGGCCGGCGGCAGCGTGCAGTTCGAGGAGCACAATCGCGTGGACACCGCGCGCGTGATCGCACTGGTGTCGCGGCAGGGGCGTGAATTTCGTCTCGAAGGGCCGCTGAAATTGCGCATTACGCGTGCGCTGCCCAAGCTGGAGCAGCGCTTCGAATATGCGCAGCAGCTGCTCGAGCGGCTCGGCGGTGCAGCGCCATGAGCCGCGCTGCCCGGCGCGCGAGTGCGCACCGCCATGCCGGCGCCTGCGGGGGTGCCGTGCCTGTTAGGATAGAGACAACCATGATGAGCCCGGCTGTGCAATCGATCACTGCTGCCCGCAACCGGCGCGCCGGCGCGGCGCGACTATGCACGCTCACCGCCGCGCTCGCCGCGCTCGCCGCGCTCGGCCCGCGGGCAACTGCCGCCGATTCGCCGGCCAATGCGCCCGCAGCCTCGCGCGCCCTCGCGCAGCAGAGCGGCGCGCTGCTGTACGGCGTGGAGGTGATCGTGTTTCGCGCGTCCAGCGTCAACGCCGCCGAGGACTGGGACGCGGCACCGCCGGGGCGGGGTTTCGGCAGCAGCGCCAATCGTGGCGGCGCGGCTCCCCAGGTGGTGAAAGTGCTCACACCCGGCGACTACCGCCTGGGCACGATCGAGGCGACCCTGAGGGCCAATGGCGCCTGGCGACCGATTGCCCACGCGGCATGGATACAGACGGCGGCCAATTGGGGCAGCCATGCGGGCCTTGCACTGGCTGATGTCGGCATCAACGCCCCAGGTTTGAGCGGCATGGTCTATCTCGAGCGTGCGCCGATCTACATGCACCTGGGCTTCGACGTGCACCTGAGCGCAGCGGCTACGTACACGATCAAGGAAATGCGCAGCGTGCGCTACAACGACAAACAGTACTTCGATCACCCGGCCTTTGGAATCATCGCGCTGGTCACGCCGATCAAGCACGCCGACGCGGCCTCGACCCCATGAACGCGGCGGCGCAGCCTAGGCGCTGATCAGGAACAACCCGAACACGCACAGCATGCCGAGTCCCCAGGCGATGCTGCGCAGGGTCGCCAGGTCCGCCAGGTAGCAGGCCAGGTGCAGGATGCGCGCGCCGATGAAGCCGAGGCCCAGCAGGTCGGCGCTGTGCTGCGGCCCGCGCAGCACCTGCGCGATCAGCACCGCCGCCGCGAACAGCGGCAGCGCTTCGAACGCGTTCATCGACGCCGCACTGGCACGATGGCGGTAGCCCTGCTGCCGCGCGAGCCAAGCGCGTGGGTCACGGTTGTCGAAGTCGGTGCCGGCCTTGGCAATCACGGTCGCCACGTAGGGCAGCAGGCCCGCAACCAGCACACACCACAGCGCAATCGTCATGCGGTCCGCAGCGCGGGTCAGTGTTGCGGAGCAGTCATAGGCAGAATCAGCGAGTTGCCCAGGTAGCGCGTCCACACCTGCGAGCGGCCCAGCAGCGCAAAACCGATGAAGCCGCGCACCTGCAGCCGGTCCCGGTCGAGCCACGCCAGGCGGCACTTGTAGGTGCGGCCGCTGTCGGGGTCATAGATGGTGCCGCCGGACCATTCGCCTCCGCCGTCGTATTTCATGCCCCGCACAATGATCTGCCCGAGCAGCGTCAACGATTGCCTGGCCGGATCCGGGTTGTGCTGATCCAGGCGCTCTGGCGCGTTGCCGCCTACGATCTTTCCCTGGTAGCTACCGTCGCTTGCGACGCTGATCTCAATGATGCCGTCGCGCGGCTCGGTCAGCCAATTACCGAGAATTTGCGCTGCCTGATCATCGGTGGCGCGCGCGCTCGGCGCCAGCTGCAGGCCCAGCGCGGCCAGCAGTGCCAGCAATGCAAGGCGCAGCAGCCGTCGTCGGCCGTTCGAATCGGAAGTCGCAGGCATGCGTATCTCCTGCCGCCGCCGGCCGCGCACCGCTGCGCTGCTCAGCTGATCTCCTCGCCCTCGGCGACGGCGACCCGCGCCTCGCTGCTCTCTTTGGCCCGCTGCAGCGCGCGCGCCGCCGCCTGTATGAGTTGCTCGACCGATCGCTCGGCGCTCGGCGTGATGCTCGCGACGCCGATACTGACGCTGACGAATTTCTGGCGCAACGCGCGCGGATGGTGAATGTGCTGGCGCAGAACCTTGCGCGCCACGGCGCCGGCGAATCCCAGCACCCCGGCGACGTCGGCGCTGCGTACCAGGGCGACGATACGGCCCCCATCCCAGCGCGCGACCACGTCGGCACCGCGCTTGAACGAGGCGCCGATCACGCCTGCGACCCGGCGGATGCAGGCATCGCCCGCGGGGCGGCCGTAGGTATCGTTGTAGCTGCCGAGTTCATCGATGTCGAACAGCAGCAAGGTCAATGGGCGCGCCTCGCGCACGCCAATCAGCCAATCATGCTGCAGCAGCTCTTCAAAATAGGCGCGCGAGTACAAGCCGGAGAGACGGTCCTCGCGCAGCCAGCTCGGCAGGCCGGGCGCCGGGCGCGAGTCCGCACGCTCGGGTACACCGACCTCGCGGTGGAAGCCGACGAGGTGCGTCACGGTACCATCGCTGCCGCTCATCGGTTGAATGACTACCTCGTTCCAGAACTGCGTGCCGTCCTTGCGGTAGTTGCGCAGCTGTACGCGGCAGGATTGCCCACGGCTCATGGCCTCGCGCAGCTGCACACGCCCTTCCTGGTCGCGATCGCTGCCCTGCAGGCGGCGCAGATCCTGGCCCATCAGCTCATCGCTGCCATAGCCTGTGAGGCGCTCGAAGGCGGCATTGGCATAGACCAGCGGCTGATCGGCGGTCCCGGCCTGGCACACGACGATGCCTTCGGGAGCGCTGTCCAGCACCGCGCGCAGGAATTCCACCGACCACTCGCCCACTGTTCTTATGTACCTCCCGCATCGGCGCCTTCGGGCTTGAAGCTCAGTTCCGGTGGCGGCGAGGCGCTGCGTATCAGCCATTCTTGCGCGCTTTGCCAGGCGGCGGAAGCGGCCAGAGTCTCAAAACGGTACTGTCTGCGCCCGCGCATGCGCACCAGGCGCAGCTGCGAGGCCGGTTCGATCTGCACCCGCAGGCGATCGAGCAATCGCTCCACCCCCGGACGGTCATTGCAAACCGGAAGCACGTCACAGCCGGCGGCCAGGGCGCGCTGCGCGCGCTGCACCAGATCCCCCACCGCCGCGGCGCCCGCCATGGTCAGGTCGTCGGCGAATACCAGGCCGCCGAATTGCAGCTCGGCGCGCAACACGCGCTGGATCCAGCGTGGCGAGAAACTCGCCGGCAGCGGATCCACGGCCGGATACAGCACGTGGGCGACCATCACCGCGGGCAGGCCGTTGGCGATCAGGCGACGGTAGGGCAGCAGATCCTGCTCCATATCCACGAGCTCGCGCCGGTCCACCGGCAGCGCCACGTGCGAGTCGGCAACCACGGCGCCGTGGCCCGGGAAGTGCTTGGCCGTGGCCGCCATGCCGGCATCGCGCATGCCGTGCACATAGGCGATGGCCAGCTGCGCTACGGCCTGGGCGTCGGCGTTAAAGGCACGATCGCCGATGATCTCGGACAGCCCGTAGTCCAGGTCCACGCATGGGGCGAAGGAGAAATCCACGCCGCAGGCGGCCAGCTCGGCGGCCATGAGCCAGCCCAGGGCGCGCGCCATGGCGAGCCCCTGCGGCGCGTCGGCGTCGAACGCCTGCCCGATGCGCCGCAGCGGCGGCAGCGCGGAGAACCCGGGCCGAAAGCGCTGCACCCGGCCGCCTTCATGGTCCACCGCGATCAGCAGGGCGGGGCTGCGCACCGACTGGATGTCAGCCACCAGGGCCTGCAGTTGTGCCGGCTCGATGTAGTTGCGCGTAAAGAGAATGACACTGCCGACCAGAGGATGCGTCAGCACTTCGCGGTCGGCCGCGCTCAGCGCCGTGCCCGCGATGTCGAGCATCAGCGGCCCCAGGCTCATCGGGCCGCCTGCAGGTTTTCCGGCCAGCGACGATACGGCTGTTCCGACAATCGGAAATTGTAATAGCGCTCATCGTGCGTCACTTCGACGCCGAGCCACGGCGGGCGGGCAAACACCGCATCCTCCGCGTCCAGTTCCAGCTCGGCGATCACCAGTCCGGCGTTCTCGCCCAGGAACTCGTCGATTTCCCATTCGCTGCCCTGATACACGACGATGTGGCGCCACTTCTCGATCAACGGACCCTCGCACAGCCGATCGAGCATTTCATTCGCATCCACCGCCGGGATCGCGGCCTCGTATTCGGCCCGCGACAATCCGGGCGTCATGGACTTGACCGACAGCCAACCTGCCTCGCCCGCCAGGCGCACGCGCACCGAGGCGCGGCGCGTATTGGCGATATAGCCCTGGCGCAGCAAAGTCTTCTCGCGCACGCGTTCACGCCAGCTGTCATTGATCAGTCGAAACTTGCGCTCGATCTCAACGCCCATGCCCGACTCCATCGTCCACGGCTAAGTGCCAAGCCGCGGCGCGAGCAGCGCCACCGACTCCATATGCGCCGTGTGCGGAAACATATCGACCACTCCGGCGGCGAGCAGTTCAAAGCCATGCTGGTGCACCAGCAGCCCGATGTCGCGCGCGAGACTCTCCGGATTGCACGACACGTACAGCACCCGCTCGGGGGCAAGGCGCGCGATCAGCGCCAGCTGCTGCTGCGCGCCGCCCCGCGGGGGATCGAGCAGCACGTGGCTATAAGGGCGCGCGAGCCAGGCGGCCGCATTAGCGTCGGTCGCCAGGTCGGCGGTGAAGAATTCCGCGTTGGCGATGCCGTTGCGGCGGGCATTGTCGCGCGCGCGTGCCACCAGGCCGGCATCGCCTTCGACCCCGACGACGCATCGTGCGCGCCGTGCCAGGGCGAGGGAGAAGTTGCCCAGTCCACAGTACAGGTCGAGCAGGCTCGATTCGGCGGTTAGCTGCAGCAGCTGCGCCGACGCCGCCACCAGTTCGCGATTGACGCTGGCATTGACTTGAATGAAGTCGCTTGGCAGAAACTCGATCTGCAGATCCGCCTGCGGCAGCGCATAGAAGAGGCGCGGCGCCGGCTCGGTGAGCGCGACGGTGCTGTCGATGCCGCCCGGTTGCAGATACAAACGGACGCCATGCAGCGCCTCGAACGCGCGCAGGCATGCCAGGTCGGCCGCCGACGGGGCTTCGAGCACGCGTAACACCAGCGCCACGGCGTTGTCCGCCACCGCGACCTCGATCTGCGGCAGCCGCTCGCGGATCGAGAGCTGCGCGACGAGGGCGCACAGCGGCAGGATCAGCGCATCCACCGGGGGTGCCAGCACCTCGCAGCGGTGCAGGTCCGCGATCAGATTCGAGTGTCGTTCGCGAAAGCCCACCAGGACGCGCTGTTTGCGCCGCACGAACCGCACACCGAGCCGCGCGCGGCGCCGGTAGCCCCAGGACGGGCCGCGTATCGGCGGCAACCAGCGCGCCGGCGCAGCCCCCGCCAGCCCAGCCAGGGTTGCCTGCAGCCGCAGTTCCTTGAGCCGCAATTGCGCGCCGCTCTCCAGCTGCTGCAGCGCACAGCCACCACAGTAGTCAAAATGCGCGCAGCGCGGCGTCACCCGATCGGTGCCGGCGACGATGAAGTCCTCGGACAGCGCCTGCTCGTCCGATCCGGGCCGCCGTCGCCGCGAAATTCGCGTGGCCGGTGCCGGCGCCGGTGCCGGCGGCGCGACCGCGGCGGCGATCACAGCCTCACCGCCGCTCACGACAGCGCCTCCCACGCCTTGAGGAATTCGGCGTAATGCGGCTCGTGCGAGCTGCGCAGCAGCGCGCGCACGCGCTCGAATTCGGCATCCAGGCCAGTACGGTCAAGTCGGCCCCGCAGGAACTGGAAACGCAGATAGATCAGGAATGTGTTGAGCACATCGGTTTCGCAATAGCGGCGCACGTCGGGCAGCTGTCCGGCCAGATAGGCATCCCAGACCTTGTCGCCGGAGAAGCCGAGCTTGCCCGGAAAGCCGAGCAATGCGGCCACGTCGGCCAGGGCGGCGCGCGCGCGCGCCTGGAACCCCGCCAGCACATCCATGAGATCCAGGTGACGCCAATGGAAGCGGCTCAGATAGTTGTTGTAGCGAAACGCGCTGTCCTCATCGCCGGTCTCCCAGTAGCGCGGCGCCTGCACGCCCGCTTTCAGCGCCCGGTAGTGCAGTACCGGCAGGTCGAAACCACCGCCGTTCCAGGAGACCAGATCCGGGGAGTATTTCTCAATACCATCGAAGAAGCGGGTCAGCAGCTCCGCTTCGCTCGATTGCAGATCGCCCAGACTCCACAGCGTGAGCTGCTCACGCGTACGCAGCGCACAGGCAATCGCCACCACGCGGTGCTGAATATGCGGCAGAAACTCGTTGCCGCTCTCAGCCCGCTGGCGGGCGAACATGGCCTTGGCGACCGCGCCATCGTCCAGGCCCTCGAGACCATAGAGGCGCCGTCCCAACTCCACATCGGGCACCGTTTCGATGTCGAACACCAGGCAATTCATCGGCGCGAGCCGCGCTGCGGCGCCGAGCGTTTGCCGCCGCGACGCGTGTCGGCAGCGGCCTTGGCGGCCGCGCCGGTGCTGCCGCGCGACCGACGGCCAGCGTGGCCGTCGCGCAGCAGGACCGCGACCGCGACCACCAGTCCCGCCTCATCGGTGAGGGTGATGTGCCCCTCCCCGACACCCAGCCGCCGGCGCACGCGCTCCCCGCGCGCCGAGTAAATCACTTCGGGCTTGCCCCAGTGGTTCTGCACCACACCGACGTCACGGATCCAGATGCCGTGGGCGAAGCCGGTCCCCATGGCTTTGACGATGGCCTCCTTGGCGGCAAAACGCATCGCCAGGAAGCGCTCCGGACTGCGCGCCCGGTCGAACTGCCGGCGCTCCTGCGGCAGCAGCAGGCGCTCGAGCAGTCGCGCGCCGAATCGTGCGTAGCTGTCGCGCATGCGCTGCGCTTCGAGCACATCGACGCCGATGCCGAAGATCATGCGCGCGCCGCCAGCATCATCGCCTTCATGTCGCTGACCGCTGCGGCCAGCCCGTCGAACAGCGCCCGCGCGATGATCGCATGCCCGATGTTGAGCTCGACGATTTCGGCGATCGCCGCCACCGGCGTGACGTTGTGGTAGTTCAGGCCGTGACCGGCGTGAACCTCCAGGCCGCGACTGGCCGCAAGGCGCGCCGACGCGCGCAGGCGCTCGAGCTCGCGCGCCTGCTCCGCCCCGCTGCTATCGGCATATTGGCCGGTATGCAGCTCGATCACCGGCACGCGCGCCGCCGCCGCGGCCTCGATCTGTGCCTCCTGCGGATCGATGAACAGCGCGACCCGTATGCCGGCGGCAGCGAGCCGGGCACAGCTCTGCCGCAGCCCCTGGCCGGCGCCGGCCACGTCCAGGCCGCCTTCGGTGGTCAGCTCGGCGCGCCGCTCCGGCACCAGGCAGCAATCGGCGGGGCGCACGCCGCAGGCAAAATCGATCATCGCGGGGGTCGCCGCCATCTCCAGATTCATGCGCGTGCTGAGCAGGCCCGCGAGCAGCTGCACGTCGCGTTCCTGGATATGGCGGCGATCCTCGCGCAAGTGCAGTGTGATGTTGTCGGCGCCGGCCAGCTCGGCCAGCAACGCGGCCTGCACCGGTTCCGGATAGCGCGTATGGCGCTGCTGCCGCAGGGTCGCGACGTGATCGATGTTGACCCCGAGGGCGATTCCCGAATGCATCAGCCGGCGCGCTCCCGGCGTGGATAGGCGAGCAGCGATCGGGCCACCGCGCGGGTGTTCAGCTCGCGCCCTTCCAGACAGTGATCGAGCGCCGCACGCATCAGTGAGCGCGCCTGCCGCAGCTCGGCGTCACTCTCCAGGCCGCCGCCGAGCGCCAGTCGCTGCAGCACGCCACCGCCAATCGCGCCCGAGCTGCCGGGCTCGGCGATCACGACCCCGTGGACGCCGGGCTGAAAATGATAATAGGCATCGCCGCGCACCGGGCAACCAGTATCCGCCTCGGCCGCGAGATTGAGCCCATAGCCGATGAATTCGAGCAGCCGTGCCTCAAACAGCCGCAACGATGCCTCGGCGCCAGGTTGCGTGCGCAGTTGTGCCAGCGTCGCCTCGTACTGATCGAACAGCTCCGGATACGGATCGTGGCGCGTCAGCAGCTTGAGCAGCAGCTCATTGAGATAAAAGGCGCTCATCAGTCGCGCGGCCGGCAGCGCCGGCGCACCGTCTGCATTCTCGGCGCCGGTCAGCTGCGGCGCCTCACCGCGCCCGCTCCAGGACAGCAGCAGTGCGCGAAACGGCTGCAGCACGGCAAAGCGCGTGCGTGGACCGCGCGCCGCACGCGCAAACACCGTCATCCGGCCGTGCTCTCGGGCGAACACCTCGACGATCAGGCTGCTGTCGCGGAATGGGTGCTGATGCAGCACATAGGCGCGCGCCAGCTGCACACGCTGGGGGGTACGGCTCACTCGACACCCAGCTGGCGCAGGGCGCGGGCATCGTCGGCCCAATCCTCGCGCACCTTGACCCATAGGGTCAGGTGGAAGCGCTCGCCGAGCAGGCGGTTGAGCTCGAGGCGCGCCGAGCGTCCGATGCGTTTGAGTCGGCCGCCTTCCGCGCCGATGACGATCGGCTTCTGACCGGCACGGTCGACCCAGATGACGGCCGAGACCGCCTTGCGCCCGTCCTCCTCCACCACGATCTGCTCGATCTCCACCGCGACACCGTACGGCAGCTCCTCCACCAGCTCCAGCGTGAGCTTCTCGCGGATGGTCTCGGCGATGCGAAAGGTCTCGGTGCGGTCGGTCAGCTGATCGAGCGGGAACATCGCTGCACCCACCGGCAGCGCGGCGACGATCACGCGGCGCAGATCGTCGAGATTGTCGCCCTTGGACGCCGAGACCGGCACGATGTCCCGAAATGCATGCCGGGCCGCCAGCTGCGCCAGATACGGCAACAGCCGCTCGCGCGGCCGCACGCGGTCGACCTTGTTGACCACGGCCACCACCTCATGTCCGCTCGCAGCAATTCGGCCAAGCGCCAGCTCATCCTCATCGGTCCACTTGAGCGCTTCGACAACGAACAGTACCAGGTCCGAATCACCCACAGCGGCGGCGGCCGTCCGGTTCATGGCGCGGTTCAGGGCGCGCCGCGGACCCAGGTGCAGCCCCGGGGTGTCCACGAAGGCGATCTGGGCGTCGGCCAGCTGCGCCAGGCCGATCAGGCGGTGGCGTGTGGTCTGCGGCCGCGGCGTGACGATGCTGAGCTTGTGACCGACCAGGGCGTTGAGCAGCGTCGATTTGCCGACGTTGGGCCGGCCGGCGAGGGCGACAAAACCGCTGCGAAAATCTGTCATGGATCGGCCTGGATCTGCTCGAGAATGCACGCGGCGGCGGCCTGCTCGGCCCGCCGCCGGCTCGAGCCGGCAGCGGTCGCACGCAC
>Ga0302314_10006857_pt1 | contig 20552 bp, 20 predicted proteins | sample III_Palsa_N2_3_FD_200533 | JGI IMG/M metagenome (GOLD analysis project Ga0302314, IMG submission 200533) | Peat permafrost microbial communities from Stordalen Mire near Abisko, Sweden - III_Palsa_N2_3 | ecosystem: Environmental > Terrestrial > Soil > Palsa > Peat permafrost | place: Sweden... | reverse complement strand
CCTGCCTTGCTCAACGCCCGGCCATGTTCGACGGCAGCGTCGAAGACAATCTGCGCATCCCCTACACACTGGCGATCTACCGCGATTCGCGCTACGACCCTGCCGCCGTCGAAACCTTATTGAAGGCAGCCGGGCGCGATGCGCGCTTTCTCGCCAAGAGCGCCGACGAACTCTCGGGCGGCGAGGCACAAATCACCGCGCTGATCCGCGTATTGCAGTTGCGCCCGGCCGTCCTTCTACTCGACGAACCCACCGCCGCATTGGACCCGGATTCGGCCGCCACGGTGGAAGCCATGGTCGATAGCTGGTTCCAGGCCAGCCCCGCTGCGGCGCTAGCCTGGATTTCGCACAACCCGTCTCAGGCGCAACGCATCGGCAACCGCACGCTGCACATGGAAGCCGGACGGGTGCAGGAGCGGGGGCAGGAGCGGGTGGAGGTGCGGGTGGACGTGATCAAGCACACATGAACGCAAGCTATACAAATCTGAGCAATCTCGACCTGGCCTTGGCCGCGGCCCTGATTCTGGTCAACGGCGCCTTGTCGGTTGCACTCGGCCTGAAGCTCGAGCGGCGCCTCGCGATCGCGGCCGTGCGTACCGTCGTGCAGTTATTGCTCGTCGGGCAGGTGCTGGCCTGGGTATTTCGCTCTCGCCACTGGTATGTCGCCCTGGCAATGATGACCCTGATGACGGTGGTCGCCGGGCTGGCTGCGAGCCGACGCGGCGAGCGTGCCTATCGCGGCATGCGCACCGACGGCATGGCGTCGATCTGGATAAGCTCATGGCTGGTTACCGCCTTCGGCTTGTTTGTGATCATCCGCATACGCCCCTGGTACGAGCCGCAGTACGCCATTCCGATTCTCGGCATGGTGCTGGGCAATGCCCTCACCGGTGTATCGCTAGGGCTCGAACGCATCACGGAAGAGCTGACCGCGCACCGCGCCCAGGTCGATCTGCTGCTGGCGCTGGGTGCGAGCCGCTGGGAAGCGGCGCGCCGACCCGCGGTGCAGGCCGTACGCGCCGGCATGATACCCACGCTGAACGCGATGTCCATCGTCGGCGTGGTCAGCCTGCCCGGCATGATGACGGGCCAGGTGCTGGCAGGGCAATCGCCGGTCGAAGCGGTGCGCTACCAGATCGTCGTGATGTTTCTGATTGCAGCAGCTTCGGCGCTGGGCACGACGCTTGCTGTGCTGGCCACCTATCGGCGCCTGTTCAGTGCCGAGCATCGATTTCGGGCTGAACGGCTGGTGCCGCGCACGACGCGCGGTGCAAGCGACTAAATGTCCCTCGGTATCCTATGCAAACATTCGTTCCAACTCCTGTCCGATCTCTTCCTGGATAGTCGGTGCGTCGAGCACGGGCGTGGCTTGCAGTAGCAGCAATAGCCGGCATGACAGGCCTTGCAAGGTTGGCGGAACATTGCCGCCTGCAGATCGCACATAACCCTGCAGTGTCGGAATTACAGCATTGTCGCGAAAACGCTGGCCCTCGACACCCCCTAGATGAAGTACGACAGCATCGATGATTGCCTGCTCGGATGTAGCGACCCCTATCAACAATTCTGCTAGTTGTTCATTCGTAATGGCCATGATTTCCTCCATGAGGTAAATGGCAAAAACACGATACGCCGTGACATTGGACTTCTAAGATACTCCGTATAACGCACAGGCAGTTCGATCAAGCCGGCGCACCGTAACGCCTGCGCAGATCCAGATTCACTTCAAGTACATTCACCAACGGGTCGCCCGCTAATCCGCCCAATGGAGCGTGCGCCTTCTGCTGCAACACCGTGTTGATTTCCGCGCGTACCTGGGCTGGATCACGCTTCGTGTCCTTCGCCCACGCTGCGGCCACACGGTCGAGCTGATAAGTCGCATTCGCTAGCGTGATGTCGGGGTCGAGCCCCGAACCTGAAGTCGTAACGAAATCGCCAGGCACGTCCTGTAACACCACATCAGGATGACCTTGCCGCCACATGTCGAAGAAAATCGATTGGACGTCGGCACCGTCCTTCACCGGTTCGATCGCGGTCACGCTCTTGCCGTCGCTGCCGACGTGCGTCACGCTCGACGGGAACTGTCCAGGGAGCTCGGCCGAAAAAGTCTCGAAGAACGTCACAGCCAGATCCGCCGCCTTCGGGTTCGGTGTTCCGGTATTTGCGCTAACCCACTGACTGACCACTTTGGGATGCTGTTTCGCCCAGTCATCGACATACTTCGCGTGCGACGGGTCTGCACTGACCCATGTTTGCGCGAGCCCGTTGTGCGCATCGGCCCATTGCGCCACGATATGCGGCTGCCCGTTTGCGCGAAAGAATTGGTAAACGGTAGTGCAAAACGGTGGTGCAAAGCCCAAGACTTATGAAACACGCGGGGGCTGCGCTGGCCTCAAACGCAATGCGTCCGGATTGACCACATTGGTCGGCGTACCTGCCGCATAGGCGATGATCTGATCGAAAATATCCGTGAACTGGGTTTCATACTCATCGCGGGTCACATAGCCGATATGCGGTGTGCAAATCACGTTATTCATTGCAAGCAATGGATCGTTCACATCGAGCATGGGTTCAGTTTCATAAACATCTACCGCAGCCATGCCTGGGCGACCGGACATCAAAGCCGCGCATAGCGCGCCTGATTTGATCAATTGGGCTCGACTGGTGTTGACTAGAAGGGCGCTAGGCTTCATGCGGGCGAGATCGGCTTCCTCGACAATTCCGCGCGTGGCGTCTACCAGACGCATGTGCAAGGACAAAACATCGCATTGCTCGAAAAACGCGTCTTTGCTTGGGGCGGTCGCGTAACCATCAGCGCTCGCGCGGGCGAGCGATGCCTCGCGCGCCCAAATCAAGATGTTCATGCCGAAGGCTTTGCCATATTCGGCAACCGCGCCGCCGATTCTGCCATATCCGTAAATGCCCAAGGTCTTGCCGCGCAAAGTGTCGCCGACACCGATTTGCCATTTTCCCGCTTTCATCGCGCTCACTTGCTGAGGAATTTGGCGGCTTGCCGCGAGTACCAGTGCCCACGTTAATTCGGCCGCGGCATAGGACGGCACGCCCGCATGCTGGCTTGACGAGACGACAATACCGAGACGTGTACTGGCGGCAATGTCGATGTGCGGATAGACGCTGCGCTGGCTGATCAGTTTCAGTTTGGGAAGGCGCTCCAAGAGTGGCGCCCCAATCTTGGTGCGCTCTCTGATGAGGACGAGAACCTCGGTGTCTTTCAGGCGATCGGCCAAGACATCATCGTCCTGCGTATGATCGTTCCAGATTGTTACCTCATGCCCGTCCAGCTTGCTGAAGCAGCCAAGGCCACGCAACGTATCAAAATAGTCGTCAAGAATCGTAATTTTCATGGGTGCACTGCTCCTACATGGAATGTTTTAATGGCGGTTGGCCGCCGAATTTTCACGATGCTGGGAGAGGAAATCCCGACCTCGATCGGTTACCTCGATTTGAACGACACCGTCGGCTCGACGAGCGCGACAAACCAAGCCGCCATCGACCGCATCTTCCCAGACAGTAAGGCGTGGGCAGGAAGTCCGCCATGCGTCCATCACATCGCCATAGGCTCTTGGTTCCCGGGCGAGCCACTCGAGCAAATCAGCGATGAGGGGTATCAGAACCTTGTCCATGTTTGTCTCCACCAAGTTTTCCGTCACTTCAGGATGCTCCTGACCGTGTTCTGACCCAAGGCCACAACGTTCCAGATCGATCCCGACGTACAGGCAAATCTTGCCATACTGGCAAAACTCCTGCGAAGCCTGCTCAACCTCGCCGCCGAATCCCGTCGCCGAATCCCGTCGCCGGGTCCGGCTTCCCAGTCCAGCTTCCGAATCCCCGTCGCCGAATCCTGTTTCCAGATTCCGCTCGCCAATCCCGCCTCCCCTACCCATCCCGCGTCCACAAAATGTCCAGTCGTGCATCCAATTGCCGACGGCATACGTATTTTGGACATGATGCGAAAAATTTCACGTACACGCCCGTGTTTACCCCGGGGTTCTTTCTTTTCCGACTTCGTCCCATCGACTTCGGAGGCTCGGCCATGAGCTACGCGCAGCACATCCCGGCGCCGGGCCAGCGCGTCGCGGTCATCGGCGCCGGCATCGCCGGCCTCGCGAGTGCCTATCTGCTGTCGCGCCGGCATCAGGTCACCGTGTTCGAAGCGGGCACTTATCTCGGCGGTCACACCAACACCGTCGACGTGACGCTGGACGGCGCGACACACCCGGTCGATACCGGTTTTTTGGTGTTCAACGACCGCACTTATCCGAATCTGATCGCCCTGCTCGCCGAGCTTGGAGTGGCCGCCTATCCGAGCGATATGTCGTTTTCCGTGTCGCTCGACGACGGTCGACTCGAGTGGGCCGGCACCACGCTGAATACGGTATTTGCACAGCGGCGCAATGCGTTTTCGCCGAGCTTTCTCGGGATGCTGCGCGATATCCTGCGCTTCAACCGGGGCGCTCAAGATCACCTGGGGGTTGCCGTGCGAACCCGCTGCTCGATGGGCGAGCTGCTCACGGCCGGCGGTTACGGCGACGCATTCCGCCATCACTATCTGCTGCCGATGGCAGCCGCGATCTGGTCGAGTGCAACCGCGGACATCCTGCGCTTCCCGGCCACCACGTTTCTGCGTTTCTGCCTGAACCATGCGCTGCTACAGATCGACCATCGGCCGCAATGGAAGACGGTGCAGGGAGGCGGCCGCGAATACGTGCGGCGCATCGCCGAGACCCTTGGCGACGTGCGTATCGACACGCCCGTAATCGCGGTTCGCCGCGATGCACAAGGCGTCGACGTGCTGACCCAAGCCGGTTCGCAGCGCTTCGATGCGGTGGTGCTGGCCACGCATGCGCCCACCAGCCTGCGGCTGCTCGCCGACGCCGATGTGGACGAGCGCGGCACGCTGGGCGCCGTGCGCTATCAGCCGAACGTCGCCGTGCTGCATACCGATCCGACGCTCTTGCCGCGCCGGCGCCGGGTGTGGTCGGCGTGGAATTACCTGGGCGGCCTGCGCAGCGGCGACGCGCAGCCCGTCTGCGTCAGTTATCTGGTCAATCAGTTGCAGCCCTTGCCGTTCAAAACGCCCGTCATCGTGACGCTGAATCCGATTGCCGAACCGGCGCCCGGTACCGAGTTGCAGCGCTTCGTCTATGAGCATCCGCTGCTCGATCTGCACGCGCTGGATGCTCAACAGCGGCTACCTGAGCTGCAGGGCAGCCGCCGCACGTGGTTTGCCGGTGCGTGGACCGGCTACGGCTTTCATGAAGACGGACTGAAATCGGCGTTGCGGGTTGCGGCGGATTTCGGTGTGCTGCCGGCGTGGGCGGCGCTATGAACACCGTAGTGACCGGGCCAGCCGCGCTGCTTCTGCTCGGGAGGGTGGTGCACGAGCGCTTGCGGCCGGTGCGTCACCGCTTCGTCTATCCGGTGTTTTGTGTGCGTTGCGACCTGGCGCGCCTGGCGGAACTCGACAGTTGGTGGCTGGGCGTGAACCGGTGGGCGCCTCTGAGCTTGTATGCGCGCGATTACGGTCCACGCGACGGCACCGACCTCGACGCGTGGATGCGCGCGCAGCTGATCGACGCGGCGCTGCCGGCCGACGGCGAGATTTGGCTGCAGACATTCCCGCGCGTGTTCGGTTATGCGTTCAACCCTGTCAGCTTTTGGTTTTGCCACGACCGCGCAGGTCACTTGCGCGCGCTGCTGGCCGAGGTGCGCAATACCTTCGGCGCGCGGCATGCCTATTTGCTAAGCGCGGGCGACGGTGGGGTGATCGATGCACGCACCGTGCTGGTGTGCCGCAAAGTATTGCATGTGTCGCCGTTTTGCCGTGTCGAAGGCCATTACGAGTTTCGGGTGCGAGATAGCCGATGTGCCCGGGCTGTGCAACACACCCAACACGTCCAACGCACGCTATCGGCCGCGATCGATTATCACGATGCACAAGGTCTTTTGATCCGCACCGTGATCGGTGCGCGGGCGGTGCCGCTCACATGCGCCAACGGCCTGCGCGCGCTCGCGCGCCAGCCGTGGCTGACTCTCGCGGTGGTCATGCATATCCATTGGCAGGCGCTGCGCCTATTGGTCAAGAGGGTGCCGTTCTATGGAAAAGGTCCTGCCTCTCGCACCTGTGACGGCATGCCCGAGACCGCCGACGCCATAGGCGCACCGAATCAGCACGACCGCCGGCACGCCCCGCATCCATTATCCAAGGAGACCCAGCCATGACGTTATCCCGGACTCTTACCGCGCAATCGCGCATTCCGGCGTCGGCTCGCATCTTTATGTCGCTGCTCAGGCGCATTCATGTCGGACACCTGGTGCTGGTCACGCCCGACGGCGAACAGCATGTGTTCGGCGATCCGCACGCACCGCCCTCCGCTCGGCTGGAGCTGCGCGACTGGCGTGCGTGCGCGGCAATCCTGCGCGCCGGCGACATCGGTTTTGCCGATGCGTATCGCGCCAATTGGCTGGATACACCGGACCTCGTTGCCTTGCTGGTCATGGCGATCCGCAACGAGAGCGCTTTGCCCGACACTGTCTCGGGCGGATGGCTCGCGCAATTCTGGTACAGCCTGCGACATCGGCTGCGGGCCAACACCCGCGCGGGCAGCCGACGCAATATTCACGCGCACTACGACATCGGTAATCGGTTTTATGCGCTATGGCTGGATGCTACCTTCACCTATTCGAGCGCACTTTTCGAAGGCCACATGGACCGGTCGCTTGAAGCCGCGCAGGCGGCGAAATACCAGCGCATCGTCGATACGCTCGGCCTGCGCGCCGGCATGCGCGTCCTGGAAATCGGTTGCGGCTGGGGTGGGTTTGCCTTGCACGCGGCGCAGCAAGGGATCCATGTGCATGGCGTGACGATCTCGCCGGCGCAGCTCGAGGTGGCGCGTGCACGCGTGGCGCAGGCGGGTGTCGGTCACCAGGTGTCGCTCGAGCTGCAGGATTATCGCGATGTGCGTGGACAATACGATGCTGTCGTATCGATCGAAATGTTCGAGGCGGTCGGTGAGCGCTTTTGGCCGACCTATTTTCAGGTCGTGCGCGACCGTCTGGCGCCCGGCGCCCGCGCGCTTGTGCAGTCGATCACGATAGACGACGCGCGCTTCGCGGCCTACCGCGGTTCCAGCGACTTTATCCGCGAAACCATTTTTCCGGGCGGGATGTTGCCCAGCCCCAGGCGTTTCGTGCGTGCAGCGCGTGGGGCCGGGCTGGTCGCACAGGACTCGCTGGCATTCGGCCGCGATTATGGCGAGACGCTGCGGCGCTGGCGTTGCGCGTTCGAGGCCCAGCTCGACGCGATCCGCGCACAGGGTTTCGACGAGAGCTTCGTGCGGACCTGGCGCTTGTATCTGGCTTACTGCGAAGCCGGCTTCGATCAGGGCCGCACGGATGTCATGCACTTCTTGCTGAGCCGCGAATGCTGACCTGCCAACGTCAATGTGAGTCGATAAATTGCGTGACATCGGTCAGCACCGGCGCGAGCGGCCGCAATGGCGCGCCGAGCGCACCGACCAGTAGCGCGTGGTCGATGCCCGAATAGTGCTTGACCTCCACCGTATCGTCGGCGGCGCGCAATTTTGCGGCCAGCCGGTCGGTATTGCCGGGGTCGACGGTCTTGTCGCGCGTGCCTGCTGCGAGGAACATCGGAGGCTCATCGCCGGCGACGAAATTGATCGGCTGGCTCGCCTGGCGCAGCGCGGTCGGAAAGATGCGCTCGAGTGTCGCGTCGTTGAGCGGCAGGAAATCGTACGGACCGGCCAGGCCGATGAAGCCGCGCACATCGTGCTTGCTCATCCGTTGCGCGGCAAGATACTGTCCATCGGTGGCGAGCAAGGCCGCAATCTGCGCACCGGCCGAGTGTCCCATCAGGAAGAGGTTCGACGGATCGCCGCCGAATTCTTGAGCGTGATCGTGAGCCCAACGCACGGCTGCCGCCGCATCGTCGACAAAGCCCGGAAACACCGTTTGCGGATAAGTCCGGTAGTCGGGCAGCACCGCGACGAAGCCGCGTGAGGCAAGCGCTTCGCCGACGAACAGATAATCGGCGCGCTCGCCGCTCTGCCAGCTCCCCCCGTAGAAGAACACGACGATCGGGCGGCCTCGCTGGCCGGAGCCGGAGCCGGAGCCGGAGCCGGAGTCGGAGCTTGAGCCCGAGCCGGAGCCAGGCCGCGGCATTGCGCGCGCGATCGCGGCACCAGCCGGTACATACACGTCGAGCCGTTGGCGCGGATCGCTGCCATAAGCTAGACCTTGAGTTTCGCTAAACGTACTGTGCGGCACCGCATCGTTGAGTATGACGATCGGGCTGCACGCACTCAACAAGGTAAGCGACAGTGCGGCTCCCAAGACAAACCTTCGCGGTGGCATCACGAGTTGGGCAATCATGCGGCGCGCGTCCGCTTGTCGAACAGATAGTGCCCGACGCCCCATTCGTTACCGTCTGCCAGGCCGAACAATTCAGCAACCGCCATGTAGAACATGCGCCAGCGCTGCAACCAGATCGCCGCGTCACGCGCGCCGTAGGTTTGCACCAGCATCGGCATCACCCGCTCACGGGCGGCATCGAGCGCGCCGAGCCACTGGTTCGCGGTGCGCTGGTAATGCGTGCCGCTTACCCACCACTGGCGGTTGATACGCAGGTCGTCCTGGAAGTTGAGCAACAGCGCCTCGGACGGCATGGTCCCGCCGGTAAAGAAGTACTTCGACATCCAGTCGCTGCCGTCGCGTGTTTCGAAGTGGTACGCAAGCGCGCGATGCACGAAGATATGCACAAACAGCTTCGCATCGTCGCGCATCCAGCGGGCGAGCTTCTCCAACAGCCGTGCGTAGTTCTTCATATGCTCGAACATCTCGATCGAAACGATGCGATCGAAACCGCCGGCGAGTTGCGTGTCGGAGAAGTCGATATCGACGATATTGCCCGTCACGACATTCAGGTTGCGCAAGCCGCGCTCGGCCGCACGGGCTTCGATGAACGCGCGCTGACCATGCGAATTGGACAGGGCCACGATCTGCGCGTGCGGATAGCGTGCCGCGAGCCATAACGACAACGACCCCCAACCGCATCCGAGATCAAGGATGTGTTGTCCGTCGGCCAACTCGGCACGCTGGGCATACAGTTCTAGCATCTGCGTTTCGGCTTGCACCAGCGTTTCTCGCCCGGTTGGATAGAGACAGCACGAATATTTCAGATGCGGCCCGAGATGCGACTCGAAGAATGGCGCGGGCAGTTCATAGTGCTGGGTATTGGCCGCCTGCGTTTCGATCGCGATCGGGCTCGCGCGCAAGTCGTCGAGCAGGCTGTTGAGCCGTTGTGCGCGAAGCTCGCCGTGCCCGGCGCCTTCGTCGCGCAGGCGGCGTCGCATCAACTGCCGCATGCCGAGCCGGATCAACGGGTCGGGCAACCAACCGCGTTCGCAACACCGGATCAGCAGGCCGTCATCGGGGGCCGCGGCAAGCGGTAATGCATGTTCGGTCGTGGAGATAGTCATCGAGCAGGCTCCTCAGGGTCAGCAGTGCAGCGCGGCACACAGGTCAGCGCGATGGCCAGGTTTGTAATCGCGCTTGCAATCGCGGTCGTAATCGCGGTTGGCGTGGTTGCGATCACGGTTACGATCACGGTCGCGATTCACGTTGTGATTCGCGTTGCGGCGGCCATGGAATCAGCGCGCTGGTGGTGCGCCGGTATTCAGCGTAGCCGGGGCGCGTCTTTTCCGATTGCGCCTCGACCAGTGGTAGGCCCGATACCTTGAGCAGCAGCCATGCCATCAGCAAGGGCGGTGCAAGCGTGAGCCAACCGAGCGGCGTGCCGATCGATAGCGCGAGGTACGCGAGCCAATGCACGCATTCGAAGAAATAGTTAGGGTGACGCGAATAGCGCCACAGGCCGTCGCGACATACCGCGCCACGGTTCGCGGGATCCGCCTGGAACTGCCGCAGTTGGCGGTCGGCCCACATTTCGCCCGTCACCGAGACGATCCAGATAAACACCGCCGCGGCGATCCAGCCGGCCGCGGGCGCGCTGTTTCGATACGACGGAACCAGAAAAGCGATCGACAGCAACATCGAAATCACCACCTGCAGCTGGAAGAACGCGAACATCCTGCGATTGGCCGCTGCACCCCATTCATTGCGAAAGCGGCGGTAGCGAGCGTCCTCGGGCTTGCCGTGATTGCGTCGCCACAAATGCATGCCCAAACGCGCACCCCAGAACAGGCCGCCGATGCCGCTCAACGCACGGCTCGATGGAGCGCCGGTTCCGAGCACTGCGTAGAGCAGCGCGACGCCGCCGAGCGAATACGCCCATACCGGGTCCACCATGCCGGCGTTCTCCGTTTTCAGTTGCCATGCCCAAACCACTGTAAAAACCAGCGCTAATGCGATCCAGGCAAGCCCTAGGGCAGCGACAGGCGACATGAAACCCTCATTGATAGGCTTATGTGGCTTATACGTGGCGGCAGCCCGATCGGATGCAAAAAGTGAACGCAACAAGCGGGCGACTATCGCGATAGTCTTGCCGCGCCGATGACCTGGATGGCGGCGATCCTGCGGCAACCGGGCACTCGACTATCTACGGCAGCAGAAAGCCTTCGGGGCAGGCGCTGAAACGCGTCGCTCTACCGATCAAGCGGCTAAGCAAGCACACCGACTTTGCAAGGCACGCTGACGAAGCCGCGAAAGCGCGCTCGCTGCGAACGCACCGGCTCGCCGTCCAGCGCATAGTCAGGAAAGCGCTGCAAAAATCGACTGATCGCAATGCGCCCTTCGAGTCGCGCCAGGGTCATGCCCGCACATTGATGGATGCCGAAGCCGAAAGCGAGGTGACGCCCGCCCTGCCCGCTGTGCTCGCGCGTGATATCGAGCCGGTCCGGATCGGAAAATTGCTCGGGATCGCGGTTGGCCGCGCCGATGCACAGTGTCAATCCGGTGCCCGCCGCGATCGGCACACCGCCGACCACCGTATCGACGGCGGCCATGCGATTGCCCAACTGGTTCGAGCTCTCATAACGCAAAAACTCTTCGATGGCCGAATGGGCCAGTTCCGGCTGCGCTCTCAACAACTCACGCTGCGCGGGCCATTGCGCCAGGCACACCAGCGCGTTGCCGATCAGGTTGGTCGTGGTTTCATGGCCGGCATTCAAAATGAAAATGCAGTTGTGCAGTAGTTCGATTTCGGACAGTCGTTCGAGACCCGCATCTGATCCGGCCGCGCCGACCTGCCCCGGCTCCGCCTCGATCAAGCGCGTCAGGATATCGGTCTGCGGATCGCCGGGTTGCAGCCGGCGCTGCGCGATCAGCACCTTGAGATAGGCCAGGAACTCGCTGACGGCGGTGTTGCCGGCCTCGAACTGCTGTGGTGTCAGCGACGGCTCGAGCGCGCCCAGGATGGCGAGCGACCAGCCCCTGAGCGGTTCGCGCTCGTGGTGCGGCACATCCAGCAGGTTGCCGATGATTTCGACCGGAATCGCGCTGGCAAAGTCTTCGATCAGATCGACCGTCTCGCCGCGCCGGGCACGCGCTTCGATGCGCCCAAGCAGGCTATCGACCAATTGGATCAGCCCTGGCTCCATCGCCGCGATCGCGCGCACTGTCAGCGCCCCGGACAGGATCTTGCGCACCCGTGTATGACGCGGCGGATCGTTGAACACCAAGCTGGTGGTGTGGTGTTCGTACAGCGGTGTGTCGCCATACTTAGGCGCGAACTCGGCCGTTTTATCGGAACGAAAGGTCGCAGCGTCCCGGTATACGGCCTGGATGTCGCGATAGCGCGTCAGGAAATACGAGCCGTCCGGCATCCGTTTGACAGGTTCGTGTTCGCGCAGCGCGTGATAGTACGGGAACGGATCGGCATAGAAGGCGGCATCCAACTTGCGCAAATCGAAATCGCGGACCAGCTCGGCGGCGCGTTCGGGGGGAAATTTCATCGTGTCTCCAGCTATTTTTTTTCGTCCCTCATTGTAGAGCGGGCGGGCAGCATACGCTTCGATAGATGGCGGGTGCCGCGTCGCAGAGCCGTTCTACGCTCGATTTTCTCATGTCTGAATACGACCGATTTTCGTCTTTCCCATGTCTCGTTTATCCAAGATAACCCGAATAATATGGGTGTGTGGTACTTTTCCTTAACTTGATGCCGAGACAAAAAATGACCGATACCGCCCTGCTCGTAATCGATGCACAAGAATCTTTTCCCAACCGGCATTACTGGTCGACCGCCGACGTGCCCCTCTATCTGGAAAAACAGCAACAGTTGATCGATGGCTGCATGGCGCGCGGCGTACCGGTGGTGCAGATTTTCCACGTCGAGCCGCAAGGGCCGTTTTCGCTGGCGTCGGGTTTCGTCAAAACCTTGAGCGGCATCAAGATCCAACCTTCGGTCACCATACAGAAAACCGTCCATAGCGCGATGAATGGCACCGCCCTGCCTCAATGGCTGATCAGTCACGGTATACGTCGCCTGATCGTCAGCGGAATCCGTACCGAGCAATGTTGCGAAACGACGACCCGCCACGCATCGGATAACGGCTATCAGGTCGACTACATTACCGAGGCCACGCTGACGTTCCCGATGACCCATGCGGGCTCGGGCGTGACCTATAGCGCGCAAGAGATCAAGGCGCGTACCGAACTGGTGCTGGCTGACCGCTTCGCGCGCATCATGAGCGTCGATGCGGTACTGGCAAGCTTGCCGGTTGCGGCTGCCGAGGCGGCATAATCAGCGGGCATAACCCAGCGAGTACCCCGTATGCGTACGCTTGCGATTTATTTTGTAGTGCTGCCGGATACCTTGTTGCTCGATCTGACCGGGCCGGCGGAGGTATTCGCGATGGCGAGTCGCTGCCAGCCAAGCACGCGCGACGGGGTCCCGCTGCGCTTCGAATTGAAGTACGTCAGCCCCTGCCCCAAGGTGTCGACATCGATAGGTCTCGCGCTCAGTGGCTTGGCCCCGTTGCCCGAGGCTATCGAACCCGATGCGTTGATCTTCATTACCGGCACGGTCGATTCCGCCCAGCCGCTCCGGGCCTGTGCCGTGACGGCGCCGGCGTTGGTACCAACCCCGGCACCAACCCCGGCACCAGCCCCGGCGCCATCGCGCACTCTGGCGACCTCGCCGGGCTCCTCGGACGATGCGCTCGCTAGCGCTGTGGCGTGGCTCAAACACCACGCCTCGCCGACAAGACGCATCGCGTGCATCTGCACCGGCGCATTGATCGCCGCTCGCGCGGGTCTGCTCGATGACCGCGACTGCACCACGCACCACACCGATTGCGCCGAGCTAAGGGCGTTGGCGCCGCGCGCACGGGTCCTCGATAATCGCCTGTTCGTGTGCGATGGCCCGATCAGCACCAGTGCCGGTGTAACTGCAGGCATCGATCTCAGCTTGCAGATGGTGGCTGAGCTCGCCGGCGCGCCGATTGCGGCTACCGTGGCGCGCAATATGGTGGTCTATTCCCGGCGCAGCGGCCATGATCCCCAGCTCTCGCCCTGGCTGAACGGACGCAACCACATGAATCCAGCCTTGCACCGGGTGCAGGATGCAATTTCGGCAGAGCCGGCGCGACACTGGACGCTGGCCGAATTGGCCGCGATCGCATGCAGCAGCGAACGCCATCTGGCGCGGCTTTTTCGCGAGCATGCAGGCACACAGGCGGTCGACTATTTACACAGCCTACGAATCGCCCTCGCGCGTGAATTGTTGAGTCAATCCGACCTGGATCTCGAACGCGTTGCACAACGCGCGGGTTTCGGCTCGGCGCGCCAGATGCGGCGCGTTTGGCAGAAATTCGAACCACTGCCGCCGACCCATTGGCGTGCGCAGCATCGCGAACCCGGTGCGCACGCATGAAGCGCTGGGCAGTGTGAAGCTGGACGTTTAGAGCAGGACGTTTAAAGCAGGACATTTCCGGCGGCCGCTTATTTTCCGACAAGGAACCCACAGTCGTTACAATAACGCCTTGTGCCCGCAATCCACGCGCATAGCGCTATCGCTGCATGTGGTGTCTGCGGCTTGACCGAACTGCCGACCCTGAAACTATGAATCTGGTAATCCAGAGCGCCAGCGCGCTCGACCCTGCACATGCCCGCCCCTTGACCGCGCTCGCGCGCGGCACCCGAGCCGAAACCATAGCCGCCGAGGCGTTTCGCATCATCGACGCGGATCCCCAGCAACGCGTCGACATCGACATTTACTGTGACACGCATCTGCTCGACGCGGCGTGGATCGAACCGCAAGCGCTGAGCGACTATGGCCTGCTCGTGATGGATATGGATTCGACGCTGATCACGATCGAATGCATAGACGAAATTGCCGATTATTGTGGCGTCAAACCTCAAGTGGCGGCGATCACCGAGGCTTCGATGCGCGGTGAGATCGCCGACTTCAGCGAGAGCTTGCGACGCCGCGTCGCCTTGCTCGCCGGACTGGACGCCAGCGTGCTCGAGCGCGTTTACGAAGAGCGCCTGAAACTTTCGCCGGGCGCTGAAAGCATGTTGGCGCAGGCTCGTGCCGCAGGACTCAAAACCTTGCTTGTCTCAGGCGGCTTCAGCTTCTTTACGCAGCGATTGCAGGAGCGGCTAGGCCTGGATTACACCCGCGCGAATCAGCTTGAGATCGTCGACGGAAAACTGACCGGCGCGGTGCTGGGAGAGATCGTCGATGCGCAAGTGAAAGCCGATACGCTGATTTCGACCTGCGCAAACCTGGGCATCGCGCCACAACGCGCAATCGCGATGGGCGACGGATCGAACGATCTGAAAATGATGGCAGTCGCGGGCTTGTCGGTCGCATTCCGCGCCAAACCTATAGTGCGCAAGGCGGCCGACGTAGCATTCAACCATGTCGGCCTGGACGCGTTGCCGCGGCTTTTTATGTAAGCGTTGGCGCCGGCATTAGCGCTAATGTCGGCGCTGACGTCGGCGCTAAGTTGGCGCTAAGTTGGCGTTTCCGTACCGCTATTTCGTCAACTGCGTCGCCAGGCTTTGCTCGATATCGGCACGCAAATCCTCTACCCCTTCAAGCCCCACAAAGAAACGCACCAGCGTGCCTTTGTGCTGCCAGCGGCTGGCCGTGCGCATGCTGGCGACGTCGTAAGGCATCGCCAGACTATGCGCGCCGCCCCAACTCCAGCCCAGCTTGAAAAGCGCCAGCCCTTCGACAAAAGCATCGACCTGCGCGGGGCTGTATTGAGCGTCGAAGACGACCGAGAACAAACCACCCGCGCCGGTGAAATCCCGCTTGTAATTTTCGTGCCCCGGGCAATCGGGTAGCGCCGGATGCAATACGGCCGCGATCTCCGGACGGGTTTTAAGCCACTGCGCCAGCGCCAGCGCCGATCGGTCGTGTGCGTCGAAGCGCAATTGCATGCTGGCCAAACCGCGCAGCACCAGCGAGCAGTCATCGGACGACACGCCGATGCCCATACGCATGCGCGCACGCTTGAGCCGCGCGTGGATGTCCGCGTCGACGGTGATGGTCGCGCCCATCAGGATATCGCTCGCCCCCGATTGGTACTTGGTAAGCGCCTGCACTGAAATATCGACGCCATGGTCGAACGGTTTGAACGCCAGACCGGCCGAATAGGTATTGTCGATCGCCGTGACGATGCCGCGCGCGCGCGCAACGGCGGTGATCGCGTCGATATCGGGCACCTCCATCGTCACCGAACCGGGCGATTCCAGCCAGATCAAGCGCGTTTGCGGCCGGATCAGGTCAGCGATGCCGGCGCCTATCATCGGATCGTAATAGTCGACCTGCACGCCGAAATCATGGCTGAGCCAATCGCCAAGCTCACGATTGGGGCTGTACGCATTGTCAGGAATCAACACGGCTTCACCGTGTTTGACGATGCCGAAATAGACGTTCACGATCGACGACAATCCCGACGGCTGCAACAAGGCGTGCGATCCGCCTTCGAGAAGCGCGAGACGCTGCGTGAGCATGGTCGAGGTCGGCGTGGCATGCAGGCCATAGCGCCACTGGCTATCGTCGCGCCATTGCAGCGCGCGCACCGCCGCCAGATTCGGAAAGACCACCGTCGACGCACGCGTGACCGGCGGTACAAACGACGTCCACCCGGGAGTGAGGTGATCGTCGTGATGCAAGAGTTCCGTTTGCAGGCCACGCTTTGCGGGATCGTGCGATTCGTTTGACATGCCGAGTCCTAAAGTCAGTTAATTCGGAGCCGCGCGCGGCACCAGATGCAAGGTCAACGGCTGCGGGTCCGATCCATCGGTGGGTGTCCGATCGCCCGTCAAGCCGTCGATGCTGCTGAATTGCGCGACCCATTGGCCGGTGATACGGGTGCCGTCGTCCGACTCTTCGAGCTCCAGCGTGTTGCCGTCGCGATCGCCGGCCACCAGGATGACCTCGCCCGTATCGAGCAGATGGTATTCGCCATGCATGCCCTCGGGCTCATCCGTTTTCGGGCCGAGCAGCAGTTCGACTTTGCGCGAACCGATCAAGCCGGTATAACGCGGGAATTGCGCGAATTCGGGATCGGGCGCAAGCGTTCCCGGTTTGACTTCCTGTGCTACAGCCGCCCCGGAGAACGCGCCCAACAGGCACAGGGTACATAACGCGCCACACACGACAGCCGCGCGGCGCGTCCTCCACATCGTCAACGATACTGCCATGGTCATACGCGCTCGAAAATGGCAGCGATGCCTTGGCCGCCACCGATGCACATCGTCACGAGCGCGTACCGGCCAGCCGTGCGTTGCAGCTCGTAGAGCGCCTTGACGGTGATCAACGCACCGGTGGCGCCGATCGGGTGCCCAAGCGAGATACCGGAGCCATTCGGGTTGACCCGTTTCGGATCGAGGCCAAGGTCTTGCGTCACCGCGCACGCTTGCGCGGCAAATGCCTCATTGGCTTCGATCACGTCGAGATCGCCAATGCTGAGCTTGGCGCGTTCCAGCGCAGCGCGCGTAGCCGGTATCGGCCCCAGCCCCATGAATTTCGGATCGACACCCGCGTGGCCGTAGGAAACCAGCCGCGCCAGCGGTTTCAAACCGCGTGCTTGCGCAACCTGCCGCTCCATCAACACCAGCGCGGCGGCTGCGTCGTTCAAACCCGATGCATTGCCGGCGGTGACGCTGCCGTCTTTCTTGAACGCCGGCCTAAGCTTGGCCAGATCGGCAATCGTAGTCGCACCGCGCACGTGCTCGTCGGTATCGAACAGCGTTTCGCCTTTTTTGGATTTAAGCGTGATCGGCAGGATCTGTTCTTTGAAATAGCCACTCTCGATTGCGTGCGCAGCGCGCCGATGCGATTCGAGCGCGAGCGCATCTTGAACATCGCGCGAAATACTGTAACGCTCGGCGATATTCTCGGCGGTCACCCCCATGTGGATGGCATCGAACGGGTCATGCAGCGCACCCAACATCATGTCGATCATGCGGGACTCGCCCATACGCGCGCCAAAGCGTGCATCGGGCATGATATAAGGCGCGCGGCTCATGCTTTCGGCACCGCCCGCGATCGCGATATCGGCATCGCCGAGCAAAATCGCTTGCGCCGCACTGATGACCGCCTGCAGGCCGGAACCGCACAGTCGGTTGAGCGTGAGTGCCGGAACATGCTGGCCGACGCCACCGTTCAGTGCGGCTACGCGTGCCAGGTACATGTCCTTCGGTTCGGTGTTGATGACATGGCCGAATACGACGTGTCCGACGTCATCGCCGGAAACTTGAGCTCGGGCCAAGGCTTCACGCACCACGCGCGCGCCCAGATCCGTCGGCGCTAAATCTTTGAGGCTGCCGCCAAAGTCTCCGATTGCGGTGCGTACGCCGCTGACTACCACCACTTCGCGCTGCATAGTGTTCTCCTTGAGGGCCCGTGCCGTTAGGCTGAGTATACCGGCCCGTATGCTCTAGTGCAGCATTACGGTGGCTAATGAGGTCAATGCGGAGGTCGATGCGCAAGCCAACGCGCAGGCCAATGTGCAGACCCACGCACGAGCCCGCGCGAACGCCGCAGCGTATGCCCGAGCCGACGCGGTATGATGTCGGCTCGCGCGCAGCCGTGCCCCGAGGCGCATCTGCCGCGTAACCCGTTCTCTGTTTGGAAGGTGCCGAATTTGTTTGACTTTATCGATGCAGGAAAGTCGTTTGCGCCCCGCGCGCGACATATCGCGGCGGCTGCCGCTGGTTCGATGCTGGTGGCGCTAAGCGGATGCAGCTGGTTGCATATGCCCAGCGTAAGCATGCCCCATATCCCCTACGTCAATCCGGCCCCGCCCGATATGACGCCGGCGCGCGATTCGGCCGACAACCTGGTGCGTATCGACGCAGCACTGCGCAGCGGTTGCGAGTCGGTGCTCAACATCGAGAAACCGCCCACGACGCCGGGCGCGGCCGCCAGCACGGCGCCGCAACGCTGGATCGCACACACCTGCAGTGGCGATCTCTCGTATGACATCGTCACGGAAAAATCGCCGCAGGGCCCCGTGGTCAAGGTATTACCGGTGAATTCGCCGATCAACAAACCGATGAACCCGAACACGATCCCCGCCATGCCCGAAGAATGAGACGGGCCGCTTAGAGCTCGCCCCACAGATCGTGGCCGTCAGCGCCAGTGATTTTGACGTTGACGAATTCACCGACCTTATAACGCTTAGATGCCTTGCGCGACGGTTCGATATACACCACGCCGTCGATTTCAGGCGCGTCCGCGTACGAACGCGCCACTCCGCCTTCGGCCGTCACTTCGTCGACCAGCACCTTGAGCGTCGAGCCGATCTTGCGCTGCATGCGCTTGGCCGAGACCGCTTCCGCCACTTCCATGAAACGGGCACGGCGTTCGTCGCGCAAGTCGTCGGGTAATGCGCCCCGCAATTCGTTAGCTGCCGCACCGTCCACCGGCGAATAAGCGAAGCAGCCGACCCGGTCGAGCTCCGCATGGCGGATGAACTCGAGCAGCGTTTCAAATTCGGCTTCGGTCTCTCCCGGAAATCCGGCAATGAACGTGCTGCGGATCGCGAGGTCGGGACATATTTCGCGCCATTGCTGAACGCGCTCGAGCGTCTTTTCCGCATTGGCCGGACGCTTCATCCGCTTCAGGACGTCGGGGTGGGCATGCTGAAATGGCACGTCCAGATAGGGCAGAATCAGGCCCTGCGCCATCAACGGGATGATTTCGTCGACGTGCGGATACGGATACACATAATGCAATCGTATCCAGGCGCCGTATTGCGCCGCGAGTTCGCCCAACGCGGTAACCAGTTCCGTCATCCGCGTGCGTACCGGACGCCCGTTCCAGAAGCCCATGCGGAATTTGACGTCGACGCCGTAAGCACTGGTGTCCTGCGAAATCACCAGCAGCTCCTTGACGCCCGCTTTGAACAGATTTTCCGCTTCGAGCATGATGTCCGCGACCGGCCGCGAGACCAAGTCGCCGCGCATCGACGGGATGATGCAAAACGTGCAGCGGTGGTTGCAGCCTTCGGAAATTTTCAGGTAAGCGTAGTGACGCGGCGTGAGCTTGATGCCGGCGGCCGGCACCAGATCGATAAACGGGTCATGCGGCTTGGGCAAATGCTGGTGGACCGCCTGCATCACTTCACCGAGCGCATGTGGACCGGTGACCGCCAATACCTTGGGATGCACTTCCGAGATCAGGTTGTTGCCGCTCGTGCCCGTCTTGGCGCCCAGGCAACCGGTAACGATCACGCGGCCGTTCTCGTGCAGCGCCTCGCCTATCGCATCGAGACTTTCCTGGACAGCCTCGTCGATAAATCCGCAGGTATTGACGACGACGATATCGGCCCCGTCATAAGAGCCGGAAATCTGATAACCCTCGGCACGCAGCTGGGTGATGATCTGTTCGGAATCGACCAGTGCTTTCGGGCACCCGAGCGAAACAAAGCCGACCTTGGGTGCCGCGTTGGCTGCGGCGGGCGGCGTGGCGGTGGGAGTTTGCGACATGATAGCGACAGCCTGAAGAAATGCGGAGAAGCCGCATTGTATCGCGCCTTCAACCCCGCATGCCGGGCAAGCTGTCGCTGGCCGCGATTTCCGGCCAGACGCCGGTTATTTAGGCGTCTTCTCGTCAGTTCCCGGCGGAACCGGGAACGGGAACGTCGTGAACATGTTTTTCGCCTGGCTCTGCATTTTTTCCTGCATCTCCACGAACATGTTCTTCGATTGCTCGATATAGCTGGTCATCACGCCCTGCATCATCGGCGCCTGCATGTTCATGAATTGCGCCCACATGTCCGAATTCAGGGGGCCGCCGTCGTACAGCCCTTTCGATTGCTCACCCAATTTGCTCTGGATGTCGATAAAGGCCTGGATATTCTTCTCGAGGTAAGTCCCCATCATGCCTTGCATGGCGTGGCCGTAAAACCGGATGATCTGCGAGAGCATCGGGCTGGAAAACATCGGCAAGCCACCGCTCTCTTCCTCGAGAATAATCTGCAACAAAATGCTGCGGGTCAGATCCTCGCTGGTTTTCGCATCGAGTACCTTGAATTCCTCGGTTTCGAGAACGAGCTGTTTCACATCGCTCAGGGTGATGTAGGTGCTGGTTTGTG
>Ga0302314_10006856_pt1 | contig 20552 bp, 18 predicted proteins | sample III_Palsa_N2_3_FD_200533 | JGI IMG/M metagenome (GOLD analysis project Ga0302314, IMG submission 200533) | Peat permafrost microbial communities from Stordalen Mire near Abisko, Sweden - III_Palsa_N2_3 | ecosystem: Environmental > Terrestrial > Soil > Palsa > Peat permafrost | place: Sweden... | reverse complement strand
TGGGAGGACACAGGCGGGGTCGATCCGGACAACCTCGCCGCTCTGGCGGCCACCTGGCTCGCCTTGGCACAGCGCATGTCGAACGAGGTCGGCCAGGGCACGCTCCGCGAAGCCATGACGAAAAGCAGCAGCGGATGCGTGGCGATCTACGCCGTCGGCGTTAGGGCGGTACTCGTCCTGATCGGCGATGAGGGTGTGGATATCACCAGCCTGCGCAGCGAGTCCAGGGGCAGCCTTGACGCGATCGGTGCGCTGCTCGCTGATTCTGGCGACCAGCGCGTACCCCTATAGGCGGGTACTTAGCTGGCGCTTCTTATGCTCGTTGCGGCGATCCTGTTCGCCTCGACCTGCCCGCGTTCGGTCAGGCTGAGCAGGCAAGCCCAGGTCTACGGAATGAGGACGATCTTGCCGTAGGCGGTGTGCGACTCGGCCAGCTCCATCGCCTGGGCGGCGGTCAACGGCAGTCTGGCGGCGATCCGCGGTGTCAGGATGCCGTCATTGAGCAAGGACAACACCGTGGTGAGGTCCTCGCGGAGGCGGTTTCTGAAGGCGCGGGCGCAGGCCGTGTCCGGACCAGATGTTGTAGAACGATGCCGAGTACCCGTCTGGGCGCCAGTTCGACCAGGCAGGCAGGGTCATCAGGGCGACGAACGGCAGCAGCAGGGAGCCGGTGCCTGGGTCGTCGAGCCTGGAGGCGATGGCGTAGCTGACGAGTGTGCCTCGCGGCGCAAGCAGGCGGTGCGAACGGTGGACGCTTTCACCGCCGAGGTGATCGAACACGGCGTCCACCCCGCCCGGCGCGATCTCCCTTACGCGATCTCCCTTACGCGGGCGCTCAGATCGGCGTCGCCGGTAGTCGATCGGTATGACACCGAGCTTACCGGTGGCCTCAACGGTGACTAGCGCCTCACCGACGCCCGGTGCGGGGAGAGGTTCGCGGCGTAGCTGTAGCCAATCGGCCGCCACGATGCCCGGCAGTACCACCTGAAGGGCGACGACGGCCGATTCTTCGGCGGGACTTATCGCATCGTTCTGCCCAGAAATCGATAATGCTGAAGGTTTGACCGGCTATCACCGGCCAAACCTTCAGCATTAGTTCGATCTTGATATTTTTAACAGGATAAATCCGGTAAGAGGTACTCCCGCAGGCACTCTTGGGGCGTCGGGGTCGCCGAGCCGTGGGCGACCTCTCCAGGCCGACATCTCGCATCTCCGAGACAGCGGAGGAGAAGTAGATTTAGTGTAAAAAATACTAGATTACGGCAAGATGAAACACGATCGACCAGTTAGGGGGCAGTCACGTGGCGTCGCCCCTGAAGCGAAGATGGAAGCTGTGCGTAGGTGTCGGCGCGGTATTCGCGATCCTGGCGGTCGCGGCGGCGCCGTTCGCCGCGAGCGCCACGTCCGCCGCGAGCGCCGCAACGCCGACCCCGACCCCGGCCCCGTCGACGCTCTCCGCAACGCCGCTCGGGGTGAACGTCGCGCCGTGGGACTACGCCTATTACGAGAGCGGCAGCGTGAAGGTCATGCAGCCGCTGCTCAAGGCGGGCGGCATTCGCCAGTTCCGCTACGGTGGCGGCGCGGCGGCCGACGCCTACGACTGGCAGACCAACACCACCATCACTGGCTGCCTGCCGTACAACGCCACGGCATCATTTACCTCAAGTTGCGCAGCCTCGGAGCCGCTCAACTTCAACCAGTTCTCCCTGCATGTGCGGGCGATCGGCGCGTCGAGCTTCGTCACGGTCAACTACGGCTCGGGGACGCCGGCCGAGGCCGCCGCCTGGGTCAAGCAGGCGAAACAAACGCCGGCCAAGGCCGTCGCGCTCTGGGAGGTCGGTAACGAGAACTACGGGTGCTGGGAGGTCAACAACGAACTCGCCGGTTCCCCCGAGTACTTCAAGAATTACGTGCCGGGAATTCACGACTCGAGCGGGCAGAACCCGACCTGCCCGCCGGTGACCCAGGGCATCGCGACCGGCATGCAGACGATGGCGACCTCCTACGCGGTCAACGCCCTACAGTTTCTGACCGCCATGAAGGCGGCGAACCCCGCGGCCCAAATCGGGGTGCCTTGGGCGTTCGGAGGTGACGTCGGTGGCGCGTCGGTGGCGGGCAGCGGCGAGTGGAACAAGACCGTGCTCGCCACCGACGGGAAGTACGTGAGCTTCGTGGACGCGCACTACTACCCGTTCGGCTTTGCCGGCACGGTGGGCGGGTCCAACCCGACAAGCAGGCAGGTACTACAGTCGCTGTTCCAGGTCCCGTCCCTTTACGGCGAGATCAGAAACGAGCTGCACGCCGACGGTTCCGCGGCGTCGATTGTCATCGGCGAGACCGGCGTGTCAAACCACCCGACCATGACGACCTGCACCCCGGTCGGTGCGCTATTCGCCGCCGGTGATGTGCTGTCCTGGCTCGCGGCCGGCGCGAAGAGCGTTGACTGGTGGGACATGAACAACTACGGCAACACCGGCTCGAAATGCGTGAGCTCGGATCAAGGCATGTTCACCTCGTCCGCCAAGCCGATCGCGGATACCCCCTACTACGGTTACCTGCTCGCCTCGGTGCTTGCCCAGCCGCACGCGCTGCTCGGCGCGCTGACCACCAACCACCCGGCCTATGTGCTCGCTTACCAGGCGGTGCTGCCGAACGGCACGACGGCGGTGGCGCTCATCAACACCAACACCGACTACAGCGAGCGCGTGCATTTCAGCTCGCGGCTGTCGGGGACGCTGCAGACCTTGACCTATAGCGCCCGCAACCAGAATTCGACCAACTCCAAGGTCGTGACCGGAACGGCCGCCGCCGCGACGGTCGCGCGCGGGATCACGCTGCCGGTCGAGTCGATCACGATCCTGAAGACGCGTTAGCTACGGGCCGCTGGTCACTCGAAGCCGGAGGTGTCGCCCGCACCGCGGCGCACGATCTCGGGTTCCTGCTGTGCGAAGTCGATGACCGTCGTCGGCTCGGTGCCACAGTCGCCCGAGTCGATGACCGCATCGAGGGCGTGGCCGAGCTGCTCGGTGATCTCCCATCCCGCGGTCATCGGCTCGTCCTGACCGGGTAGCAGCAAGGTGGTGGATACGAGGGGCTCGCCAAGTTCGGCGAGCAGCGCCTGGGTCACCACGTGCCGAGGGATACGGACGCCGACGGTCTTCTTCCCCGGGTGCTGCAGCCTGCGCGGCACCTCCTTGGTCGCCGGCAGTATGAAGGTATAGCTGCCGGGGGTCGCCGCCTTGATGGCACGGAAGATCGGGTTGGGGACGTGCGCGAACTGGCCAAGCTGGGCGAAGTCCTGGCACATCAGCGTGAGGTGGTGCTTGTCGCCGAGGCCACGGATGGACCTGATCCGCGCGATGCCGTCCGTGTTACCGAGCTGGCACCCGAGCGCGTAGCAGGAGTCCGTCGGATAGGCGATCACCCCGCCGGCGCGCACGATGTCGGCGATCGCGGCAATTGCCCGCTGCTGCGGGTTGGCCGGATGGATGTCGAAGTACCTAGCCATGCGATGAGTCTAGGCGTCTCAAGATCATCTGGCTCGCTCTGCGGTCGTGGTGATGTTGCGGAGCATCCCGCCGAACACGGCGCCATGGAACGGCGCTATGGACCTCCAGTACGCGTGGCCGGCCAGACCGCGCGGCTGGAAAATGGCCCGCTGACCGTACGTCGTCCTGCCGTCATCGTCTCGGCCGACCGTCAGCTCGAGCCAGGCAAGACCGGGCAGCTTCATCTCCGCGCGCAGCCGCAGCAGCGATCCCGGCGTGATCGCCTCTACCCGCCAGAAGTCAAGCGCGTCGCCGACGAGCAGGTGGTGCGGATCACGCCGTCCGCGCCGCAGCCCGACACCGCCCGCCAATCGGTCGATAAGCCCGCGTACCGCCCAGGCGGCCGGGAAGGAGTACCACCCGGTCGCACCGCCGATGCCCTCGATGACCTGCCACAGTGCCTCGGGTGATGCGTGCACAACACCGGTGCGTTCGTCCACGTAAAGCGAGCCGCCGGCCCACGACGGGTCGCTTGACAGCGGATCGCTTGGGGCACCTGGTGAACCGGCGGACGACCACCGGGTGGAGACGTCGCCTTCCTGGGTATGTCGTAGGGCCAGGGCAATGGCGTGGTCGAGGGACAACAGGCCCTCGGGCGGGTCAGGTAGGTACTTCGCGATGTCGTGCTCGGTACAGATAACCTCGTTCCGCAGCGATTCGACAAGCGGCATGGCAAGACCGGTAGGCACCGGCGTTACCAGGCCGACCCACAGCGAGGAGAGCCGGGGCGTCAGCAGCGGCACGGGAAGCAAGACGCGTTGCCGAAGCCCCGCGACCTCGCAGTACCGATGCATCATCGCCGCGTATGTCAGCACGTCGGGACCGCCGATATCGAAGGAACGGCTGACGTCCGCGGGCAGCGCCGCGCAGCCGACGAGATAGCGCAGCACATCGCCGACGGCAATCGGCTGGATGCGGGTGCTCACCCATTTCGGTGTGACCATCACCGGCAAGCGCTCGGTCAGGTACCTGAGCATCTCGAACGACGCAGACCCACTGCCGATGATCACGGCGGCCTGAAGCGCGGCCGTCGGCACGCCGCTGGCCAGCAGGATGTCCCCTACCTCCCCGCGCGAGCGCAGGTGCGGCGACAGGGCGCCGACCTGGTCTGAGACGATGCCGCCCAGGTACACGATGCGCTTCACCCCGGCGGAGGCGGCGACATCGGCGAAGATTCCCGCCGCGTCGCGGTCCCGCTTCTCGAACGACGCGCCGGTGCCAAGGGAGTGGATGAGGTAGTAGGCCACATCGACTCCCTCGAGAGCCCCCCGTACCGCGACCGCGTCCATCGCGTCGGCCACCGCGACCTCGACGTCATCGGACCAGGGCCGACCGGATAGCTTCCCCGGATCGCGTGCCATGCAGCGCACGTCGTAACCCGCGGCGAGCAGTTCGGGCACCAGTCGCCCGCCGATGTACCCAGATGCGCCCGTGACCAGGCAACGCGTTGGCGAAGACATCGTCCAAGTCTTGCACGTGGCCGCTCGCTCGTCGCGCTGCCGCTCCGGCTCGGACCGCCCGACTGAGCACCCGATAGCATGGTGGCCTGCTCTGTCGTCAGCACGCCATTCCCGGTGCAGTGGGGGGTTAGTGGACATTACCCAGCTGATCCTTGACGATCATCATGAGCAGCGCAGACTGTTCGCGATCATCGAACAGGTCGACCGGTCCGACATCAACACGTTGTCCGCCGTCTGGGGACGGCTCGGGGTCTTCCTCGAGGTGCACGCGGCGGCGGAGGAGGCGATCTTCTACCCCGCGCTGCTGCAGGTTGGGATCGCCGCGCGGCGAAGGACCGGGGTGGAGGACGAGACCCTCGACGCCATTCACGATCACAACGACATCAGGGACGCGGTCGCGGAGGCCGGGCGGCATCCGGTTGGCAGCGACGACTGGTACGCGGCCGTCGCCGGGGCGAACCTGGCCAACGGCGACCACATGGCAGAAGAGGAACGCGAGGGCCTGACCGATTTCCGCCGCCTGGCCGGACTACAGCGGCGCCACGACCTCGCCGTCGCTTTCATCGCCTTTGAGACGGAGAACTTCGCGGGCGTCAAGCCCGTGGACAAGGACCCCGCCGCCTACGTCAGCCAGGCAGAGGAAGGCACCTGGTCCGCCAGCGACGGGTCACTCAACATCGGCGGACTCAGGCGCGGCTGACCCCAAATGAAAAGGCGGATCACCTCCGTCGCATGCCTGTGGGCGATCGCGGCGCTGTCGGTATCGTGCTCGGCGGCCTCGTCGGCCACCGGGGCGCTACCGGCTTCACCCGCTTCACCGGCCACCGGGAGTTCGTCGACCACGGCGTCCCCGCCCGGCAACGCCACCGCGGTGTTCACCGTCAGCGGCGCCAACCCGGTGTCGCCCAACGGAAGCCAGGACACGCACGCGGCAACTCCGAACGCCGAGTGCGACAGCGCTAGATTCTCGGCCGACGAGGCCATCGGCAATGAGGTGGCCGCAGGGTTCTCTGTGTCCAGTTTTCCCGCGGCGGTCGCGCTGCTTACCCACTTCCTCAAGGGCGAAGGCACGGAGATCGACTACCGACCCGGATCGTCGATCTCAAGGGAAGCGCTGGCGAGCGGCGCGTTTCTAACCGTGAATGAGAAGGTCCAGGGGGAGATAGCGGTCCGGCTGAAGGCCGGCGACACCCGGGTTCGGCTCGCTGCCGCGCAGTTGCCGACGGTGGCATTCGAATCGACGACCAGCGACCTGTACTGGGCATTTCGCGGTACTCAGGGCCTCACCGTGACCGGGAAGGGCAGCCGCGAGAACGGAAGGTATGTCGGCACCCTCACCTATGTCATCCGGGATAGCTACGGATTCCCGGCCGACGACACGCTCGCCGGCTTCGGCCCACCGATGAGATACCTGCAGACGGTGTGCGGCGCGCCGCAGCATGCGGGCGGCGCGCACTGGTTTCCGGACACCATCACGGTGACCGTGCCGTTCAACCGGACAGCCTGATCACGTGCGGTGACCCGGGAGACGCCTGGCGTCCCCCGGGTCGCGCGGCAGGACCGGCTAGTGCAGCAGGTCCAGGGTGTTGGTCACGTCGTCGACGAAGTAGACGCCGTTGCCGTACGGCGCTACCGCCAGGCCGAACAGGGCCCCGGCGCCCGCCGGTGAGCCGGAAGTGTCGAGCGTCTTGACATGGACCTGCATGCCCTCCGGCGTGGTCTCCACCAGCTTGCCGTTGAGGGAGTTAACGGTGAGGATGTCGCCGCCCGGTGCGATGGCCACGCCGAGCGGGCCCGCGATGGCGCCGTTCTCGCTGACCGTCAGCCCCGTTCCGGCGCTGTGCCGGCGGAACAGCGCGTTCGGTATGGCGGCGATCCTGTTGTTAAGCGTGTCGGCGACGAACAGCGTACCGCTGCGGCCGAGGCCGACACCGGTCGGTCCGATGACGAGCGCCGCGGGATCGGTCCGCTCGGCGAACCCGGAACCGACCGTGGTTACCGCGATCAGCCGCGGCAGGCCATGGGCCGGCGTGGTGACGAGCAGTCGCAGGACCGTACCGCGGTGGACCAGCTTGCCGTTCGCCGCGACGGTACCGTTGAGCACGTTGGTAACGAAGAGGTCGGAGGCCCATCTGCCACCGACCGCCGTCATGTCCCACGGTCCGTTGATGCCGTGCCCGTGGAACGTTTCCACGACGCGACCGTCGCTGTTGAGCACGAGCAGGCAGCCGGCCTTGGAGGTTGCCGGGTTCCCTGCGACGGTGGGCAGGCTACCGACAACCACCCAGTCGTTTCCAAGCACGGCAAGGGCCGTGGTCAGACCGACGCCGCCGGGACACGCCCCCGGCAAATGTGCCGCACTGATCTGGGCGAATACCCGTACGGTATGGTTCGGCGACACCTCGACGATCGTCGTGCCCGTGCCCTGCGTGTTCGCCTTGTCGTTGAAGTTGCTCACCAGGACATCGCCCCGATGGAGCCTGTCCTTGCTGCGCGTGACCACGGCCACGCCGTAGGGGTTGAGGTCTCCGTTCTTCGGAACCGTCGAGCCGACCGTCGAAATGGTCTTGAAGCCGCCCACGAACGAGGGCTGCGTGCTAGCCCCCGCCGCGGGCGCGAGTGCCACTCCAGCGGCGAGAACGGCTCCCGCCGCCCCGGCGGCCGCCGCTAGCAGGATTCGATGCTTAACCCACATGAGCCTCTTTGCTCCTCCCCCGGCCATGCTGGCCAGCCGGAACCGGATGACACTCGGCGCGCCACCTACGGTGGTTACGGGTCCCGTCCGGAATTGGATTGGCTCTCAACCCCGGTAACTCCGGTAGCAGGCTCAGTTCGCCCGATTTGATGCGGACGGTCACGGTGCGGAGCGCGGCGGGGTTTTGCGGGATGTCAACCTGGACGTAACCCTCGGCGACCTGCTGGCTGATCCGGTATGACGCGCGACGCGGCAGCCCGAGCGTCGCCTGCGCCGATACGAGGGTCACGGCGACCCGCGACGGTGGCGCGGCGAAGCTCGCGTTCAGGTCGCCCGACGTGATCTTGGCGAGCAGCGTGGCCGACCGCAGGCCTGTCGCGCTGATATGGACGCCGCTCGCCGTGATGCGCAGCGGGCCGGCCAGGCCGGACAGCGTGATCTGGCCCGGCGGCTGGCGCAGGGCGATGGCGGTGTACCGCGGCACGGTCAGCCGGTAGTTCTCGGTGCACGGGCTGGCGGGCGCACAGTGATAGGAGAGCAGGAGCACATGCGACCCGCGGTCGAGCCTGGTCACCACGGTCGGGGGGCGGCCGGTCCAGTGCAGCTGGCCGGTCAGCGTCACCTGGCCGGTATCCGCGGCGACGATCGTCAACTGCCCGGGTACTCCCTGGAAGTCGACCGCATTGGCCTGCTCGGCGATGACGGACACGGCGCGAGTCCCCGCGCCGGGCGTGCGGGGCACGCTTACCCCGCTTACCTCGCTTACCCCGCTCATCCCGGTCGCGTGTTCCGACCCCGCCGAGACGGGACGCGCCGCAATGATCACCAGCGCGGCCGCGACGACGATGGCGGCCGCGGCGAGGACGGGCGCAAGAACGCGCCGCATCCGGTGCCACGGCCGGGGCGGCGCTTCGGGAACCCGGTCGTGGGCGATCCAGGTTCCGACCGGGATCGGCTGAGTCACGCTGTCCGTCGGCTCTGGTGAATCTAGTGAGTCGAGTGATTCGAGTGACCGTGGTGGCGTGGGTACAGGCACAGGAGCAGGCGAAGGGACGGGAATGGGGACCGGCGAGGGGACAGGAATGGGGACAGGCGAGGGTGCGGGTGCGGGTGCGGGCGAGAGCCGACGGCGTGCGATGTCCTCGGCAAGCTCGGCGATGGTCGCGGTCGCCGGGTCATGGTAGTGGCTGAAACCGGAGTTGAACTCGGCGCACCAGACGCATTGCCACGGCTGGTGCCAGCCCTGTATCGCGGTGACGTAGCCGGCCTGTCCGCAGGCGGAGCACCGCCGCAGGAAGTAGGCCCACCCGCAGTTGTCGCACCCCCATCGGCTCAGGCCCAGGTCAGCTACCTCGCTGCTGACCCCGCAATCCGGGCACTGCACCGTTACTGGTCCGTCCGCCATGTCCGCATATTCGCATGATCATCGATACCGCGCCCCGGCCGGGCGGCAAGCCGTCATTCGGACGTAAGCAGTGCCGGGCGGGTCCGTGTCGGTCCCCTTGACAAAGGGTGGGCCGCTGACAGACAGTTTCGTATAGCGATGTCTGTTGTGTAATAAGAAACGACTGGTGCCAGCGCATGTCCGAGACCATGTCTCTTCCCCCCGGTCTTCCCGCTGACGCCGGCGGGTCGGTGACCTTCCTGCCGACGCTGGGCGGCTCCTATTACACCGATGCCGCGATCTTCGCTCAGGAGCAGAAACGCATCTTCTCCGCGCTGTGGTTCTGCGCCGTCCGGACCGGTGATCTAGCCGCACCTGGGGCATTTCGCACCTGCCAGGTCGGACCGGAGAACATCCTGTGCGTTCGCGGGCGTGACGGCCAGGTGCGGGCGTTCCTCAACGTGTGCAGGCACCGCGGCGCGCGGCTCTGCCCGGCCGAATCCGGTGCGGTGAAGAACTACCTGCGCTGCGCCTACCATTCGTGGAGCTACGGCTTCGACGGCGCCCTGACGGCGGCCCCCAACCTGGGCCCGCTGCCAGAGACGGACCGCGAGCGCTTCGGCCTCGTGCCGGTGGCCGCCAGGGAATGGCTCGGCTACCTGTGGGTGTGCCTCTCCGGCGACCCGCCGTCGTTCGAGGAGACCGTCATCGGGGCGGTCACCCGCCGTCTCGGCACCCCAGAGGCGATCGACAGGTACCACGTCGGCGAACTCGCGCTCGGCCGGCGGATCAGCTACCAGGTCCGCGCCAACTGGAAGCTGATCGTCGAGAACTTCATGGAGTGTTACCACTGCGGCTCGATCCACCCGGAGCTTGTGGCCATCCTGCCTGAGTTCCGCCGCGGTTACGCCGCCCAGTCCTATGTCGGGCACGGTGCCGAGTACGCGCCGGGCGCCGGAGGCTTCACCGTCGACGGCAGCCCGGGGCACGGCCGCCTGCCGGGACTGAGCGACGCCGAGGATCGCCGCTACTTCGCGGCGACCATACCGCCGCAGGTGTTCATCAACCTGGTCGCCGACCACGTGATCGTGCACCGCATGTTCCCGCTGGCCGCGGACCACACGATCGTCGAGTGCGACTGGCTTTACCCGCCGGACGTCGTCGCCTCCGGAGTCGATCTGTCCAGCTCGGTGGAGCTATTCCACCGGGTTAACCAGCAGGATTTCGCGGTGTGCGAGCAGTGCCAGCCGGCGATGGCCTCACGTGCCTACGCCGACGGCGGGGCGCTTGTGCCAAACGAGCACCACATCAGCGAGTTCCACGCCTGGGTCCTGGGGCGGCTCGGCTAGGCGGCTAGGCGGTGACCCCGCGTATCCAGCGTGTAAACTATTCGGCCGCTTCTTGACGACCTCAGCCTCGGTGGTCAGTCTGTTGCACATATAACGATGAGTTTCCCATTACGGAACGAGGAGCCCGCCGGTGTCAGAAATTGCCGATTCGCCGCCAGGAGCGGCCGAGACCGCAACCCTCACTGATGTCCACGATCTGGCAAGCTTCGGTTACAAGCAAGAGCTGCATCGCAGCCTGGGCAGCTTCTCGAGCTTCGCCGCCGGATTCAGTTACCTGTCGATCCTCACCGGCGTGTTCGAGCTGTTCGCGTTCGGCTTTGGGCTCGGCGGGCCGGCCTTCTTCTGGACCTGGCCGCTGGTGTTCGTCGGGCAGTTTGCCGTCGCGTTCTGCTTCGCGGAGATGTCCGGGCAGTACCCGCTCGCCGGGTCCGTCTACCAGTGGTCCAAGCAGATCGCCCGGTCGCTCACCTCGTGGCTGGCCGGCTGGATCATGGTGATCGGCGCGATCGTCACCATCGCCGCGGTGGCGGTCGCCTACCAGGTGATCCTGCCGCAGATCTCGACCGCCTTCGAGATCGCCGGGACCCCCGCCGACGCGGGCCTGTACTACACGCCAGGTGGCGCGAAGAACGCGGTCATCCTCGGGGTCGGTCTTGTGGTGTTCACCACGATCATTAACTGCATCGGCGTCCGCGTCATGGCCATCATCAACAACATTGGCGTCATCACCGAACTCGTCGCCTCAACCGCGCTCATCCTGCTGCTTGCGTTCCACATCAAGCGCGGGCCCGGGGTGGTGCTGCAGACCGCCGGGACCGGCACCGGTCACACCTTGGGCTACTTCGGCGCGTTCTTCGCCGCGGCGCTGATGAGCGCCTATGTCTTCTACGGCTTCGACACCGCCGGCTCGCTTGCCGAGGAGACGAACAACCCGCGCAAGTACGCGCCGCGGGCGATCCTCCGCGCGGTCGCCGCCGTTTTTGTCATCGGCGCCCTGCTCATGCTCGTCGGCATGATGGCCGTCGGGAACATTAGCGCGAGCCAGCTGTCCACCGTGGGACTCCCCTACCTGGTGAAGAGCACGCTCGGGCCGGGGCTCGGCGACCTCTTCCTGGCCTGCTCCGCCATCGCCATCACTGTTTGCTGCCTTGCCGTGCAGACGGCGTGCATCCGGATGCTGTTCTCGATGGCCCGTGACGGGCGGCTGCCGTTCGGCGGCGCCATCGCGCGCGTCTCGGGAAAGTCGGGGACACCGATCGTGCCCGCCGTGCTCACCGGCGTGCTCGCCATCGGGCTGCTGCTTGCCAACATCGGCAACCAGCGGGTGTTCACCATCATCACGTCGGTGGCCATCATCCTGTTCTACATCCCCTACCTGCTGGTCACCGGGCCGATGCTGATCAGGCGGCTGCGCGGGCACTGGCCGCGCCCGGAGCACGGCGAGTACTTCTCGATGGGCCGTTGGGGGCTGCCCGTGAACGCTTTCGCGGTTCTCTACGGCATCCTGATGACCATCAACCTGGCCTGGCCCCGTGCCGCGGTGTACGGCACCGACCACTGGTACTTCCAGTACGGCGCCTTCGTGTTCACCGGCGTGATCGTCATCGTCGGCCTGGCCTACTACGTGACCACCCAGCGGCACCGGGTTACCATAACCGTCGAGATGGCCGAGGCCACCCCGTCCTCCCCGGCCGGGAGCCCGCCGGTCGACTAGCACGCTCGCGGGATCGGCGACGCGGCCGACCTGGACCCGCACCGTCCAGGTCGGCCGCCGTTCAGTGCGCACAGCGCGAATAGAGTTGCGGTATGGGGAACAATCAGGCGTCCGGTCGGCTGGAGACGCGGGATGCCGACGGGCTCGCCGAAGGGAACGGCACGGCGAGCCAAGCGCAGTCCGTGGACCGTGCCCTGACCATCCTCGATATCCTCGCCCGGCACGGTGAACTCGGTGTCACGGACATCGCGGCCAGCATCGGCGTGCATAAGTCGACCGCCTTTCGCCTGGTCAGCACGCTTGAGCAGCACCGCCTCGTGGAACAGCTCAGCGAACGGGGCAAGTACAGGCTCGGGTTCGGCATCGTCCGGCTGGCCGGCGCCACGACGGCAAGGATGAACCTGGCCGAGGAGAGCAGGCCGTTCTGCCGTCAGCTGGCAGCGGAGTTCAACGAGACGGTCAACATCGCGGTGCTCGATGGCGATGCCGCCGTGAACATCGCGCAGGAGCAGGGCACCGCAACGGTGACGGCGCAGAACTGGATCGGCAAGCGCACACCGCTGCACGCCACCTCGAGCGGCAAGGTCCTGCTCGCCTGGGCCCCGGACGCGCAGCTCAGGGCGCTCCTTGAGGGGACACCCGACAGGTTCACCCCGCACACCATCACAAGCGGCGCCGCCCTGCGGGCCGAGCTCGACCGGGTACGGCTGCAGGACTGGGCGTGCACGGAAGAAGAGCTTGAGATCGGGCTGAACGCGGTAGCCGCGCCGATCCGCGGCCCCGGCGGCATGGTGCTAGCCGCGATCAGCATCTCGGGCCCGTCGTACCGGCTGACCGCCGCCTCGTTCCCGGCGCTCGCGGCACGCCTTGGCTCGTGCGCGGCCGCGATCAGCGCGCGGCTCGGTCACATCAGCGTCCCTTGACGCAGGCGGAACGAGGCAATGTAAGCCGCTTGCGTAATGCTGCAGTACCGACGTCCAGGGCGCACCGCAGCTAGCCGAGTTCCAGGTGTACTCAAACTGGCCAGCAGGAATTCTGCGCGTTGCGAGTCGCCACGGTCCGTTCGGGAAAATCTTTAAATCCTTTTTTCCGAACGGACCGGTGGCGACTCTTTCAGGTCAGCCGCCCACCACGCAGGGGGAGCTGCCGGGGTTGGCGCGTTCGCAGATTTCGGCGGGGTTCTGGAAGATGCCGATGGAGGGCAGCGCCTGACCTTCGAAATTGAAGAGGGTCATGTTGACGTTCGGCGAGCCGATGCCGGTGCCTGGCTCCCATGGCACGCCTGGAATCCAGTCGGGTGCCCAGTAGAACAGGCCAGCCCCAAGCCCGTCGGGCGCCTGGGCCAGGATGGACAGCTCGTCGGTCACGAAGGACAGCTGGCCGCCCGGGGTCGCCGGATAGCCGGGATCGAGTTGGCTCTGTTCCCAGGCGAAGTCCCCCGTGCTGTCCCCGAGCGGAGAGTTACCGTTCGCGAGCGTCCACGGGTACTGGGTCTCGGCGATGATGATCGGCTTGCCGAACTCGGTGGCGAGCCCGTCCACGTTGGCGCGCAATCCGGAGATGGCCGGCTCGCTGAGCACGGGGTAGTAGGACAACCCGATCACATCGAACGGAACGTTGTATGACTCTAGTTCCGAATAAAAGGCCGAGCTCAGCGTGAAGCTCGCGCCCTGGTCGTAGTGCATCATGATGAGCAGCTTGTGGCCCGGGGGGTTGGCCGCTTCCGCACCCGCCACGCCTGCCTTGAGCAACTGCGTGAAGTTGGCCCAGCCACCGCAGTCCGTGCAATTGATCTCCCCGATCGGCCAGAGGATCCCGTTCCTGATCTCGTTGCCGATGGACACCATGTCGACCGGCGTGCCCTGCTGTGCGAACGCGGAGATGACCTGCTTGGTATAGGACGTGACGGTGGTGGTGAGCTGGGCCAGGTCCTGGCCTGCCCAGGCGGCCGGAATGTTCTGGTGAGTGGGGTCGGCCCAGAAATCGGAGTACATGATGTCGAGGTAGATCTTCATTCCTGCCGCCCGGACCTGCCGGGCGAGGGCGAGGTCGGTGGCGAGGTCGCTGTAGCCGGCCGGCGGATCCACCCACAGCCGCATCCGCACGTAGTTCGCGCCCGCCTCGCGCATGATCGTCACCGGAGTGCCACGGTCTCCTTCGTAGCTGAACGTCGCGCCCGCGGCGAGTTCCTGCGGGGTGAAGGACAGGTCGGACCCGAGGTCCATGCCGGACGCGGCGGGGTCGGGTCCGTAGGCGCGGACCTCGCCCACGCAGACGTCGGCGCCGGTGTCGCTGTAGACGGTGAGCTCGGCGTACCGCGCGCTCGTGGGGTTGGGCAGCGGGAAGTACATCGGGCTGCCGGGGTCAAGTGCGAGGTCGCGCAGCGCGGGTACCTGCTGCCAGTTCCCGGCCGTCGACGCGAGCTCAATGCTGGCGGAGGCGGACGGGCTGGTGGAATCCAGCGTGATCCCGAGGTCGGTCAGCGTCCTGGCGTTGCCCAGATCGATGGTCAGCGTGCCCGTCCAGCCGGACGTGCACCAGTCGGTTCCCGCGTCGCCGTCGATCGCGTTCGACGCGGGGTTAGCGGACTCTGCGGTGGTCGCGGTGGCCGAGCCGCCGAGCGCCCAGTTGACGGTTGGCGCCGCGTTCGCTTGAGCGGTGGCGTGGGTGGCCGCCTGCGAGGCGGTGGCGGCGGTGACAAGCGGTATGCACAGCAGGAGTGCGGCGGCACCAAGTCCGAGGCGCCAGGTGCGAGGCGTTCTTTGCATGGCAGTCTCCTTTGATCCAGTCGGTCCGGGACAGCCTCGAACCTGAGTGGACAACTCCACGCGCCTTCGCACAAGAGGGGTAGATGATTCCTCTGCTCACGGAGGCGGCTCGCCAGCGGCGGTCAGGCCACGGTCCGTTGCTGGCCTGCGGCCGTCTCCCTGAAGGCCTCCGTCACCTCTCCCGCCCCGGTGGGCAGCCCGAGCGACAGGCGGCTGAAGTCGGCGGCCATCCGATGCCACAGGGGAGCCCTGCGCAGCATGGTGTGCTCGCCGCCGCGTACCTCGATCGTGGCCACTCCCGTGACGGAGCGGGCGCGCTCGGCGTAGGCCCAGGTCTCCACGGGACTGGTGATGTTGTCGGCGGTCCCGTGCGCGAGGAGAACCCGGCGGCCCGCCAACTGGTCGACCGGCTCCTCCGGTGGCAGCCAGGGCGCGAGACCGGCGACCGCCGTCACCGCCGGGTGCCCGGCCAGCCTGAACGCCGCGCGTGCGCCCATCGAATGGCCGATAAGCACGACGGGAATGTCGCCGAACCGCGCGCCGATCTCGTCGATCGCCTGGCGGAGGTCGGGCACGGGCGAGGCAAGCTCGCCGTTCCAGCCGCGCTGGCGGTAGCGCGGCTGGAATACCAGGACCCCGCTGCCGCGCAGCGCCTGCCGGATGGCGTGCGCCAGCGGGACCATCCGCAGCACGGCAAGGTCGAGCGGGCCAACAGGCTCGGTGCCGACCGACTTGCCGCCGTGGGCCACGATAACGGCCCCGCAGGCGCTGCCAGGGGCCTCAGGGCTCAGGACGTGACCTTGTCCGCGCGGTGCGGCAGCTTCCAGCCCGGGCGGACGAAGTGGCAGGTATACCCGTTGGGATAGTGCTCCAGGTAGTCCTGATGCTCGGGCTCGGCCTCCCAGAACGGGCCGGCGGCCGTCACCTCGGTGACCACCTTGCCCGGCCACAGGCCAGAGGCGTTCACGTCGGCGATCGTGTCCTCGGCGGTCCGCTTCTGCGCGTCGCTGAGGTAGAAGATGGCCGACCGGTAGCTGGTCCCTAGGTCGTTGCCCTGCCGGTTCTTGGTGGTCGGGTCGTGGACCTGGAAGAAGAACTCGAGCAGGTCCCGGTAGGAAATCTTCTCGGGATCGAAGATGATCTCGATCGCCTCGGCGTGGCCGTGGTGGTTCCGGTAGGTCGCGTTCTGCACGTCACCGCCGGTGTAACCGACCCTCGTCGAGGTCACGCCAGGGAGCTTGCGGATCAGATCCTGCATGCCCCAGAAACAGCCGCCGGCGAGGATCGCCTTCTCGCTCGTCATGATGCACTCCCAGTGTCGTGTGCCGGTTCGTTCGACACGTCAGCTCCTTCGCCGAAGGTGCCGCCCGCTGGGTGCGGGTCTTAGCACATTTATGGAACCTCGTGCGGCCCACTGCTATTTCATTCTCCTGGTCGCCAGCGGACTCTAAGCCTGGTCCAGGACCTCGGTCTTGATTCGCGCTAGCTTGTCGGCGCGCTCGGACTTGTCTGTGCCGAGATTCCAGTCGGGCAGGATGAACTCGTCAAAGCCCAGCTCGGCGTATTGCCCGAGGCGGTCGACCAGTTGCTGAGCCGAGCCGAAGATGGTGGGACGGCCGGGCACAGGCGCGCTACCGTCGAGGTCGACGAGGACGTTGATCGAAGTCCACATCGTCTTCGGGTCGCGGCCGACCTCGTCGCATGCCTCGGTCAGCGCCGTGCGGCGGGCACCTGCCAGTTCCGGGGTGCCCCAGGTGTTCCACTCGTTGGCGTGGCGGGCGGTGATCCGGAGCATGCGCGGGCTGCCGGTGCCGACGAGGAGCGGCAGCGGCGACTGGATCGGCTTGGGCTCGCAGGGGGCGTCGGTGATGTCGTAGCAGGCACCGTGGAACGTGGTGGACTCTTCCGACAGCAGCGAGGCAGCGATCTGGATCGCCTCCTGGAACCTGCTCACTCGCTTCCCTGGCGGTTCGAGTTCGATGCCGTAGGCGTGATGTTCGTTGATCTGCCAGCCCGCGCCGAGCCCGAGGACCATCCGGCCACCGGAGAGCCGGTCGATCGTGGCAGCGCGCTTCGCGAGCAGTGCCGGGTGGTGGACCGAGGTGGGCGAGACCAGGGTCCCGATCCTGATCCGCTCGGTGACCGCCGCCAGGGCGGGCAGCAGAGCCCAGCACTCGTACGTGTCGCCGCGCGCGGGCGTCGTGTCGCCGGTATTGGGCATGTAATGGTCGGCTAGCCAGACGCCGTACCAGCCGGTGTCCTCGGCCACACGCACCTCCCCAAGGAGGTCAGCGGGGGCGCGGTTGATGTTGGGCCAGATCGAGAACTTCATGGAATAACCCTAGGGCGGTAGCGTGGCCGTCATGGCAACCTGGGACGCGTACCCTGGTCCTTCCCCTGACCATCACTGCCTGATGACCGGAGCGCGGCCTTAATGAGGCATTTCCGCGACGCCCTGTGCCACGGCACACGGTGCGCACAGCGCCACGTCCACCCCACCTAGCCGCCGGGCCAGCATGGCTCTGCCGTCGCACACGCCCCGGTCATCGGGATGCGCCGTGCCGCACTGGCACCGGCACTTACGCCAGTCCCCGGCAAACGCGGCGCGCCCGGCCTGCATCGCGGTGCGGGCAGCCGGATCGAGTCTGCCAAGCGCCTCGGTGGTGGCGGCCGCCACCTGCTGCCGCCATTCGCCCAGTGCCGCCGTTGCAGCCTGCCAGGCGGCGGCGAACTGCTGTGCCGGGTTATCTGCCTCACCACTCATACTGGCATTTTCTCACCTGACGGCGACTGTGACCAGCGCCTGGGCGGTTCGCGATTGCGAAGTTCCCGCTGGGAACGGCAGAACCGACCCCAGCGCGCGTCACGGGGCGGCGCTCGGGTTCGCGGGGCGGGCACTCCAGCCCGCTAATGAGCGCCCACGCATACTCAACCGACAGCAGCAAGCACCCTCCCGGTGTGAGGTCGGTCGTGGGTGCAACCGCTCTGCACCCGTGCTTGGCGTCGTGCCGCTACCGGTCAGGGAGATTGTGGGTGGTAGATGATCGCTGATGTCACTGGGGGTGGCGGAGATGAGCAGTATCAACCGCGGCACGGTCTCGGCCGGTCTTGACCTGCGGCTGGTGGGCCCGGATGGCGTGATGGTGCCGCTGCGAGCCGACCTGCATTACAGCAGTCAGGATCCGTATGCGGTCGGGATGTCGTTGGACACAGGGATGGACGAGCCTGTGAAGTGGTTCCTCGGCCGTGACCTGCTCGCGGCGGGCCTGCATGGTCGTGAGGGGATCGGGGAGGTCCGGGCGTGGCCCTCGGTGGCGTCCGCCACGGGGGAGAAGACCCTGACCATTGTGCTTGGCCCGCCGGGCGGGTGCGCCCGCTTCGAGGTCGGTGCCGCGGTGATCGAGGCGTTCCTTGCCCGGACCTTTGAGCTGGTCCCTGGCGGGCAGGAGACCGACTGTCTCGATCTTGATGCCGAGCTCGCGGAGCTGCTGAGCCAGGCGTGAGGCCTGGCCGCCGTCGGCGTGATCACGAGGCCTGGCCCGCCGTCGGCGTGATCACATAGCCCATCACGACTTTATTCCTGCTCGTCCTCCGCGTGCCGCAGCAGCCGGTAGTACGCGTGGTCGCTTCTGGTGATGGTCAACGGGTTCCTGGATTCCGGCGAAAAGTAGCCGGGAGGCTGCTGGCTGATCAGGTAGCGCGGAATCCAGGCGGGCTCCTGCGGCTGGCGGACGCGATGCCCGATGCCAGGCCCGCCTGGCTGGACGGCATCGCCGAGACCGCCGCGGTGCTGATCTGGCCGTCGATCATGCCAAGGCCGATGCCGAACAGCATGAAAGCCGCAATGAGGTAGGCGTTCGGAGAGGACACGGTAAGCCGTGACATCGCGGCCATGCTCAGCGTCAGGGACACGCAGCCAAGCGTCAGCGGCACCCGCAGGCCGTAACGGGCGGCCAGGCGTGCGGCGTGCAGCGGGCAGATAGCCATCGCCGCGGCCGCGGGCAGCATGTGCAGCCCGGCGTCAAGCGCTGACAGCCCCCGCACATCCTGGAGGTAGATCGTGGCGAGGAAGAGAAAGCCGCCCAGGCTGCCGAACCCGCATAGGCCGGTAAGGACGGCTCCGGTGAACGGCAGGCGGCGAAAATAGCGAGGCTTGCCAGGACCATTGTGTAACCGTCGACGATCCACTGCAGACCGGACACGGAAGCGTTCAGCCCTCTGGCGATCGTCGGCAGCGCGACGTTCACGATGGTGTTGTCGACGCCGACGATGAACAGGCTCAGGCAGCAGATGCCGAGTATAAGAAGGCGGCGCCTGTGGCTAATCTCGGGCACTGGAGCACCTTTGCTCAGATGTCACTGGAATCATGCATCTCTACTCACTTGACTCGCAAGTGTGGCAAGTATTGCACTCTAAGACTAATTTGCATCACGCGTCGTACTCATAACTTAACTAAACATAAAGCGACTCAATGCCCATGCCTGCCGGCCGGGTGCCTGTCCACAGCTGGCAGATAATCCGGAAATTATTTATGGTTGTGAATGGCGCTTTCGAGGTCTAAACAATTCTTGCTCTCGGTGCGGAAATAATCCTTCCTGATCATTGTCACGGCCGGCCTGGCGGGCGACCTGCGCCGCAGGGGGCAGTCCTTCGGGCGGTACCATCAGGCGGCGCGAGGATCCCGCGGGCTGTGACGAATGGGCGATAGGCATTCGCGATGCAGGCCTTTTCCAGTTACGCATAATCGCACACAAATAACCAGATAACCGCAGCGTGGCCGAGGCTGAGAGGGGCCAGGAGTGGCCCGCGGGAGCGGCATGGTCTGCGCGATCCCGCCGGACCGGGCAGGAGGTGGCCGATGCTTCGAGGCAGATCCCTGACGCCAGGAGCCACCCCTGCCTGCCAAGTCGTTCGTTGTCCATAAGGCCAGGTAGGAGCGGGCGCCGCCGGACCCGGGAGCGCGCACTCCGGCTCATGTCAGGTTTTCGGTTGCAATATCACCAATTCGCTATACATGGGCGTTTTGACCGATTTAAGCTTCCGGTCTTGGGTAACCCACGAATGGCAGGTTAACTATGACTCTTCGAACACTATCTTGGCGAGGCCGGAAGCAAGTGGTGTGTGCGGGCGCCGGCGCTGCGCTCGCGGTTCTGGCGGGAGCGGCGTGGCCGGGCGTGGCTAGTGCGGCCAGCACCGCATCGAGCACCACCGCGGTGGTAAAGCTCTCGGCGGCGCCGCTCGGCATCGATGTCGCCCCTTGGGACCCCGTCTACTCCAATGCCACGACCCTGGGCACCGTCCAGCAGCTACTCAAGGCGGCCGGCATCGACCAGCTTCACTTCGGCGGCGGGGTGACCGCCGACCAATATGACTGGCAGACCAATACCGACATCGGCAGTTGCCCCACCACCGCGACGTCGGAGTTCACCGCTGCCTGCGCGTACAGTCCGGCGCTCGACTTTTCCCTGTTCTCCAAGAACGCGCGGGCGCTCGGTGCGCAGAGTCTCGTGTCAGTCAACTACGGGTCGGGGACGCCCGCCATGGCCGCGGCGTGGGTGGCGCAGGCGAAGGCCACCGCCGGGCAGGCTGTGGCCCAGTGGGAGATCGGCAACGAGAGTTACGGGTGCTGGGAAG
>Ga0302314_10006855_pt1 | contig 20552 bp, 13 predicted proteins | sample III_Palsa_N2_3_FD_200533 | JGI IMG/M metagenome (GOLD analysis project Ga0302314, IMG submission 200533) | Peat permafrost microbial communities from Stordalen Mire near Abisko, Sweden - III_Palsa_N2_3 | ecosystem: Environmental > Terrestrial > Soil > Palsa > Peat permafrost | place: Sweden... | reverse complement strand
TGCCGGGGTCGTGCGGTGGGCCACATGTCCGCAGCTGGCGACCACCTCACCGTTAGCGATGAGGAGAGTCACCCCCTCGCGGCGGCCGGACGCCCACTCCTGGGCCAGCACCCCGGTACCAGTCGCCAGGAAGCGCTTGGTCACGTCTACGGCTTCCGCCTCGTCGATCACCTCGACCGGGACGACCCGGTCGGCCATGGTGCCGGTCCACGAAATCGTCGGCTTGAGGACGAACGGGTAGCCGAGTTCGGTCTCGGCCGTACGCAGGTCTTCGATGCCGCTTACCGCAACCGACTGCGGGTAGGCAATGCCGAGCTGGGCGGCCACCTCGAGGGTGCGGGCCTTGTCGTTGGCGATCTCAAGCGCGGCGTCCGACGCTATCGCCAGCGCGCAGCCCAGCTCCGCGAGCCGCCGCCGATGGGGCGCCAGTGCCGCGATGCTGGCGTCTCCGGCCGGCAAGACGACCTTGACGCCATGGTCACTGACGAACGTGACGACCTCGGCCGCGTACGACTCCGGATCGCTGGTGTAGCTCGCCAGCGTGACGGCGCGCCCGCAGTAACGGGAAAGGAACGACGACGGCTGGTCCGGACGATACTGGCTGACGCTCTCGCCCAGGGCGACCCGCAGCCCGGCCCGGCCCAGGCACCGGGCGCTGGCCAGGCTCTGCTTACACGAGGCGTCCAAGATCAGGACGTCGTATCTCTCTTCTTCTCCCGCCGTCTCAGGCTTGTCCTGCCTCGCCTGACCGGGGGTTGCTCCGATCGTCACTCTCGCTCCACGCCTCGTTGTCCCAGGCCCCGCACGCACGGAGGTAAGCAGTAGAGAATCCACCGACATGCCGTGATACATGTGATCCCCGCTGAACGCGAGGCGGTCCGGCGGGGAGCCACGGTAGCCTGGTCACGGGGGTGGAGGAGCATTGGACGTCATCACGGTGCCACGGATCAGCGGTGCCCTGCTGTTCACGCCCACCCCGCACGTCGACCAGCGCGGCTTTTTCACCCGGACCTTCGACGTGGACGTCATGCGGGCGGCGAACATCGACCCCGGCGCCTTCGTGCAGGACAGCTTGTCCAGATCGGCCCGCGGCGTAATCCGCGGCCTGCACGTGCGCAGCGGCGCGGGCGAGGCCAAGCTTGTCCGGTGTTCTTACGGCGCGGTCTTCGATGTTGTCGTCGACCTGCGGCACGGGTCGCCCACCTTCGGCAACTGGGAGAGCTTCGAACTACGGGACACCCCGCAAACTTCGCTCTACGTCCCGGCCGGCTGCGCCCACGGCTTCCAGGCCCTCACGGACCCGGCTGACGTTTCGTACCGGATAGACCGTGCGCATGATCCGGCCGAGGACGTGTCGATCGCATTCGACGACCCGGAACTGGCCATCCCGTGGCCGCAGCCGGCCACCGTCAGATCGGCGCGCGACCGGGCCGGGCTCCCGCTCGCCGACGCGCTGAAGCTCTTGCCGCGCTAGGGACGCTCAGCGGTTGCGGTTAAACGATGGAACCGGCTCGGCCGCGGCGGACTGGCCGGGCTCCTCGCCCTGCAGGAAGTCCAGCACCCGGGGAATGACGACGGCCGAGTCAAACTTGTTCTCGAACCGCTTCCTGGCCGCCGTGGCCGCCGCCGAGTGCTCCGGCTCGGACTCAAGCAGCGCGGTGAGCATGGCGGCCGCCCGGGCCGGGTCGTCCAGCGGCCAGAACCGGCCTTCAACGCCGTCGTCGTAGAGTTCGGCCACTCCTCCGATCGCGCCGGCCAGGATGGGCAGGCCGGCCGCCATCGCTTCGATGATGGCCAGTGAGGACGTCTCGGAGTTGGAAGCGTGCGCATAGACACGGTACCCGGGCAAGAAGTCCCGGCTGTCGCTGCGGAAACCCCGCCAGCGAACCTGCTTCTCCAGCCCTAGCGAGCGCGTCTTCTTCTCCAGTTCCGGCCCGAGCGGCCCCCGGCCGTATACGTCGAGCGTGAAGATTCGCCCCGCCCGCTTCGCTTCGGCCAGCACATCGAGCAAGAAGGTGTGGTTCTTAGCTGAGTCCAGCGAGCCGACACTGACGATGTCCGCGATCGGTCCCGGATCGGGTGCTGGATCAAGCTGCGCCGTGAAGTTGAAGATCACCGCGGAAGGAACTGAGGCCGCCTCCGGGAGCCAGCCGAGCAGAGCCTGCCGCGCCCACTCGGACACGCACAAAATCCCGTCGGCCCGCGGAATCGTCACTCGCTCGAAGTGCCTGATGCCGCGGTACACAATCCCGCCGCGCTTGATGGGAGAGTTCCGCGTATTGACCCATTCGTCGGCCTGGGACGTCTTGAAGTGGACCGCCATCACCACGCGCTGGTTTGGTCCGCGCCGGGCCCGCAGCGCCGCCCGGGCTTCGAGTGGCCCCTGCGCGTACACCACGCAGTCGCCGGCCGTCGCGAGGTGCCGTCGCAGCGCCTGGCGCAGGAAGACCTCGTGCCAGTGCCGGTACCACGCGACACTGGCCGAATTACTCAACCGTCGCAGCACCAGGCGGAGGCCGAAAACGGGATACGTAAGCGCCCGGCCCCACGAGTAGGGGGTCAGCATGGTGACGGCGGTATCTGACCCCGCAAGGTACTCAAGCAGCTGCCGGACGTGGGTTTCCACCCCGGTGTTACCGTCGAGGCGCAGAATACTGGCGATGACCAGCGGCTTGCCCAGGCGGCCCGAAGGTTGTCCGGGGCTCGCGGGAGCCGGGTCGCTCAGATTATCCGTCACACCCTACAGATGACCGCGGCGGGACAGTTGATACGAACGGCATCGGCAAAACTCGCGACAATTGACCGGCCGCGGCTGCACTAGGCGCATGACCTGCTGGTCCCGCTGTCGGTACTTCCCGCGTCCTGACCAAATTGCTTCTTGCTGACGCTGGCCGCGGCCGTCCACTGCTTGAAGTTCACCAATGTGCCAAGCTGCCAGCCCATGAAGCACCACGGCCCGCTGTAGGCGTTGTCGGAGAACTTGTTTCCCTGGTGGAAGGTGATGTTCGTGGGCACGACGTCCCCCTGGTAGGGGCTCCAGGACGGACTGCTGCCGTACTCGGAGAACACCCCGTTGTACCCGCAGTTGTCCGCGAGCGTGCAGGCCTTCCCCAGCGCGGACGGCGAGAAGGAGAACTGGTTGTCCTGGACCAGGACGTCCTGCGTTTTCCAGCGGCAGTCGCTCTTGTACGGCTCGGTCTTGATCGTGGACGCGTCGCCACAGCTCTTGAGCGTCGCCGCCGGGTTAACCATGGTGCAGTAGCTCGTGCTGGTGTTATCCGGGGACGCGCAGAACCGGTTGGAGTTCTCCCACAGGATGACCCCGCCCCAGTTGTCGGTGAAGATGTTGTGCGCGATCAGGAACGGCGATTTGCTGTAGTCCGAGTCCACCCGGCTGTCGGCCCCGGACTCGGAAATGTAGACCGCGCTCAGCGGGAAGCCGGTGCTCGACGGGCCGCCCTTCACGCCATTGTGGTCAAAGGTGTTGTACTCGATTACCGCGTTGTAGCTGATCTCGTACTGGAGGGCGACGCTCTCGCCGTCCTGGAAGTAATTGCCCTCGAACTCGAAGCCGGCGTTATCGGTGTCCGCCCAGAGCCCCACGCTGTTGTTGTCGTAGATCCAGTTGCTCGTCACGGTGGCGTTGACGACATTCCAGAACTTCCCGCCGCCGCTGCAGCCGCATCCCGGCTGCTTCGCCTCGTAGTTGTAGGTGTCGTTGCCCGCGATCTCGTTGTGGTCGATCGTGAGGTCGGTGACTTCGCCCGCGTTGGAGTAGGCGCTGAAGCCGTACTGCTGGTTGTCTTGCAGGCAGTCCCAGGTCAGGGTGTCGTGACTGCCGAGAAACACCCCGGCGCCGGCGTTGTCGCTGACCGTGGAATGCGAGATCGTCCAGTACGAGCCGGAGTCGTGGTTGACCACGCCCTCCTGCGAATCGCCGCCCCAGGTGCCGAAGTCCTTGATCGTGAGGTACTCGATCGTGACGTGCGCGGAGGTGTCGTCGAAGGCGGAATTGTTCGTGTTCTCCCCGTCCAGGACCGCGCCGGGGCCGCCGATGTACGTGTCATTGTCACCCGGGTCGATGTTCTCGAACTGCCCGCCGCCCAGCGTGTGCAGCCCGGGCGCGAACCAGTAAGTGGTACCGGGCTGGTTGAGGGTGAGGCTCCCGTCGTCGCCCGCGGGAACCGTGACCGCGCCCGCCGGCGCCGTCGCGGGCCCGTTCAGGATGGCGTTACTGCCGCACACCTCGGCGGGCGGCGTCTTCGGCGCGGCGGTGATGGGGCCGCTGCTCGCCGTGCTGGATGGCTGGGGCGCGGGGGCCGACTGCTCCGCCGTCGTCGCTGAACCGCCGCCGCTGCAGCCCGCGAGGGCGACGGCGGCGGTACCGGCAACGGCTACCGCCAGCCTCAGCCGCGCGAGGCGCCACTGACTAGCCATTCAGCCTCCCCAGTTCGCGCCGGCCTCTAGTGGCATCCAGTATGCCCATACCGGCATCATCCCGACTAAGCAGCCACGGACGAGCACGGCCGCCTTGGCGAGCGCGCTCCAGCCGTAGGCAATCTGATAGGGCCAGCTCGTCCAGGGCTGCGCGGCCGTGGCCACGCTGAGCTGGCCGCTGTAGCACCGGCCGAAGATGAGCTGCGCCCGCACGGCCTGCGGCCTGATCGCCACCAGGATCAGCGAGTGCCAGCCGTCGCGCTTGGCCAGCGCGCCGACGTACTCCGCCTCGCCGCGGGTGTTCCCCGGGTTGGGCTCGAAACAGATCGTCCGCACTCCCGGCGTGGGCGGCGGGCACGGCCCGCTGTAGCCCATCCAGCCGCGCGAGACCACGAGAACGGGCGCCCGGTGCTCCGCCGCGAGCTGCAGGGCAACCGGCAGCCGGTCGCCCGGCCCGGCCAGCATGACGATGGCGTCCGCCTTCGCGGGCACCGATTCTGGCGGCCAGACGAGCACGCCCGCGGTGGCGGCGGCGAGCATGACGATGACCACCGCCGCCGCCGCCAGCGCCTTGCGGCGCCAGCCGCGCAGCCGGGCAACCCGTACCTTCGACGTCATGTCCCCGATCATCATCGTGCGGCAGGCTGGCCCGCGAACCTCGCGGCGGACCGGGCGAATGCCGCGCTCCCGGCGCCATGGGGCAGACGCGCAGCAACAGGAAATTTGCCGGATCCCCGAAGGCAAGTCGTCAATTTGACACTTTTTATTAACCGGCCGAGATTAAGAAATTGGACTCAACCAAGTCCGGCGCGCACTGCCCCCTAGGCTTCGGCGCTCTCAAATTTTACCCTACCGGGCGAGAAGTAAATTGTCCAGCGTTGTTTAATACTGGGTTCTCGGTCGCGTATCGATATATATCCAGCAACTGCTGCATGCTGTCGCCCGGATCGAAACGCTGCTCATAAGTCTTCCTTGCTCGCGCGCCGAATTCTTCAAATATTCTGTGGTTCTTATCGGCCATCTCAAAGGCAGCTGAAAGAGCCGCCGGGTCGCCGGGCCGGAAGAGCACGCCGTCGACTCCGTCGGTGATGAGCTCGGGGAAGGACCCGTGGGCCGCCGCCACCGGAGCGGTCCCGACGGCCATGGCCTCCACCGCGGCCAGCCCGAAGGTCTCTTCCCAGGCGGACGGCAGCACGACCGCGCGGGCGGCCGCCATCGCGGCGGCGCACGCGCCGGGGTCAAGCTGGCCCGCCAGGCGAACGGACTCGTGTTCCGCCGCCCATGCCCGGACCTGGTCCTCCAGGGGCCCAGAGCCCGCGATCACCAGGGTCAGCCCGGGGCTGGCGGCGGCGGACCGGTAGCGGTCCCACGCCGCCATCAGCAGGGGAACGCCTTTGGCCGCGTCCAGGCGGCCCGCGTAGACGACCTCGGGACGCCGGACCGCCTGGACCGTCGCGCGCGGCGGGATCATGTTGTGCCGGACGAACACCCGCTCGGCCGGGAGGCCGACGCCTCGGAGCAGGTCGCGCTGCGACGCGGAGATGCAGGCGTAGGCGGAAACCATGGTGCGCCAGGCCCCGCGGTGCGCCGTGACGGCCAGCGCGACCGGCGCGGTCGCGGCGCGGGAACCGCGGTAGCAGCCGTGCCGGAGCGCCCCGGACACCGAGCCGTCCGCGCACTCATGGCACGGCGCGCCGTCACGGAAGAAGTCACCGCTGGCGCAGGCGAGCTTGTAGTTGTGGATGGTGGCGACTACCGGAACCCCCGCGTCCCGGCAGGCGTACAGGACCGACGCGCTCAGCAGCGGAAATGTGTTATGCAGGTGGACGACGTCGGGGCGCCGCTGCCGCAGCAGCTCCCGCAGGTCACGGCGGGCCCGGCCGTTCCACACCACCGCGGCCGGCAGCGCCGCCTTGCGCACCGCGGGCCATCCCTCGATGTCGTCGCTGCGGCGTTCGAACAGTTCAACGTCGTGGCCAAGGCCGACCAGCGCCGCCCGCTCCTGGTCCACCACGCGGTTCTCTCCGCTCGGCGCCGCCGAGCGGTACCGGCTGTGCGCGACCACGATCTTCATGAGCCGGTTCCCCTCGGTCCCGATTCCGCTGTCCCCCCGTGCACCTCTCCCCTACAGCACGATGGCGCTCGTTGACCCGAGGCTTTCGTCGCGGGAGTCGGCCGCGACGACAACGACGGAAGAACGCCGCATTCCGGCCACCCGCAGCATCTCGCCCACGGCGTTGATCCGCACGCCGGTCGACTGCCCGACGGTGACCACCGCGACCGCGTCGGACGCCCAGCCCGGCAGGTAATCCGCGCCCCGGGCGGGGTCGAGAGTAACCAGCGAGAGCAGCAGATCGGCCCCGGCGACGGCGGCCGCGGGCGACCCTTCGGCCGGTGTGTCGTCGTCCCCGGCGGAGACGGCGAGCGGGCCCGGAGACTCGATGTCGTCGGCCGACGGCACCAGCACCTGCAGGCTGACGCCGTCCCGGCTGACCGTGCTGCTCCCGGTGCGGGCGGCGCCGAGCAGGCGCGCCGCGGCGGCGCCGGCCGAGAGATCGGCCAGGACGACCTGCTTGCCGTGCTGCGCGCTGGACAGCGCGAGGGCGCCGACTACGCCGGCGACGGTCTCCGGGTCGTCGACGGCGACAACGGCCAGGCTGGCCGGCTGGCCCGGGCTCGCCGCGGCCGCGCCGCGCAGGTAGCCGACAAGCCGCTCCCCGTCGCGCCGCCGGACGGCGGCCTTCCCGCGGCGGAGGGCGGGCCAGCGGCCCCGGCGCAGCGGGCCCACGCTGAGCCGGACGGGGGCGCCGAAGGCGCGCGCGATGTCGTCCCGGCGGCGCAGCCGGTCCGAGGTGATCGCCCCGATGATCACGATGGCGAGGCCGATCACCAGGCCGGCCAGCAGCCCGGCGACGGTGTAGAAAGCCGCCGTCTTCAGGAAGGTGCGCTTAGCCAGCACCGGCTTGTTGAGCACCATGGTGCCCGCCACCACCGACTGGGTGTCGGTCTTCGTGCTCTCCGCCGTCCCGGTCGCGTACTGCTGCACCTCGCTGAGCTCGTTGGTCGCCTCCGGCTGCGCGGCCTCTAGGTCCTTGAGCTGGGTCTGCTGGCTGGTCGTGACCGGCTCGGCCGAAACCTTGGCCAGCTGGCTGTTGACCGAGGTCAGGTGCTTCTGGGCCTCGGTGACCTCCTGGTCCAGCTGCTTGTCGGTCGCCTGCTGCTGGTCTTCCTCGTAGGCGGCGCGCACCTTGAGGAACTGGGTGGCCGCGGCGGAAGCCAGCTGCAGGGCCCCGGTGCTGGTCTTGGCCCCCGCCGTGATGGTGATGACGTGGGTAGTCGTGGCGACAACGGCGTACTTCGACAGGACGGTGGCGGGCGTCATCTGCAGCCCGAGCTGGCTGACGATGCCGTCGGCCACCGCGGTGCTCGTCGCCAGCGCCGTGTCAACGATGATCTCGTCCAGGGGGGCCTGGCTCGGGCTGTCGACCAGCAGGACCGTGACGGTGGCCTGGTAGGGCGGCGGAAAGGCCACGTACGACCCGGCGCCGACGAGCAGGCCGATGACCGCGAGGATGCCCCACAGCCAGAAACGACGCCGTAGTGCCGCCCAGATGTACCCGAGGCTGATCAGTCCCGCCACCGGGCCGTCGTCGAGCACCAGGCTCTCGTCGATTTCCGGGTAATCCTCCGGGGCCAGCAGGCCCTCGGGCAGGTTGTAGCCCAGTTCGGGATGCCAAGTCGTCGCCTGGCTCAGGTCACTCACCGTCCGGCCTCCATCTGCTAAGTCCTAGACCCGCGTGGGCTGCGGGTGCCGCATGGGCTCCCCGAGACGCGGGTTCCTGCCGGTGGTCTCGTCTCCCGGCGCGGGGTCCGCGACGACGATCCCGATGAGCTCGCGCCCGTCGCCCGTCGCGGCGGAGGCGGCCTGGCTCAGCTGCTTCGGCGTCACCACGCCGGGCGAGACGGCCAGCGCCGCGGCTGTGGTGGCAACCGCGTCCCTGATCCGGGGAGCCTTGGGGTCCGTGGCGGCGACCACGACGACCAGCCGGGCGGCACCGGGGACACTGACGTCGCCGTCGTCGGCGACGACAATCCGCAGCCGCCGCCGTCCCTCGGGGATGGGCGTGGCCGTCCCCGCGCTGCGCAGCGCCTTGGCGCCCGCGTGGTCCGGCTGCGGTCCGATGATCAAGGCGGTCGGGATTCCCTCGGACGCGGCGAACGAGGCCAGCTGCGGGCCCACCGCCAGCGCCGCCGGGTCGGACGTGAGGCTGAGGACGGTCACCGAGCACGCCGCGCCCTGCTCGTCCCCGTCGTCCGGCGTCGCGCTGGACACCCCGATCCGCTTGAGTACCGCGCGCAGCTGCTGGGCGTGGTCGGCGTCGGGCTCGTATTCCGCTATTAGCCGGGTCCAGCCCGCAGAGTCAGCGGGACGCGATGCCGGAAATGACCCGATAACTGGTACGCCAATTGAATTGGCCATACGGTCGCGCTCTTTGATCCGCGCCTCCCGGCGCCCGACGGCCAGCGCGACCACGAATCCCACGAGCACGCCGGCGATCACGCCCAGGAGGCCGTCGATTGCTAGCCGCTCGGGCAGCGACGGCCCGGTCGCGGTGCCAGCCGACTCAAGGAGCTTGGCCTCGACCGGCCCGACGGGGCTGCTCGAGCTGGTGATGTACGCCATGTAGCTGCTGGCCACGGCGTTGGCCGTCGTCTCCGCCTGCGCTGCGCTCGACCCGTTGGCGGTGATCGAGACGACGCTCTCGGTCAGGTCGGTGACCTGGACCCGCTTCTGCAGCGTGGACAGCGACATGGCCGGGCTGACGTGCGGCAGCGCCTTGGTCAGCACCGGATCGCTGTCGGCGATCAGCACCTCGGTGTCGATCACGTCGGACGACGCGACGCCCGTCTCGGCCTGCGCCTCGGCGGTCTGCGTGGCAACCTGCGGCAGCACGACAAGCGCCGTGGCGCTGAGCGACGGCCCGGCCGCAACGGTGTACACCACGCCGGCGAGGAGACCAATGCCGACAAAGGCCCAGAAAACTCTTAGATGCCGCCGCACAATTCTGAAAGATCGCTGAAGGTTCAGTGGCTGCTGGCTCATACTGCCTCCGCTTTGCCCCGTGGCGCACTCGTCAACGCGGCGTCAGGTCGCCCCAATGATACGACGTGCCCGGATGTGGCTTCGCCGCCCGCATTATCCCACTCGTCGAATTCGAGGAATGTTACCAATTGGTGTCCGGGCACCGAATGCCCCGACCCCAGCAGGGTCCACGCGGGAACCCGGTGCCCGAGTCCGGATGAGTACCAGCCGAGGATGGGATCGGTTTCGCCGCGGTGCGAGGTCCAGCGGAGCTCCGCGGGCAGCGTCAGCCGCGCGCGGCCGACGGCCGGCCCCGCTTCCCAGGACAGGATCGCCGTCGCGCCGTCGAGCTCCGCCAGGACCTGCGGTCCGAGGTGGAACGCGAGCCGGACGTCGCGCCCGCCGCCGTCGACCTCGTCGGTGATCTGGAGCGAGCGCGCGGCCCGGTCCAGCCGCACCGACCTGGTATGCCCGGCGGGCGGGCGCAGTCCCGAATACCCGTCGTGCGTGCCGGTCCAGCTGGCGCTGGCCCCGTCATCGGTGACCGCGAGCTCCCGCCCCTGGGCGTGCCGCAGCCACAGGAACGCGCCGCCGCGGACCGACTGCCACTGCCCGTCGAGCTCCAGGGTGTTGTGTCCGATGGTCGACTGGAAGTACCTCCGCCACTCCGGTTCCCCGTGGTAGCAGTAGGTACCCGGGTCGGCGAGGATGTCGACGCCGCCGTAGCGCACCTCGGCCGACAGGGCGTCGGCGTGGGCGTGCGCGGCGATGGACAGGAAGCCGTGCGGGCCGCCGTCCAGGCGGCACCATAGCTCGGGCGAGCCGGCCGCATCCGTCCGCAGCACGGTGAGCCCGGCGTCGGCGAACCGGTCGGGGCGGCGCGTCGGCCGGCCACTGACTGGCCTGGGTCCTCCGAGCAGGGCGCCGGCCAGGACGCCGCCCGCATCCGGCGCGACGGCCGGCCACCAGTCGAGCGGTCCGAAGAGCGCGCCGCCGAGGATGAGCAGCGCCGGCCACCGGTTGTGCTCCGGCGGATCGAGCAGCACGACCCGGCCCTCGTCCGAGTCACCCTGCCGGGGCGGGCGCAGCCGCTCGTCGACCAGCGCCGCCATGACGTCTGTCATCGAGCACAGCAGCCGCCAGGCGGCGTCGCTCACCGGCGTTCCCGCGGCCGCGCCTTCCAGCGCGGCGAAGAACCCGAGCTCGGCCACGAAGCCGTGGTAGTCGGCGGCGAGCTCGCGGTTGACCCCGGACGGGAACGTATTGCGGTCAAGCTCGCGCTCGAGCAGCGCCGCCGAGTCGCGGCGCCACCGGCCGCTCTCCGGGAACCAGGGGAAAGCACAGCTCGCGGCGAACTGCCCGGCCGCCTCGGCGATCACGTGGTTGTTGGCCGACGAGCCCCTGCTCTCGAACGCCGCCAGGTACTCCTGGTGCCAGCGGATCTGCCGCAGCGCCAGGTCGTTGTGCTCGAACAGGTCCGCGGCCGGCGGCCAGGCGTCGAGCAGCCGCCTGATCCAGGCGAAATTGACCAGCCGGACGCCGAGCTCGATGCCGCTCGTCCAGTTGATCCCGGACAGGAACGGGTTCTCCCGCCACCACGACGTGAGCTGCTCGGCCACCCGCTCGGCGTAGGCGTCGGTGCCGGTGAGGTACCAGGCGGCGGCGAGCAGCGTCAGGTGCTGCAGCCGGCTGGCCTCCCAGACCTGCTTGACGTTCCCGACGGCCGACTCGTCCCGCTGGTCGAGGCTGAACGCGTAGGCGTCCGGGTCCGAGCTCCGGCCGGTCACCGGGTCATGGAACCAGTCCGGGCGCTTCATGTCGCCGCGGACGGTGCCGAGCGTCTCCCACTCGCCCGCGAGCAGCCGGTCGGCGGCCGCCACGAGCGCGGCCCGGGCGTCGCCGGGCACGAGCTGGGCGGTACCCGCGGGCAGCCGCGACGTGAACCCGCGGTCGGCGGCCGGCCGCACCGCCGTCAGCGGAGGCAGCGCGGCCAGCTGGTCCCGCCGGACCTGCCGCCGGCCCCAGGCCCGGCGCATTGCCTGCTCACGGGCACGCCAGGCGATCTCGGCGGGAGACATCCGGCCGAGCCGCCGTGCGTACCAGCCGAGCTTGGCCGGTGTCTGAACGTTCACACGCGCTCCGGTTGACCGCTGAGCAGGCTCTCACCCACCGCGATCGTCGCCCGGGTGGTGGCGAGCAGGGCGTCCACGCTGATCGGCATGGGCCCGCCCGTCCTGACCGCCTCGACGAAGGCCTTCATCTCCGGCTGCTGGCCCTTGTCCTGGCCGCCGCGTGCCTTGGTGGCGGACTTCCCGCTCCCGGTCCACACCGCGGCTTCCTTGAAGTTGTCCAGCCGGGCGGACCGGCCGCCGCCGGTGACGTCCATCGTCTCCTTCGGGAACCGGGCGCTGCCGCCGGTCAGGTAGGCGATCGTGCCCGACGCGCCGCTGGCGAAGCGGAACGTGGCCTGCACGTCGCCCTTTTCCGGACCGCGGACCGCGTAGACCTCTTCCACCAGGGAATCGGCCCACCAGGTGAGGGTGTCGATGAAGTGGCCGCCCTCGCCGGCGAAGCGCGATCCCTCGGCTTCCTCGTTGAGGTACCAGCTGCCGGAGGCCAGCGGGCCGGCGTTGACCAGGTACCTGGTCGACGCGCTGGCGGCGGCCGCGCCGAAGTCCTTGCGCATCGCGGTCAGCAGCGGGGCGAAGCGGCGGTTGAAGCCGACCATGAGCCGGTCGTTGCCGGTCTTGACGATGACCTCGGCGATCTGATCGGTCTCCGCGCGGGTCAGCGCGAGCGGTTTCTCGACGAAGACCGCCTTGCCGGTCTCGAGCGCCCGGCACACCAGCTTCGCGTGGGTGGCGTGCCTGGTCACGATGAAGATGGCGTCGAGCGACGCGTCGTCGAAGACGGAGTCGGAGTCGGTCGACGCGGTGACGAAGCCGAACTTCTGCTGCGCGTTGACCGCCGACAGCGACTTGGTGGTGGCCACGTGGGCCAGGCTCGCGGCCGGCAGGCTGGCCAGGTGCGGCAGCAGCATGGAGCTGGCGTAGTTGCCCGCTCCGACGAAGCCAATGGCGATCTGGTCCTTGGCGGCGCCGGACGGGGTCCGGACGGCGGCGGGCTTCGCGCCCGGGAGCACCCGCCTGGTGGACGGGGCGGGCGCGTCCGCGGCGGGAACCTCGTACTCCAGGAGCACGCCGATCGCCTTGAGCGCGCCGGACTTGAGGTCCCCGTAGACCTTGGCCGCGTCCGCCAGCGGGAAGACGCCGTCGATGAGCGACGCGACGTCGAGCTGGTTGCGCGCGACGAGGTCGAGGAAGGACTCCAGGTTCCGCTTCTCGGTCCAGCGGACGTACCCGGCCGGGTAGTCGATGCCGTCGAGCTCGTAGCGGGTGTCGTACCGGCCGGGCCCGTAGGAGCGGGAGAAGCGGACGTCCAGTTCCTTCTCGTAGTAGGCGTTCCACGGCAGGTCGAGCTTCATCTTGCCGATGTCGATGATCCGGGCGCGGTCGCGGGCCAGCTTCACCGCCGCCTCAACCGGGCCGTTGCTGCTGCCGCCGGCGGACAGGAACACGTGGTCGGCCCCGCGGCCGCTGGTGATCTTGGCCAGCTCGGCCAGCACGCTGTCCAGGTCATCGGGGGACCCGGCGACGACGGCGCCCGACTTCTCGGCCAGGCGGCAGCGCTCCGGCACCGGGTCGATGCCCACCGTTTTGACCCCGGCCGCCGCGAGCAGCCGGATGACCAGCTGGCCGATCAGGCCGAGGCCGATGACGGCGGCGGTCTCGCCTAGCTGCACCTCGCCGCGGCGCACGCCCTGCATGGCGATGGCGGCCACCGTGGCGAACGCGGCGTGCTCGGGCAGTACCCCGTCGGGGACGGCCGCGCACAGGTTGACCGGCACCCAGTTGTACTCGGCGTGCAGCGCCTGCTCGTTGCCGGCGCAGGCGACGAGCTGGCCGACCTTGAACTCCTCGGCTCCCCGGCCCACCTCGGTCACCACGCCGCACAGCGAGTAGCCGAGCGGGGTGTAGGAGTCGAGCTTGTTCATCACCTTCTTGTAGGTGGTGGACAGTCCCTGCGTCTGCACCTGGTCGATGACCTTCTTGACCTGGTCCGGCCGGGCGCGGGCCATGCCCACCATCGACATGCTGGCCTCGGAGACCTTCATCATCTCGGTGCCGGTCGAGATCAGCGAGAACAGCGACCGGACGAGCACGCCACCCGGGCGGCCAACCGGAGCAGGCACCTCAAGGACGGCAAGCTCACCCGACTTGTAGTTCTGGGCTATCTGCTTCATCAAGTTCCTCAGTTAGTGACCAATCACGCCGCTACGCCGGCTAGGCGCACCTGGCGGTACCACAGCTCCATCGACAGCAGCTGCCAGATCTGCTTGGCGTTGTCTTCCCGGCCCGCCTGCTCATCCGCGATCAGCCGGAGCAGGGGCTGCTTGCGCAGCAGGCCGAGCTGGACGAGCTCGCCGCCGACCAGGACATCGCCGATCATCTCTTTCAGGTCGTTGCGGACCCAGGCCCGCAGCGGCGCGCCGAAGGAGGCCTTGGGCCGGTGCACGATCTCGTGCGGCAGCCACGCCTCCGCCGCGTCCTTGAGCGCGGCCTTCTGCACCTTGCCGCGGATCTTGTCCCGCCCGGCGATGGTGAAGGCCGCCTCGGCCACCACCTTGTCCACGAACGGCACGCGCACCTCCACCGAGGCGGCCATGCTGGCGCGGTCGGTGTAGGTCAGGTTGAGCCCGGCCATGAACAGCCGGGCATCGGCCAGGCACATCCGGTTGACCTCGTCGTCCAGGTCGTTGTCGTTGTAGATGGCGGCATGCTCGTCGATGACGTCGGTGACGCAGGGCCCGAGCTCCGGGCCGACCAGCGCCGCCAGCGCGTCCGGGTCGTACAGCGTGTAGCTGCGGCGGAACCGGGCCTCCTCGGGCAGCTCGGCGAACGTCATGAACCGCTTGGCCCACCGGGGGTAGCGCAGGCCGCGGTCCCCGATGGAGACCGGCAGGCGGTTCACCGCGAACCTGGCCGGCCCGCGGACGGCGCCCGGCAGCCGGCTGTAGCGGCTGGCCATCAGGCAGGCCAGCTGCTTGCGGTAGCCGCCGAACAGCTCGTCGGCGCCCATGCCGGACAGCAGCACCTTGACGCCGCGCTCGCGCGCCGCCTCGCACATCAGCACGGTGTTGATCGCGGCGGGGTCGCCGATCGGCTCGTCGAGGACGTCCACCATCCGCGGCAGCATCTGCGCGATGTCGGGCGAGATCTCGATCTCGTGCAGGCTGATGCCGAACTGCCGGGCCACCTTGCGGGCGTAGAGCGCGTCGTCCGGCATCGCCTCGAGCTTCTGGTCCTCCGGCCGGAAGGTGATCGTGTAGGCATCCACCGAGCTCGCGTCCTGGTGGGCGAGGACGGTGATGATGCTGGAGTCGAGCCCGCCGGACAGGAAGCTGGAGACGGGGACGTCCGCGACCAGGTGAGCCTTGACCGACTCGGCGATCACGGATCGCAGGTCGGCCGCGGGCCGTCCGGCCGCCGCGGCGGCGACGTCCTGGATCCGCCAGTACTGCCTGATCTCCGGCTTGCTCCCGGGCCTGATCCGCGCCCAGGACCCGGCGGGCAGCTTGTGCACGCCGGCGATGGCGCAGCGCTGCTCGGGGACCCAGTAGTAGAGCATCGACGAGACCAGCGTGGCGGGCTCGATCCGCAGCTCCGGGCCGATCGCGGCCACGATCGCCTTGAGCTCGGAGGCGAACACGATGCCGTCGCCGCGCTCGGTGTAGAAGAGCGGCTTGATGCCCAGCGGGTCGCGGGCGAGCACCAGCTCGCCGGTCGCCGTGTCGGCGATGGCCAGCGCGAACATGCCGCGGAACTTGTCCAGCGCGGCCGGCCCCCAGTGCCGCCAGCCCTCGAGCACCACCTCGGTGTCGGAGGAGGTGCGGAAGGTGGCGCCGGCGGCCTGCAGCTCGGCCCGCAGCTCCTTGTAGTTGTACAGCTCGCCGTTGTAGAGCAGGGCCAGGCTGCCCTTGCGGAAGGGCTGGTCGGCGGCGGCGGACAGGTCGATGATGGACAGCCGCCGGTGGCCCAGGTGCATGGAGACGCGCTCGTCTTCGTGGCTCCAGACGTCGCCGGCGTCAGGACCGCGGTGCGCGATCCTGTCCGTCATGACGTCGGCGAGCTTGCGCCCGTCAGACTGCTGGTAGCACCCGGCGATTCCGCACACGGCCTAGTTCCCCGCCTTCTCGCTGGCGCCGCCGGTGAGCCGCTGGTAGACGCCAAGGTAAGCAGTCGCGGAATGCGACCAGGCGAGTTCCTCCTCGACCCGGACCCGGCCGAGCTTGCCCATCCGCTCCCGGTCCTCGGCGTCGTCGATCAGGTCCACGATCGCCTTGGCGTAGTCGCGCACGTCCTGCTCGGGCGATCCCGTGGGCGGGACGTAGACCGACGCGTCGCCCGCGGACACCCTGGTCTCGCGCAGGTCGAAGGCCACCACCGGAAGCTCGAAGGACATGTACTCCATGGTCTTGTTCATCGTGGACAAGTCGTTGAGCGGATTCTTCGGGTCGGGGGAAAGGCCGACGTCCGCGGTCGACATGACCGTCTTGACCACGTCGTCCGGGGCCCGGCCGGTGAACTCGACATGGCCGTTCAGCTTGAGCTCGTCCCGCAGCGCGACCAGCTCGTCGAAGCAGTCGCCCTTGCCGATCAGCGTGAACGCGATGTCCTCGCGGCCCATCTCGTGCACCACGATGTCCGCGGCCCGGACCACGATGTCGACGCCGTCCTGCGGGCCCATGACGCCGATGTAGGCGACGAGGAAACGCCGGCCGCGGCGCTGGCCCGGGTCTTCCGGCCCGCGCTTGAGCTTGTCCGGGTCGGGCCCGGTCCTGACGACCGTCACGTCCTGCGGCTTCTTGCCGCTTCGGCGGATGGCGATGTCGCGGTAGGAGTCGTTGGTCGAGATCACGTGGTCCGCGGTCCGGTGGGTCCGGCGCTCGAGCGCCAGCAGGCCGCGGTACGGCAGCTGCGGGCCGTCCGCGAACCGGGACTGGAACAGCTCCGGGCACAGGTCGTGATGGTCGAAGACGAACTTGGTGCGGTCCACCGCGCGCAGCCCGAGGGCGATCGGCCAGAAGATGTCCGGCGGGTTGCAGGCCTGCATGACCGCGAACCGGCCGCGCGCCCTGGCCTTGAGCACGTGCCAGGCGGTGGCGAGGAACGAGTACGCGTACTCCAGGATGAAGCCCAGCTTGCTGCCGCCGGGCGCGTAGGGCTTGTACTTGTACAACCGCACCGTGTCGATGACCTCGTACGACGGGTCTCCCTTGCCCTTGGGGCAGACGACCGAGACGTCGTATCCGGCGGCGACCAGGGCCTGGCACTCCAGCCAGACCCGCCGGTCAAAGGGGACCGGTAGGTTCTGGACGATGATGAGAACTCGGGTTGCTTTACGCGGCACGTCTCATGAGAGAACTCAGCCGGTGGCTGTGATACCCCACGGGGTAACAAATGAGATTACCTTCAGTAATCGCCCGACTACTAATCATCACAATCGATGATTAGTTCTTTCCGTGATGCTTCGTTGACTTACAGTGAAAACTGCCACGTACGCTGGTACCTTTGGTTCGCTCCTGTCACGCGAGACTAACTTCGCCTAGCATGGAGGTGATAACCGAGGGCAAGGATGCCACCTTATGTATCACGCCCGCTGTCTCACGGATCTCCTTGCCGGGGGATCTACCTGGTGACCTGTCGCACTGCCGCCAGTCCCCGGACAAGTGCAGACTCAGTTCGAAATGGCACAGGGGACTAGCGAGTGGCAACAGGAGTGCTGAGGGTCCCGGGGGCTAAGCACTGGCACCGGGTGCGCGCGGCGAGCCACCGCCTCAGCTGGGGCATCGCCGATCAGGGCATGTCCACCCTGACGAACTTCCTGCTGAGTGCCATCGTCGCCCGCACGCTGGGCGCACGGGAATTCGGTGCCTTCAGCCTGGCTTACGTCACCTACGGGTTCGCGCTCAACGCGTCACGGGCGCTCTCGGCCGAGCCCATCATGATCAGGTTCACCGGTACCGAGCTGCCCGTCTGGCGCCGCGCCGCGGCCAGCAGCACGGGCACCGGGCTGATGGTGGGCGTCGCCGCCGGGATCTGTGCCCTGGCGGCCGCGCCGCTGGCCGGCGGGGCGACCGGGCAGGCCTTTCTCGCGCTCGGCCTGACGCTGCCGGGACTGCTGCTGCAAGACAGCTGGCGTTACGCGTTCTTCGCCCTGGGGAAGGGCCAGCACGCGTTCCTCAACGACACGATCTGGGCCGTGGTCCAGATTCCGCTGCTCTTTGCCCTGATATGGACCCACCACGCGACCGTGTTCTGGTTTGTCTTCGCGTGGGGCGCGGCGGCCAGCGTCGGGGCGGTCGTCGGAGCGTTTCAGGCCTGGGTCATCCCCAACGTGCTGAGCGCCGGGGAATGGCTCGTGCGGCATCGCGACCTCGGTCCCCGCTACCTGGTGGAGAACACGGGGAGCAACTCTTCCGACATGGTGCGCAGTTACGGCGTCAATTCCATTCTCGGTCTCGTCGCCGTTGGTGATATCCAGGCCGCCAACGTGCTGATAGGTCCCTTTAAGATTGTTCTTTTCGGGATCAGCATCACTGCCATCCCTGAGGGCGCTCGCCTGTTGCGCAACTCGCCGCGGCGGCTGCCGCTGTTCTGCGCGGCCGTCAGCCTCGGGCTCACCCTGCTGGCCCTGGCGTGGGCGGTGATGCTGCTCGTGGCATTGCCGCACGGGCTCGGGCACCTGGTGATCGGCAGCATCTGGCGGCCGGCCTACCCGCTCGTCCTGCCGTCGGCACTTTCGGTCATGGCGGGCTGCATCGGCATCGGCCCGAGTCTCGGTCTGCACGCCCTGGGCGCCTCGCGGCGCAGCATGCGCCTCGGAATCGTCACCGCGGCGATCGTGATCGTCTGTGCCCTAACGGGCGCCGTAGCCGCGGGCGCAGCAGGTTCGCTGTACTTCGCCGCCGCCGGATCGTGGTTCTGCTCGCTGCTCTACTGGCGGGTGCTGCGGCAGGCACTGCTTGACACGGATCAGGTCGAGGTCCCCGCCTGGATGTGGCCGCCCGCGGCGAGCCGGCGGACTCGGAAGCCGGCCGCCGCCAACGCAGAGCCCTAGTCGATCCGCGCCCTAGTCGATCCGGGAGGGGCGCTCGACGAACGGCGCTGCTACTAGCTCGGACCGGCCCCAGCGGCGCAGGATGAGCTCTCGCCGGTAGGAAATCGCCTGGCGCAGGCCCGGAATATTGCCGCGCACGAGAGGGCCGGCCAAACGCGACTTGAGACCGCCGCCGAGCGAATAGAACCCAATCGATGAAGCGAATTTAGGGCTCTTGCGAACTGAAAGCGGCACCACACAGCGCACCCGGTCAAGTCGGCCTTCCCGGTAAAAGTGCCACCAGGTGTCGGCCAGTACGCGTATTGGCAGCGCGTCCTTGACCATGCGCTCGCAGGCCTCACGCGTGATCACGTAGGCGGCACCGCTCTGCGGCTGGGAAACGTCGATCGGCAGCGCGAGGACTCGGCCCGGCGAGAGGGTTACCGCCTCGGCCCGGCTCATCTTGCACGGCTCCGGGCAATGAAAGCTCAGCAGCGCGATCTCCGCCCCCGTCAGGTGACCGGCAACGGCATTGACCAGGCTTTCCAGGTCGGCCGGGAGGATGACGTCGTCCTCCAGCACCAGTGCCTTGTCCCACCCGTCGGCAATTATCTTCTTGTAGACGCTCAGGTGGCTCAGGGCGGCTCCAGCGGAGCCGGCCGAGAATTCAAACTTGAGGAACTCCGGCGCGATACTGGCGGTATCGTGCACGTCCAGCTCCCGGCCGTCGACGGCAGTCACAATCTCATAGTCGATGCCCGCCCTCGCCAGCTCGGCGACGATGTGCGATCGCCGGTCGGCCGAGCGAGCCAGGTTGATGACGTAGGCATGCACAGTAGGCCTTGCTCCTGCCCGATATCAGACGGTAACGGCAAACCGAACCTTAAGCTTTGGTATAGGATCAGCAGCCGCCTCGTTCTGATACAACCATGTCGATGGTCTCCCCGTCTCCGGCTGTATCAGACGCGGGACGTCGGGTCTCTCATGAGGACAAGCAGGTCGGCTGGTGCTGCCCGAGCCTTGGTGAGCTGGGGATACGACGTTGAAACGTGAGGAGCCGTCATGGGGGTCCACGTCACGGAGGACCGGGGCCGCGCCGATGCCGCCCCCCGCCTGAGCATCGGGCTCCCCGTTTACAACGGGGAGAGCCTGCTCCCCGCGGCCATCGACGCGCTGCTCGGCCAGAGCTACCGGGATTTTGAGCTGATCATCTCGGACAACGCGTCGACCGACGGTACCGCCGAGATCTGCCGGCGCTACGCGGAGCAAGACCCGCGGGTCCGCTACATACGCCAGCCGCGCACCATCGGCATGGTGGCGAACCACAACTTCCTCGTCGGGGAGGCCCGGGGCGAGTTCTTCAAATGGGGATCCCACGACGACCTGTACGCCCGGGACTACCTGGTGCGTTGCGTGGACGCGCTCGACCACCACCCCGAGGCCGCGCTGGCCCACGCATGGTGCGTGCTGATCGACGACGGCGGCGCGCCGGTCCAGTTCTTCAAGTACCCGGCGGCGACGGCCTCGGCCCGGGCGCCCGAGCGTTTCCGGAGCATGCTGTTCGACGGCAAGGGCGACTGGACCTATGCCGTTTTCCGGACCAGCATCTTGCGCAAGACGCCGCTGCACGGCACCTACCACGGCGGCGACCGCACCCTGATCACCGAATTCGCGCTGCACGGCACGCTGCATCAGGTCCCCGAGTGGATGTTCTTCCGGCGCGATCACCCGAACCGGCACCTGTCCCCGCGCGAGTGGAGCACGGGCTTCGATCCCGCGCGGGCCAACCGGCTGCGCCATCCGGCCATCCGGCTGTACGGGGAGTTCCTCTGGGGATTCGTCTCGGCCGTCCGGCGCTCCGCGCTGCCGCCCG